>OOAZ01001239.1_pt1 | contig 18136 bp, 9 predicted proteins | sample 1671221 | NCBI WGS metagenome assembly OOAZ01 (sample SAMN06348134, study PRJEB24527) | human gut metagenome | biome: human gut; feature: ankylosing spondylitis patient; material: feces | host: Homo sapiens | place: China | collected 2015-10
ACAATCATATCATTATAGTCAACAAGACCGCTTCCGAGATAGTTCAGGGAGACAAAACGGGTGATACACCGCTTTCGGAAACTGTAAAGCAGTACCTGAAAGAGAAGTACAGCAAGCCTGGAAATGTCTTTATCGGTGTCGCCCACCGGCTGGACCGCCCCGTGAGCGGTCTTGTTGTTTTTGCCAAGACCAGTAAGGCACTGTCGCGTCTGAACGAGATGTTCAAGAATAGCGAGGTGAAGAAGACTTACTGGGCAGTAGTGAAGAACTTACCCCGCGAGGAAGAGGGGGAATTGGTGAACTATCTGGTGCGAAATGAGAAACAGAACAAGAGTTATGCATACGACAAGGAGGTGCCGGGCAGCAAGAAAGCGATTTTGCATTACCGGCTCATCGGGCGGTCGCAGAACTATTATCTGTTGGAAATAGATTTGAAAACCGGACGCCATCACCAGATACGTTGTCAGTTGGCAAAGATGGGCTGTCCCATCAAGGGAGATTTGAAGTATGGTTCGCCCCGCTCCAATCCCGACGGCAGCATCTGTCTGCATGCGCGGTATATCCGTTTTGTGCATCCGGTGTCCAAAGAACCGATAGAAGTGGAGGCTCCCGTCCCTCCTGGAAATTTATGGAATGGTTTTGAAACGATTTAATCTTACAGTAATGAAGAAAATCACAGTTTTGTCGGGTTTGCTGCTCCTTGCGGGATTGGCTGCCCAAGCTCAGGAAAGAGTTGCTGAGTATAATGTGCGTCCTGCCGTTACGGTGCGCACTCCCCTCCAGGGCGATAGTATCAACTTCAAGGGAGACAAGTTTACTACCGGCAATCTTCTGAAGACGAAGGTCAGTCTCGACTTCGACGGAGGTCGGTACGAACGTATGGTTGCTGATACGGCTGGATATGTAACTGTGGCAAAGGCAGACAAGGACAATCTGTTCTATCTGTTTGCTACCAATCTGCGTGCGGAGCGTTTCATGAAGGGCAAGCTGAATGTATATTCTCCTGCCCGTTTTGAGGTGTTTGTAAACGGTGAATCCAAGCAAGTCAAGGAGACAGCGGAGGACAGCTTGTCGCAGGTCCGTCCTACGGCTGTCAGTCTGCGTATGGACCCCGAAGCGGATTATGAGATTGTCATCAAGTTGCTTTCAAGCGCGGACGACAAGATGCAGCCGATGCTGAAATGCGAATTTGAAAAGGAAAAGGACTTTGCCGATGTAGCCTGCCGGATGGCACCGGACATGAAGAGACGTTTCTCTTTGTTCAACACCAATTTCGGCTCCCGAGCGAGCAGGGTTTCTCTTTCGCCCAACGGCAAGTATCTGCTGACCCGCTATTCGGACAATTACGACGTGAAGCGTTCCAGGACCCGTTGTGAGCTGACCGAGGTAAAGACCGGCCGGGTGATATTGCCCAATGCCAATGAAAAGATGAACTGGATGCCCAACAGCAATAAGCTCTATTATACGGTTATGGGCGAGGAGCAGAATGACCTGGTTGTGTTCGATCCCGCCACGATGCGTGAGGAAGTGCTGCTGAAGAATGTTCCCGAAGGATATTTCAGCTGGTCTCCTACAGAAGACTATCTTATCTATATGCTCACGGACGAGGGCGAAAAGGTGAGTGGCCCGTTGAAACGTCTCTTGCATCCGGACGACCGTATCCCCAATTCTCGTGACCGCTATTATCTCATGAAATACGATGTGGCGACGGGACTTTCCGAGCGCCTGACCTACGGTAGTCACAACGTCTATCTGAATGATATTTCCCCGGATGGCAAGAAACTGTTGTGCAGCACTTCCAAGCCGGACATCACTCGATGCCCTTTCTCCCTCTCTTCTCTTTTCGAGATTGATTTGACCACCTTGCAGGCAGATACGCTGGTCGCCTGGGATGCTTATCTGGGAAGTGCTTCTTACTCTCCGGACGGGAAGCAGCTTCTGGTGACGGGCAGTCCGTCTGCTTTCGGAGGCATTGGCAAGAATTGCGGTGAACATCCCATAGCCAATGACTTTGATACCCAAGCATTCATTATGGATTTGGCTACAAAGAAAGTGCAGGCTATCACGCGCGATTTCAATCCTACGGTGTCTCTCGTGCAGTGGAACCGTGTGGACGGATGTATCTATTTCGATACGACTGATGGGGATTGCAGGCATATCTACCGTTATGTTCCGAAGACGGGCGGCTTTGAAATGCTTCCGCTTGAAGAAGATGTGATTACTTCCTTCACGCTGGCCAATGACAATCCGGTTGTGGCTGCCTATGTGGGCGGAGGAAACACCAGCACGGGCGTAGCTTATACGTACGACACGAAGAAAAAAGTTTCTACCCTGCTTGCCAATCCCATGAAGCCCATCCTCGATAAGATTGAGCTGGGACAGATGGAAGAGTGGAACTTTACAGCTTCGGACGGTACGGAGATAAAGGGAATGATTTGCCTTCCGCCGTCTTTCGACCCGAGCAAGAAGTATCCGCTTATCGTGTACTATTATGGAGGAACGACTCCTACAACCCGCGGTATAACTTCCCCGTACTGTGCACAGTTGTTTGCGTCACGTGACTATGTGGTTTATGTTATCCAGCCCAGTGGTGCCATCGGGTACGGCCAGGAGTTCTCTGCACGCCATGTCAATGCATGGGGTGAGCGTACGGCCGATGAGATCATTGACGGTACGAAGAAATTCTGTGCAGCCCATCCGTTTGTCAACGATAAACGTATCGGATGCCTGGGTGCCTCTTATGGAGGATTCATGACGATGTATCTGCAGACTAAGACGGATATGTTTGCTGCCGCTGCCTCGCATGCTGGCATCAGCAATGTAACGAGCTATTGGGGCGAGGGTTATTGGGGATATTCCTATAACTCTGTTGCGGCAGCCGATAGCTATCCTTGGAATAATCCCGATTTGTTTACGAAGCATGGAGCATTGTTCAATGCGGACAAGATTAATACCCCTCTGTTGTTGCTGCATGGCACGGTAGATACAAACGTGCCTATCGGTGAAAGTATCCAGTTGTATAATGCGCTGAAGATATTGGGCAAGCCGGTGGAATTTATTACCGTGGACGGTGAAAACCATTTTGTACTTGATTATGCAAAACGTGAATTGTGGCACAATTCAATTATGGCTTGGTTTGCCCGCTGGCTGCAGGATAGTCCGGCATGGTGGAATGACCTTTATCCGGAAAGACATTGGTGATTTCTTAGCTGATAACTGTCAACTATCAATTTAAAAAGCCGTTTCCCAGAATAGACAAGGAGGAAACGGCTTTTTGTTGTAGTGTGCTTACTGTTATTGGGCCACTTTTGCTGTGTCTTGGACGTTCTCGGCTTTCTGCAAAGTATCCGTTACCACAGTGTCGTTAGACAAGGTTGTTGTCTTACTCGGCTGTTCTACCGGAGCCTTAGCTTGAGCCAAGAACGTTCCACCACAAACAAACATAAACAGGGCTGCTACTAATACTAATTTTTTCATAATTCATTTGCTTTTAGGTTGGTATATCTTATTGTTAAGTCTAAGTGCTTGCTTGTTGTAGCGCTTGTTGCTTACGTCTAATATAGTTCAAATGGTGTGCCAGAAAGAATGTGTGTTGGATAATATTCTGATAGCTAGTGATATATGTTTCTATGCAAAGTGTGGCATAGTGTGGAAAAATGTGGAATGTGTGGAGGGGAGTGTGGAATAATTCCACACCCTTTAGTCGGATATGTTATAAAGCTTCAACTTGTTGTACAGCGTTTTGCGGTCAATGCCCAACAGTTGTGCAGCGCGGCTCTTGTTGTTTCCCGTCTGCCGCAAGGCTTCGATGATTTGATGCTTCTCTGCCTCCTCATTGCGGAGAGGGATACCGATGATGGCCGGTGCGGGTTCTTTCAGTTCATTCAGTTCGTTGATAGTAATGAATTTGCCTTGTGCCAGCAAGGTTGCACGGCGTACCATATTCTTCATTTGGCGTAGATTGCCGGGCCAGGGATATTCCAATAGGGCGCGGGATGCCTTGTCATCAAAGCCGGTCAGTTGCTTGTCCATTTCGCGGTTGGCCTGGTCCAGAAAGAAATTGGCAAAGAGCAGGATGTCTTCACGGCGGTCTTTGAGTTGCGGCATGCGTAGGGTGAATTCATTGATACGGTGATATAAATCTTCACGGAACGCCCCTTTTTCAATGGCTTGCTCCAGATTTTCGTTGGTGGCGGATACCAGACGTACATCCACGCTTATCTCTTTGTTTGAACCTACCGGACGTATCTTGCGCTCTTGCAAAGCACGCAGCAACTGTATTTGCACTTCATAGCTCAGATTGCCTATCTCATCCAGGAAGATGGTACCGCCGTTGGCTTCGACGAAAGCGCCCGTTTTGTCGGTCAGTGCGCCGGTAAAGGCACCCTTTATGTGCCCGAAGAACTCCGAAGCGGCCAATTCTTTGGGAATAGAACCGCAATCGATGGCTACAAACGGCCGGTCGGCACGCTTGCTGAGCTGGTGGATGCGGTGGGCTACGTATTCTTTGCCCGTTCCGCTGGCACCATTGATGAGTACAGACATATTGGTAGGTGAAACCAGTTTCACATAATTGTAGAGTTGTTTGGCTGCGTCGCTCTCTCCCTCAAGGAAGTCGGAGGAGGACAATGAGCCTTCTGCACCCTTCAGAGGCTGATTTTTCATCTTGTCGGAATGCATCGTCTGTTTGGGTGAAACGGATGGTCTGTTTGGGGTAAACGCATCATCTGTTCGGGACGAATGCATCATCTGTTTCGAAGCGGAGGATGATGCATTCAAGGCTTCGCCTATTTTTTTCAGTAATTCGTCCGGGTTCACAGGCTTGGCAATGTAATCGCAGGCTCCCAGTTTCATGGTTTGGACGGCCGACTGTATGTCAGCGTATCCTGTCATGATGATAAGCGGTATTTGCAGGCCGTGTTCGCCCAGCCATTTCAATAAGTCAATGCCATCCTTGTCGGGCAGGCGCAGGTCAGACAATATCAAGTCTACGGTTTCCGACTCAATATGTTTTTGAGCACGGGCAATGTTGCTGGCAGAGGTTACTTGGAAACCTTTTTTGCCGAGCCATGTTTTTAGCATCATGCCGTAAGTAATATCATCTTCTACAATTAATATGGATGTCATTGCTTTAGCCTTTTATCTCTTTTATGTAGGCAAAGGTAAGTGCTTTTGTCTGATTTTAGTATATTTGCAAACTTAAATTAAATAAAAAACAAAATGAAAAGAAATCTTATTGTATTATTAACTATACTGGTTTGCGGTCTGACTGCTTGCAAGCCGGGACAAAAGAAAGAGGAAGATATGGAAAAAGAAACGAAGCTGAAGATTGAAACAAGTGCGGGTGACATCACCGTGAAACTGTATAATGAAACCCCGAAACATCGTGATAACTTTATCAAGCTGGTGGAAGACGGCACGTATGAAGGTACGCTGTTCCACCGTGTCATCAAGGACTTTATGATACAAGCAGGTGACCCGGAATCGAAGAAGGCTCCGAAAGGCAAGATGCTGGGGGCAGGCGACGTGGGTTATACCGTTCCTGCCGAATTTGTTTATCCGAAGTATTTTCACAAAAAAGGTGCTTTGTCGGCTGCACGCCAGGGTGATGAGGTGAACCCTGACAAGGCATCATCCGGCTGCCAGTTCTACATTGTGACCGGAAAAGTGTATAATGACTCTACCTTGCTGGGGATGGAACAGCAGATGAATCAGATGCGCTTGAACAATGCTTTCAACGCGTTGGCGCAGAAACACATGAAGGAAATCTACAAGATGCGCAAGAATAATGACCAGGACGGTCTGATGGATTTGCAAGATTCCTTGATTGCGCAGGCAGAGGCTCAGGTTGCCAAGGAACCGGAGTTCAAGTTTACCCCCGAGCAGGTGAAGGCTTATACTACCGTGGGCGGTACTCCACATTTGGACGGTGCATATACCGTGTTCGGTGAAGTGCTGGAAGGTATAGATATTGTTGATAAAATACAGAAGGTCAAGACTGACCGTAACGACCGTCCCGAAGAGGATGTGGTTATTAAAAAAGTGACAGTGATAGATTGATGATAGATTCTGTCATTCCATTTTATGAAAATAAACAAAAAGATATTTGACAACGGTCTGCGGTTGGTGCACAATGAGGACACCAGCACGCAGATGGTTGCCTTGAATATTGTTTATGACGTGGGTGCCCGTGACGAACATCCCGAGCATACGGGCTTTGCCCATCTGTTCGAGCATCTGATGTTCGGAGGTTCGGTGCATATTCCTGATTATGACGCTCCTTTGCAATTGGCAGGCGGAGAGAATAATGCATGGACCAATAATGATATTACCAATTACTACCTGACGGTTCCAAAATCGAATGTGGAAATCGGCTTCTGGCTGGAGTCCGACCGCATGCTGGAACTGGCATTCAGTGAGCAAAGTCTTGAAGTGCAGCGTGCGGTAGTGATGGAGGAATTTAAACAACGTTGCTTGAACCAGCCGTATGGTGATGTGGGACATCTGCTTCGTCCTTTGGCTTATCAAACGCATCCTTATCGCTGGCCTACTATCGGGAAAGACCTCTCTCACATTGCCAATGCCACGCTGGACGAGGTAAAGGAATTCTTTTTTCGTTTTTATGCACCTAATAATGCAGTGCTGGCCGTTACCGGAAATATTTCGTGGGAAGAAACGGTTAGGCTGACAGAAAAATGGTTTGCTCCCATTCCCCGTAGGAATGTGCCCGTAAGGCAATTACCGCAAGAAGTTGTACAGACGGCAGAACGCCGGCAGACGGTGGAACGGAATGTTCCTCTGGATGCTTTGTTCATGGCTTATCACATGTGCAGCCGTGAGGATGCCGATTATTATGCCTTCGATATTCTGTCGGATATTCTGAGCAATGGACGTTCCAGTCGCTTGACCCGCAGGCTGGTGCAGGAGCAGAAGTTCTTTTCCAGTCTCGATGCCTATATCTCCGGTACACGGGATGCCGGCCTGCTGCATATCAGTGGAAAACCATCTGCAGGCGTATCTTTGGAACAAGCCGAGGCTGCTGTCCGGAAAGAGTTGGAAGAGTTGAAATCCGGGTTTGTTGGAGAGCAGGAATTGGAGAAAGTAAAGAACAAGTTTGAGTCTACACAGATATTCGGCAACATCAATTATCTGAATGTTGCCACGAATCTTGCCTGGTTTGAACTGACCGGGCAGGCGGAAGACATAGACCGTGAAGTGGACAATTACCGCTCTGTGACGGCAGAACAGCTTCATAGGGTCGCCCAACAGACCTTCCGCGATGAAAACGGGATTGTGCTTTATTACCAAAAAGAAAACCTTTAGTATGAAAAAATTATTTGATACGTATAAGCAGCACTATAAAGCATTGCTTCTCCTGGGGCTACCCATTGTGGTGGGGCAGTTGGGAGTCATTGTGCTTGGTTTTGCCGATACGCTGATGATTGGGCATCACAGCACGGAGGAACTGGGTGCCGCTTCTTTCGTAAACAATCTGTTTACTCTTTGCATTATTTTCAGTACGGGCTTCAGCTACGGGCTGACACCGGTTGTAGGGGGCTTCTACGGTAACCGCCGCTTTGCCGAGGCAGGGCAGGCGTTGCGGTGTAGCCTGGTTGCCAATGTGCTGGTGGCTTTGTTGCTGACTCTTGTCATGGCTGTTCTCTATTTCAATGTGGAGCGGCTGGGACAGCCCGGAGAATTGTTGCCTCTAATCAAGCCTTACTATCTGGTGTTGCTTGCTTCACTGGTCTTTGTCATGCTGTTCAACGGTTTCAAACAGTTTACGGACGGCATCACCGATACCAAGACGGCCATGTGGATTCTGCTCGGAGGGAATGCGCTTAACATCGTAGGAAACTATATACTTATCAATGGAAAGCTGGGCTTTCCGGAGATGGGACTGCTTGGTGCGGGTATCAGCACTTTGTTCTCCCGCATTGTGATGGTGGTGGTCTTTGCGGCGATTGTGCTTCGCGGCCGCCGGTTTATCCGTTACAGGCTCGGCTTCATGCGGCTGGGGTGGTCGATGCCGATGTTCAGGAAGCTCAATGCACTGGGCTGGCCCGTGGGTATGCAGATGGGTATGGAGACCGCTTCCTTCAGTCTGAGCGTCGTCATGGTGGGCTGGCTGGGGACACTTGCCCTAGCATCGCATCAGATAATGCTTACTATCTCTCAGTTCACCTTCATGATGTATTATGGCATGGGCGCTGCGGTTGCCGTGCGTGTCAGCAACTTCAAGGGGCAGGGAGACGGGCAGAATGTGCGCCGCTCGGCGTATGCCGGCCTTCACATCATCCTGTGTATGGAGGTGGTGTTGCTGGGTATCGTCTTTGCGCTTCGCGGTCAGGTAGGGGGATGGTTTACGGACAATGCGGAAGTGTCCGGCATGGTTGCCGCTCTCTTCTTCCCGTTCTTGATTTACCAGTTCGGCGATGGGTTGCAGATTAACTTTGCCAATGCCCTGCGCGGCATCTCGGATGTGAAACCGATGATGATTATTGCATTTATATCCTATTTTATTATATCTTTGCCCGTAGGGTACCTTTGCGGTTTCGTTTTCGGTTGGGGGCTGACGGGAGTCTGGATGGCTTTCCCGTTCGGACTGACCAGTGCGGGAGTGATGCTGTGGTTGAGGTTCCGTAAACAGACCAGGGAAAGGATTTGATAGTATGAATAATGTCTCCAAAGTAAAGATTGCCGTAGGCTACACTTTGTTGCTGGCGGTATTGTTTTTTTCCTTGTTTTTCGTACACCGGGAAATGGAGAACCTTATTCTTACTGATGACCGCGATGTACAATGGACAGACAGCGTGCTTGCTTTGATACGCGAGAAGGATACCAATACGATAAAAATGCTGCGCACGCTGAGTGAGGCGAATGACAGCATGGTATCCACCAGTGACATTGAGCAGATAATTGCCCAGCAGGACTCGGTAGTGACCCAGCAGCGTGTGCAGCACCGTATCATTACACATCGGGATACCGTCGTGACACGCCCTCGGAAGAAGGGGTTTTTCCGTCGTTTGGGTGAAGTGTTTGTCCCCCCAAAGAAAGATACGGCTATCCAGGTAAAGACCTCCCTTGAATTTGCAACGGATACGGTGATTGAACCCTATAATCCGGCCGATTCTTTGCATGAGAAACTGCGTGCCGTGGCCCAGCAGAAAAAAGCTGTAAACACTGTTATACAGCGACGTAAACGCTATCTGCAACGCTTGGACCATATGCTGACCGCTCGTATTGACAGCTTGCTGAAAGATTACGAGACGGAAACTCTGCTGCGTGCACGGACGGAAGCCGAGTATCAACAAGCGGTCCGACGCCGTTCGGCCAAGATTATCAGTGGCATTGCCGTAGGTGCGGTGTTGCTTTCCGCTTTTTTTCTTATTATCATCGGCCGCGACATAACCCGAAGCAACCGTTACCGTCGTGAGTTGGAAGAGGCCCGTCGTCGTGCCGAGGATTTACTCGCTGTCCGTGAAAAACTGATGCTTGCCATTACCCATGATTTCAAAGCCCCGCTCGGTTCTATTATGGGCTATGCCGACTTGCTTTCCCGTCTGACGGTGGATGAGCGTCAGCGGTTCTATCTGGACAATATGAAAACCTCATCGGAACATCTGCTGAAGCTGGTCGTTGATTTGCTCGACTTCCATCGTCTTGATTTGAACAAGGCCGAAATCAACCGGGTCACCTTTCATCCTTCCCGCCTGCTTGAAGAGATACACGTCAGTTTTGAACCACTTACGGCTGCCAAAGGACTGGCGCTTCATTGCGACATTGCCCCGGAGCTGGGCGGTACCTATATTTGCGACCCCTTGCGTCTGCGCCAGATTATCAACAATTTGCTGTCCAATGCCGTGAAGTTTACGGACCAAGGCAGTGTTACCATGACTGCCCGTTACGAGGACCGTCGACTGGTAGTTGCCATTGCTGATACCGGTAAAGGTATGGAACCTGCCGACCGGGAACGTATCTTCCAGGAGTTTACCCGCTTACCGGGTGCTCAGGGTAAAGAGGGGTTTGGACTTGGACTTTCCATTGTCCGTATGCTGGTACAGTTGCTTGAAGGCACGATTGATGTAGACAGTGTGCCAGGCAAGGGAAGCACTTTCACCATATATATTCCTATCTATCCCGTAAGGAGTGAAGGACGGAGAATGAAGGATGAAGAATCGGGATGTGCTGCCACGCCGAATGGCAATTCTTCATTCCCCGTTCCTCATTCTTCACTGAAGAATGTCCTCCTTATCGATGATGACCGTATTCAGCTTACCCTTACTGCCGCCATGCTTCAGCAGAGTGGTATAAATTCTGTCTCTTGTTTACAACTGGATGAACTGCTGGATGCCTTGCGCACTGCAACCTTTGATGTTCTGCTTACTGATGTGCAGATGCCTGCTATTAATGGTTTTGATTTACTGAAACTGCTTCGTGCTTCGAACATACCGCAGGCACAGTCTGTTCCGGTGATTGCTGTCACTGCCCGCAGTGACATGCAGCGTGAGGAATTTACGGTGCATGGATTTGCCGGATGCCTGCATAAGCCGTTTACCGTCAGTGAATTGCTACATGAATTGAATATGGAGGACAAAGGGATGGAGGTTATGGAAGTTTCGGAAACTTCGGCTTGCCCGGGGTATAAATTCTCTTCGCTCACTGCTTTTTCGGTCGATGACCCCGAGGCGGCAAAGTCCATTCTGGAAAGTTTTGTGGCTGAAACCCGCCTCAATGCGGAGCGTTTGCAGAAGGCTGTGGAGAATGAGGATGTGGACGAGATGGCTGCTGTCTCCCACAAAATGATTCCCCTCTTTACTTTAATTGGAGCAGCGGAACTGGTTGCATTGCTGAAACTGTTGGAAACTTCTCATGGAGTGCCTTTTACCGGAGAGTTGAAAGAACACGCCCTTGCCGCCCTCGTTTTGATAGAGGATGTCATTACTCAGGCAACAGCTTTTCCGTAATGGGGGAACAGAGAAGAATACGTGATTTTTTTCTGTCGGGAACCAAATGTCGAAAGAAATTGTTTACTTTGTAGGACTTTTAAATACGATGAAAGATTGACGTTCCGATGAGAAGAAAATGGTTGAGAACAGCACTGTGGGTGTTGCTTACTCCTATTATACTGTTTATAATATTGATGATATTGCTTTATGTGCCTCCCGTACAGAATTTGATACGGAAGCAGGCTACGGCAATTGCATCAGGTGCTACGGGTATGGACATATCCGTGGAGCGGATTGACCTTCGCTTTCCTTTGAATTTGTTGGTCCGCGGTGTATTGGTGGTACAGCCTGCCGACAGTGCTGTTGATGTGCAGCATCCCGATACCTTGCTGAATCTTGGAAGTTTGAACGTACGGGTACAGGCATGGCCTTTACTCAAAGGGAAAGTGGAGGTGGATGACATTACCTTGAAACAAGTTGCTGTCAACTCCTCCAATTTAATGGAAGGTATGTGCATCAAAGGAGTACTGGGGCATTTCTTTTTCGAAAGCCATGGCATAGACCTTACAAAAGAAGATGCCATCCTCAATAATATAGAATTGAGCGATACCCATGTGCAGGTGATGCTTGCAGATACCACTGAGACTCCCAAGGACACTACTGACACTGCGTTAAACTGGAAAGTCACACTCCATACTCTGAAGTTGAAGAACGTCTCGGTCGATTTACAGATGCCATTGGACTCCATGGGGCTGAAAGCCCATATAGGAGATGCTGAGATTGCGGACGCTGCTGCCGACCTGAAACACCAGTTCTATGGCTGGAGAAAATTCCTGCTGACTGGAACTTCTGTCAATTATGATACCGGTGGCCCGGGGAGTGCGATAGGCTTCGACCCCTCGCACATTGCTCTTCGCGACATTCGCCTGGGCATTGATTCTGTGATGTACTACGGCAGAGATATGAATGCCGTTATCCGGGAATTTTCCATGTATGAGCGTTCCGGTTTGAGTGTAACTTCCCTGACCGGGCGGTTGTTTGCCGATTCTACCGTTATCCGTATCCCTTCTTTGAAGTTGCTGACACCTCATAGTGAGATGAACCTTACGGCACAGACTTACTGGGAACTGATAAATATACCTACCACCGGCCGTCTGACAGCCCGTTTCAATGCCCGTATCGGCAAACAGGATGTACTGCTTTTTGCCGGTGGCTTGCCGGAAGCTTTCAAGGAAGCCTATCCGTTCCGTCCGTTGGTGATTCATGCCGGTACGGAAGGAAACCTGAAGCAGATGCAGATTTCCCGTTTTACGGCTGAGCTGCCCGGAGCCTTTTCGTTGAGTGGGGGAGGAGAATTCTGGAGCTTGACCGACAGTGTGAAACGTAATGGAAGCATGGACTTCGAAATGCATACGCAGAACTTGAACTTCCTGACCGGACTAGCTGACATTGCTCCCGATGGCTCCATCATTGTGCCGGACAGTATGCACCTTGCGGCACGTCTCGGTATGGAGGGGGCGCAGTGCACTGCCGCCCTGAAACTGAAGGAGAAGGAAGGCGCCTTGAATTTGGACGCCGCCTATAATCTTGCTACGGAAGCCTACCATGCCGACCTTGCCATCAACAACTTGCAGGTGCATCACTTCCTGCCCAAGGACTCTATCTATACTCTTACGGCAAAGATGTCCGCTAAGGGGCAAGGGGTGGATGTGGCATCACGAAAAACTGTGGCCGCTTTGAATGCCTCCTTGGAAAAACTACAGTATGGCCATTGGGACATTTCCGGTGTAGATGTGCATGCCGGACTCAAGTCATCCGTTGCTACCGTCCGTCTTGCCAGCGATAATGTCCTTCTCAAGATGCAGGGAAATGCGGATATGCGTCTTGACCGCAGCTATCTGGATGGCGCTTTGGATTTAAATGTGGAAGAGGTGAATCTGCATAAGCTGGGTTTGGTGCCCCGACCATTGAAACACCCGTTTGCCTTTACAATGGGAGCGGAGGCACGTCATGATTCTCTCAAGTTGAGGCTTGATGCCGGTGACTTGAATCTGCGTTTCCGCGCTCACAGCACGTTGAAGAAGTTGATGGAACAGTCGGATAAATTTGTCTCTATCCTGACAAAGCAGATTGATGAACGGCGTTTGGACCATGCCGCTTTGCGCCAAGTCCTTCCTTCAGCGGGCATGCATCTGGAAGCCGGTAACCAGAATCCCGTCAGCTATTTCCTGGCTGCAAAGGGTATTTCCTATAATGATTTCAAACTGAGCTTCGGATTTACTCCGCAAGTCGGCATCAATGGACGTACAGCTGTTCACGGATTGCGCATGGACTCCTTGCAGCTCGATACGATATTTTTTACAGTAAAGCAGGATACTGCCCGCATGAAGTTGCAAGGTGGTGTCATAAACGGTCCCAAGAACCCGCAGTTTGTGTTCCGTAGCACACTGACGGGTGAAGTCCGTAATGAAGATGCGGAACTGACTGTGGATTATGTGAATGGAAAAGGGCAGACCGGTGTTCTATTCGGTATTAATGCCCGTCCGTTGACCGAAGGACACGGTCGCGGTAATGGTGTGCTGCTGAACCTTATTCCTGCCGAGCCGATTATCGCTTTCCGTAAATTCCACTTTGCGGACAATAGTAACTGGATTTATCTGCATAAGAATATGCGCGTCTATGCCAATATTGATATGGACAGCGACGATGGTCTGTGTTTCCGTATGCAATCCGACAAGAATGATACCCTTTCCTTGCAGAATATAAACGTAGAACTGAGCCGATTGCGCTTGGATGAACTTACGGAGGTACTTCCTTATATGCCCCGGCTTACGGGATTGTTCTCCGCCGAAGCAAATTATATACAGACTGCCACTTCCCTGCAGGTGTCCGCCGAAGCCAATGTAGAGAAACTGACCTACGAACGCCAACCGGTTGGAGACATCGGCCTGGGGGCTACCTGGTTGCCGGGCGACAAGAATACGCACTATCTGAATACCTATTTTACATATGATAATGAAGAAGTGATGACCGCCGACGGTATCTTGACGCAGAAGAACGGAAAGGATACCCTGGAAGTGTCCACCCGTTTCGAGCATTTTCCATTGAAGATGGCCAATGCATTCATCCCTGACCAAACGGTGGCCTTTACCGGAGATATTGATGGAGGGCTTTATATTTATGGTTCGCTGGACAAGCCTCAAATGCATGGTGATATTGTTTTGGACAGTGTGTCTGTCTATGCACGCCAGGCGGGAGCACGTTACTGGTTCGACAACCGTCCGGTACAGATAAAGGACAATCAGTTGATATTTGATAAGTTTGCCATTTATACCACCAGCAAGAATCCGTTTACGATTGACGGTAAGGTTGATTTCCGGAATATGGAGCGTCCTACTGCCAACCTCAATCTGCTGGCAGAGAACTATACGTTGCTGGATGCACCGCGTACCCGCGAAAGTCTGGTGTATGGAAAGGTGTTCGTCGACTTGCATGCCACGGTGAAGGGGCCGCTTGACGGGCTCACGATGCGTGGAAACATGAATTTGCTGGGCAATACCAACGTAACCTACGTGTTGACCGATTCCCCTTTAACGGTGGAAGACCGTCTCAGTGGGCTGGTTACCTTTACCTCGTTCACCGATACGACGTCGGTAAAAGCAGATGAGGTTCCTGCCATGTCTTTGGGAGGATTGGAAATGTATATGTCCGTCCATATTGACGATGCTGTCCGTCTTCGTGCCGACTTGAGTCCCGACCGCAGCAAATACATCGAACTGGAAGGTGGCGGTGATTTGAATATGCAGTATACTCCCCAAGGGGATATGAGCCTTACCGGACGCTATACCCTTTCGGGTGGCGTCATGAAATATTCGCTGCCTATCATCCCGTTGAAGGAGTTCCAGTTCAATCCCGGCAGTTATGTGGATTGGCGGGGGAATATTATGAATCCTACGCTGAGTCTGAAGGCTACGGAACGTATGCGTGCTTCTGTGGCCGATGGTGACGGGGACGGTTCGCGCATGGTGAACTTCGATGTTTCCATTTCCATCAAGAACAGGCTTGACGTTCCCGATTTGATATTCGATATTTCGGCGCCCGAAGATGCCGCAGTAGAGAATGAGCTGCAGGCAATGGGTGCAGAAGAGCGTAGCAAGCAGGCCATTGCCATGCTTGCCACGGGTATTTACCTGAACAGTGGTGCCAAAGGAGGAGGTTTGTCAATGGGAGCCGCCTTGAACTCAGTGCTTCAGAGCCAGATAAACTCCTTGGCGGGAGGTATAAAAGGGGCCAATATCAGTGTAGGTGTGGAAGACCGTACCTCTGCTGAAACGGGTGACACGCAGAAAGACTTCAGTTTTCGTTATTCCCAGCGTTTCTTCAACGACCGCGTACAGATAGTCATCGGTGGAAAAGTGTCCACCGGGGCCAATGCCACGAACGATGCGGAATCATTCATTGACAATATATCGCTGGAATACCGTCTTGATGCGTCGGGTACTCGATATGTCCGTGTATTCCATAATAAAAACTACGAAAGCATACTCGACGGTGAGATAACCGAAACGGGTGTCGGCCTTGTGCTGCGCCGGAAGATGGACCGATTGAGTGAACTCTTCATCTTCAGGAAGAAAAAGATAAAACCGGAGGCTGAAAATAGCGATATGAAAAAGTAGGAATGTGATATGAAACGACTGATATTATATATTGCAGGATTGATATTTCTGGCAGGTTGCTCCACCACGAAGCACTTGCCCGAGGGGGAGATACTCTATACCGGCCAAAAGCCGATGATTGTATTGAACCGCAGTGAAACGTCTGTTGGTGAGATTGCTATGGAAGAGGTGGAAGCCGCCCTTGCTACGGCACCGAACAATTCGTTGCTGGGAAGCTCTACTATCCGCTATCCCTTTCCTTTCGGACTGTGGATTTACAATGGTTTCCAGAAGTATGAGAAGGGATTCGGAAAGTGGATATTCAATAAATTTGCCGCCACTCCGGTGCTTATGTCTACGGTGAATCCCGATATACGCCAGAAGGCGGCGGTTAACTTGCTGCGCGATTATGGCTATTTCAACGGAAGCGTCAGCTACAAGACATTTATCGACCCGAAGGACTCGCTGAAGGCAAAGTTGCAATATACGGTGAACATGCGTAACCCCTACTTTATAGATACGGTATATTATCGTGGTTTCAGCGAGCGTACCACTCGCATTATGGAGCTGGGACGCCGACGTTCCCTTATCAGTTCGGGAGAACAATTCAATGTGGCTGATTTGGATGGGGAGCGTACCCGTATCAGTACCCTGCTGCGTAATGTGGGCTGTTATTATTTCCGTCCCGACTACCTGACCTATCAGGCCGATACCATGATGGTTCCCAATGGGCATGTCCAGATGCGCTTGATTCCCGTTCCCGGTATGCCAAAGGTAGCCGAGAAGCAGTTCCGTGTGGGGCGTAAATCCGTCTATCTTCTTGGAAAGCAGGGGCAGGAACCCAATGACAGCATGGATTACAAAGGCTTGACCATACATTACTACAACAAACCTCCGGTACGTCCCAACATGCTTTACCGTTGGTTGAACTATCAAGGTTATCGGCGGAAACGTCAGATACAGGACAGCGCAGGTATTGCCCGCCAGCGTTCTATGCAGAGTTTGTATAGTTTGTACCGTCAGACCCGTATTCAGGAGCGTCTGGCAAGCGTCGGTATTTTCCGTTATGCGGAGATGCAGTATATACCGCGTGATACGGCGTTTGTGTCTGATACATTGGATGTGAGGGTCATTGCCGCGCTCGATAAACCCTACGATGCGGAGTTGGATTTTAATGTCACCATGAAGAGCAATAACCAGACGGGACCGGGTGCCGCTTTTACGGTGACGAAGAACAATGTCTTCGGTGGCGGTGAAAGCTGGAATGTGAAGTTGAACGGTTCGTACGAATGGCAGACGGGCAAGGCAAGTTCTTCCTTGATGAACAGTTATGAACTGGGTATCTCCACTTCGCTTATCTTTCCGCGCGTGGTGTTTCCTAGGATGGGCGACCGTGAGTATGACTTCCCGGCTACAACGACTTTCCGTTTATATGCCGACCAGATGAACCGTGCCAAGTATTATAAGCTGTTGGCTTTTGGCGGTAATGTCACTTATGACTTCCAGCCCAAATCGACTTCCAGGCACAGTATAACTCCTTTCCGGTTGACATTCAATGTACTGCGCAATCCTACTGCCGCTTTCGATACGTTGCGTGCCGAGAATCCGGCACTCTACGTTAGTTTGCGCGACCAGTTCATTCCTGCCATGGAGTACACCTATACTTATGACAACGCTTCCGTGCGCGGCAAGCGTAACCCCATCTGGTGGCAGACCACCGTTGCGTCGGCCGGTAACCTGACTTCTGCCGTCTACCGTATTTTCGGCAAGCCGTTCAGTGAGGAAGGAAAGAAGCTTTTCGGGGTACCTTTTGCACAGTTCCTGAAGCTGAACTCGGAATTCAGGTACCATTACCGGATAGACAAGAATCAGATGATAGCCTCGCGTATTGCCGGAGGGGTGATATGGTCGTATGGCAACGCTACGACTGCACCTTATACGGAACAGTTCTATATCGGCGGTGCCAACAGTGTGCGCGCCTTTTCTGCACGCAGTATAGGTCCGGGCGGCTATCCTCCCGAGACGGATAGGAAATATACCTATATCAACCACGTGGGTGATATTCGCATAGAAGCCAATATCGAGTATCGCTTCCGTATGATTGCCGACTTGCATGGAGCGGTGTTTCTGGATGCCGGCAATGTATGGCTGATGCGTAAGGACGAAAATCGCCCGAACGGTGAGTTCACCTTGAAGAATTTCCCGAAACAGATTGCTTTGGGTACGGGATTCGGCTTACGCTATGACCTGGACTTCCTTGTTTTCCGTCTGGATTTGGGTATCGGGCTTCACGACCCGTATGATACCGGAAAGTCGGGATATTACAATATTCCTAAGTTCAAGGATAGTATGGCACTGCATTTTGCCATCGGTTATCCGTTCTAAATGTACGTTTTTGAACGGATAGTGGTAAAGAATGAACTAAAACTCCCTTTTGTCAGACATAAATTTTTGTACATTTGCAACCGTTATCAACTATGATACACTAACCTTTTTAAATAATAACTAATATGAAACCAACTTTATTCTTAT
>OOAZ01001260.1_pt1 | contig 17745 bp, 18 predicted proteins | sample 1671221 | NCBI WGS metagenome assembly OOAZ01 (sample SAMN06348134, study PRJEB24527) | human gut metagenome | biome: human gut; feature: ankylosing spondylitis patient; material: feces | host: Homo sapiens | place: China | collected 2015-10
CCTTGGCACCGCCGTTGGAGGTGCGGCAGAGCACGAACATGCCCTTGCCCTGCTTCTCCGCGTAGGGCAGGTAGGGGCTGATGGAGTCCAGACCCATATAGGGAGCCAGCGTGACGAAGTCGGCCTCAAAATCACCGGTAAAGTGGCCCATCGCGTACATTTCAGCGGTCTTGGCAATGTCGCCGCGCTTGATATCCGCGATGACGGGCACGCCTGCCTCACGGACGGCTTTCAGGGTGTCGGCGTAGGCTTTCAGGCCCTCCAGACCCAGAGACTCGTAGTATGCGATCTGCACCTTGTAGCAGCCTGCTACTGCCTTGGTGGCGTCGATGAGCTTTTTGTTGAAGCGGACGATGTTCTCGCCCTTGGACAGGGTGCTATCCACAAAATCAGCGGGCAGGTAGCTGAAATCGGTATCCAGACCCACGCAGACCGGGCCCCGGGCCTCTACTGCCTCGTACAGCTTATCCATGTTCGTCATAATTGGTTCCTCCATACTCTTATATATAAATGAATCTACTAAACTGGGTCACTCCGCCTGATAGGTCAGCTTTCCGCCCTTGACGGTGGCGTACACCTTGCCGTACAGCTCGGCTCCATCAAACGGGGTGTTGTGGGATTTGGAGTGCAGCTTGTCCTTGTCCACCGTATAGGGGTGCTCCAGATCCACCAGCACAAAGTCGCCGTCGTAGCCCGGCTCCAGCTGACCCTTGGCCAGGCCCAGAATTTCTGCCGGGCGGGTGCTCATCAGGTGGACCAGCAGCTCCAGCGGCAGGCCCTCCTCTTTGCAGAGCTTGGTATAGCAGACGCCGAACGCCGTCTCGCTGCCCACCATACCGGCCATGCCTTTCAGCTTGTCCTCCTCGGAGTGGGGCGCGTGATCGGTGGAAATGGCGTCCACCACACCGGCCCGGATGGCGTCCACCAGTGCCTGCACATCGTCCGCCGTCCGGATGGGCGGGTTGACGCGGTAATCGCAGACATCGTTGGTGAACCACAGGTGGTGGGGCGTCACCTCGCAGGTAACGGGAGCGCCGTGCAGCTTTGCCATCTGGATGGCCTCGATGGCGCCCCGGGTGGAAACGTGGCACATGTGGAGCTTGGTCTGGTAATACTCGCTCAGCCAGCAGTTGCGGACCGTCTCCAGATCCTCGGCCAGGCGGTAATCCCAGGGGCTGATCTCCATATCCTCGGCGTGGCTCATCACCGTGATGTCCCGCTGGGTGCAGATGGCGAATGCCCGGGCCATGGTGGCGTTGTCCTGCACGCCGTGGCCGTCCTCGGTGATGAACTTCACGCTGGCGGGCAGGGTCTTGAGGTGGTCCAGCGTCTTGCCGTCAAAGTCCTTGGTGATGGAGACGGTCTGGTTCACGTCGCACAGACCGATTTCGGCGGCTTTCTGTTCCACCATCTCAGCCTGTGCCGCCGAGGAGCAGACGGGCTTGGTGTTGGGCATCAGGTTCACGAACGTGTAACCGCCTGCCGCAGCCGCCCGGCTGCCGGTCTCGATGTCCTCTTTGTACTCAAAGCCCGGGGTACGCCAGTGACAGTGCAGATCTACAAAGGCAGGCAGCACCGTCAGGCCGCCTGCATCGAGGACGGTCTCGCCCTCCCCGGCCAGCGCGCTCAGATCCTGGCCGACGGCAGCGATCTTGCCGTCCCGAATGTAGATTTCGAGGGGGTGCCCCTCGGTGTTCACAGCATTGATGAGCAGCATCTCAATTTACCTCCCTGTTTTGGTTTCAATGGGCGGACTGCCCGCGGACGGGCAAAAAAAAGAACTTTTCCACAGCGGAAAAGTTCAAAATGCGAAAAAAGGAAACAACGAACCCACAGCAAAAACGGCTGCAAACTGCTTTTTCAGTTTTGCGCGCATCATTTTAGCCTGCATCGTGTTTTCTCCTTTTAAGTTTGCGATTTATTTCGATATATTTTATCATAGAAACGCAAAATGTGTCAATGCTTCTGCGCTTTTTTCCTGTAAAAAGGTTTGCCGCTCATTGCCCGGATTTTTAGCTACTCTACCGAAAATCCACCACGCTCCCCCGCCGGGCAGGCAAACCGCAAAAAATCCGGTCTAATTCCTACCATTTCACTGTACATTAAAGTTCACCTGTGCTATTATAAAGGAGCACAAAAGAGAGGGCCGCCAAGAGACGGGCGGCGTTGCATTGGGAACATTGTATATAAAGGAGGGCTCTTCCATGAGCTTATTGGAGGACGCACGCAACATCCAGCGCAAAGACCCCGCCGCGCGCAACGTGCTGGAAGTCATTCTGCTCTACCCCGGTTTCCATATTCTGGTGTATCACCGGGTAGCGCACTGGCTGTATGAGCACAAGCACTTTTTCCTGGCCCGGTGGGTCAGCCAGCATGGCCGCCACAAAACGGGCATCGAGATCCACCCTGGTGCCAAGATCGGCAAGTGCCTGTTCATCGACCACGGTATGGGCATCGTCTTTGGCGAGACCACCGAGATCGGCGACAACTGCACCATCTACCACGGTGTGACTCTGGGCGGCACCGGCAAGGACACCGGCAAGCGTCACCCCACCCTGGGCAACAACGTCCTCATCGGCGCGGGCACCAAGGTGCTGGGCCCCGTCTTCATCGGCGATAACGCCCGTGTGGGTGCCGGAAGCGTGGTGCTCCACAATCTGCCTGCCAACTGCACCGCCGTGGGCGTCCCCGCCGAGGTGGTCCGCATCAACAACAAGGCCATCGTCCCCTCGGACGACCTCGACCAGCAGGACCTGCCCGATGTCACCGCCCAGCGCCTCACCGAGCTGGACCGCCGCATCAGCGCCATCGAGCGCGCCGCCCAGGGCGACACTCCCCCTACCGCCGAGCAGCTGGCCAAACGCCGAAAGAATTGACCCTTATTTTAAGATGCAAAAAGCAGGTACGTCTGAGTTTCCTCAAACGCACCTGCTTTTGTTGTTTCAGCTTATTTACAGCCTGTGGTGCACAGCTCTTTTACTTTTTGAGCCGCAGTCTGCACCAGCTGGCTGACGGGCCCCTCCGGCACGCCGACCACGAAGTTCTCGCAGTGGTTCACCGGGATGAGCACCCGCTTGGCGTCCGCCTGGCAGATGGCCGCCGCCATGGCGGGAGTGATCTCGCCCAGCAGGGCATCCGCAATGACGATGCCGATGGGCCCCACGATGATGTCCGCGCGGCGGGCGTTGACCACCACGGCATTCTCGCCGGTAGCCGCCCGGGCGGCACCCGCCTTGAGCATGGCCGAAGCGGCCATGCTGTTGGTGCCCACGGCGGTCAGTTCCACCTCCGGGCAGAGGGCCGTGATGGCCGTCACCAGCTGACGGCCCAGCCCGCCGCCCTGTCCATCAATGACCAGCACCCGCATGGCTTAAAAGTCGATCTCTTCCAGCCGCAGCAGGGCCAGAATGTAGATCTTCAGGGCCTCCAGCAGCTTGTCGATGGGAGCGGACTCATTGGCACCGTGCATCGGGCCGCCGAACTCGGGGATGGGCAGCTCCGCGTGCTCCGGGCCAAAGCTGACGGCATAGGGGAAGTGGCGTGCATAGGTGCCGCCGCCCATGGTAAACGGGGTGGCGTGGTCGCCCGTCACCTCATTGTAGGTGTCGATGCAGGCCTTGATGGCGGGGGTGTCCGCCTCGATGTAGAACGGCTTGTTCACGCCGATGTCGGTCAGCTCGGCACCGCTGCCAATGGCAGCCTTGATCTGCTTCTCGATGGTCTCGCCGTCGGTACAGGTGGGGAAACGGCTGTCCAGCGTCTGGACGATGCGGCCATTCTCCATATAAATACGCCCGCCAATGATGGTCAGGGGGCCAAAGGGGCCATCAGCACACTGGATGTCCAGGCCCTCACCGGCCGTGGAGCTGTGCAGCTTCTGGATGGCTTTCAGGTACTCGCGCTCGGCGTCGTTGCAGAGGTTATTGTCCAGCAGGTAGTTGACCACCAGACCAATGGCGTTCACGGTACCCTCCGGCATGGCGGCGTGGCCGCTCTTGCCCCAGCCGCGAATGCGGACGCCGTTGCCCTCCGGCTCCAGCGTGATGTTGGGGGCATTGCTCAGTTTGGTGATATCGGTCTCCACAAGAGCGCTGGCACGGTCCGGCACCGCATTGTTGGCCACGCCGCCCACAAACTCCTTGATCTCGCCATTGCACACCGGGCTGACCAGCTTGCCGTTGAACTGGCCTTTCTCACCGTTGCAGACGGGGAACTCCGCGTCCGGGGTAAAGCAGAAGACGGGAGCTTTGTAGTGCTCCAGATAGTAGTCCACATCGCGCATGTGGGTCTCCTCGTTGTCGCCGACGAGGGCGCGGATGGGATAGCGCAGGGAGACCCCCTCCTCCTTGAGGAACTTCAGGGCATACAGGGTCGCCACCATGGGGCCCTTATCGTCTGCCACGCCGCGGCCGATCATGTAGTTGTCCTTGATCTGCATGGTAAAGGGGTCTGCCGTCCAGCCATTGCCCTCAGGCACCACGTCCACATGGCAGATGGTTGCCAGATACTTTTCCGGGTCCGCGCCCGCCAGCTCGGCATAGCCGATGTGATTTTCACAGTTGCGGGTGGCAAAGCCCATGCCTGCCGCCAGCTCCAGGGTCTTATCCAGGGCTGCACGGGGGCCCACGCCGTAGGGAGCACCCTCCGCGGGCTCCCCCTCCACGCTGTTGATGGCAACGAGGGCTGCAATGTCCTGCAAGATCTGTTCTTTGTTCGCCGCAATAAATGCGTCGATCTTCTGGTTCAATGCCTGATCCATGTTGGTTCGTCCTTTCTTTGTCGTAAGCGACACATCGTACTCATTCTAGCATATTTCATAGCAGATTGCTAGTCATTTCACTGCAAAAAGCGTGCTCACAGCTCCCAGCAGCCCGGCGCTGGCCAGCCCCATGATGATGCCAGCCAGCAGCACACCGCCCATGCAGGCAATGAGCACATCTTTAAATTTCATATCCAGGATGGAGCCCGCCAGCGTACCGGTCCAGGCACCGGTGCCCGGCAGCGGGATGCCCACAAACAGCAGCAGCGCCACCACCAGGCCACGCCCGGCCTTGGCTTCCAGCGCGCGGCCGCCTTTTTCGCCCTTGTTGATGCAGAAGCGGCAGAACGGCCCGATGACCGGCTTGTGATAGCCCCAAATGAGGAACTTGCGGGCAAACAGGTAGATGAACGGCACCGGGATCATGTTGCCCACCACGCAGACGAGGTAGGTGGGCAGGATGGGCAGGCCCAGCCCCAGTCCCACCGGGATGGCACCGCGCAGCTCGACGAGCGGGAACATCGAGATCAGGAAGACCAGCATGTAATTCTTTATCATAAAAATACTCCTTGTTTACAGGTCAATGACCAGCTCCACCGGGCAGTGATCCGAGCCAAACACCTCGTTGTGGATCTCCGCCACTTTGATCTTATCGGCAACGCGGTTGGAGACAATAAAATAGTCGATCCGCCAGCCCGCGTTCTTCTCCCGGGCATGGAAACGGTAGCTCCACCAGCTGTACTTTACCTCGTCCGGGTGGAGGGCACGGAAACTGTCCGTAAAACCAGCCGCCAACAGCTCGGTCATCTTGGCCCGCTCCTGGTCGGTAAAGCCGGCGCTCATCCGGTTGGTCTTGGCGTTCTTGATATCAATTTCGGTATGAGCCACGTTCAGGTCGCCGCAGAGGATGACCGGCTTTTTTGCGTCCAGCCCCAACAGGTAGGCCCGGAAATCGTCTTCCCACTGCATCCGGTAATCCAGCCGCTTGAGGCCGTCCTGGCTGTTGGGGGTGTAGCAGTTGACAAGATAGAACTCCGGATATTCCAGCGTCAGCACCCGGCCCTCGTGGTCATGCTGGTCGATGCCAATGCCCGTCGTCACGGCCAGCGGCTGGGTCCTGCACCAGCAGGCCGTGCCGCTGTAGCCCTTTTTCTCCGCCGAGTAAGTATATTCTGTGTAGCCTTCCGGCGCAAAATCCGCCTGGCCCGGCTGCATCTTGGTCTCCTGTACCGAAAAGACGTCGGCGTCCAGCGCGGCAAAGCTCGCGGCGAAATCGTGGGTCAGGCAGGCCCGCAGGCCATTGACGTTCCAGCTGATGAGTTTCATGTCCGTTGCTCCAATCTATAATTTTTCACGTTGTGGTTACGCAATGTATTTCGTTTTCCAGATGCCGCTGCGGAACCGCAGCACAAAGCAGACCACGCGGCAGACCCAGTCCACCACCATGGCGATCCAAACACCAATGGCACCCAGCTCCATATGCACGCCGATGAGGTAGCTGAACCCCAGCCGCCAGATGGCCATGCTGAGGATGGAGGTCACCATGGTAAATTTCACGTCGTTGGCGGCACGCAGGGCGTTGGGCAGCACAAACGAGGCCGGCCAGAGCAGGATCGCAAACCCGGCGTGGATCTGCACCAGCAGGATGGCCAGCTGCATCGTTGCACCGGACAGCGCATAGATGCTTACGATCTGCGGCAGGAACAGCAGAATGGCCCCGTTGAACACGCCCATGGCGATGTAGGCCCAGACCAGCAGCTTTTTGGTGTAGTACACGGCCTGCTCACTGTCGCCCGCACCGATGCAGCGGCCCACCACTGTGATCATGGCAAGCCCCAGGGCCTTGCCCGGGATGCAGCCCATGCCGTCCAGGTTGTTGGCCACAGCGTTGGCGGCGATCTGCACCGTGCCAAAGGTGGAGATCATGCTCACCACCAGAATGCGCCCGGCCTCAAACAGGCTGTTCTCAAAGGCAGACGGGATGCCGATGCCCAAGATGCGCTTTGCCATGCTGCCGTCCAGCCGGAGGATCTTGGGCACGGTGAGGGCGTGGCCTTTCTGGTAGCAGCGGGCCAGAATGAGGGCCGCCGCCACCACGCGGGAAATGACGCTGGGCCAGGCAACACCGTCCACTCCCATTTTCAGGCCAAAGATGCAGACCGCGTTGCCCACGATGTTGATGATGTTCATGAGCACACTGATCTGCATGGAAATTTTGGAGTTGCCCATACTGCGGAAGAGGGCCGCGCCCGCATTGTACAGCGCCAAAAAGGGGTAGCTCAGGGCCGTGATCTTTAAGTACAGCACGCCCGCGTCCAGCACGTCAGCTTCAATGGACCCATAGCAGAGCCGGAGCATGGGCCGGGCCAGCACGAAGCAGAACAGCGCCACACCCGCGCCCAGCAGTGCGCTGAGCAGGATGAGCTGGCCGGAGCTTGCGTCGGCCTTTTTCTGTTCCCGTGCTCCCAGATACTGGCTCACCACCACCGCGCCGCCGGTGGCCAGTGCCGCAAACAGCACGATGATGAGGTTGTTGATCATATCCACCAGGCTGACACCCGAGATGGCCGCCTCGCCGCAGCGGGACACCATCATGGTATCCGCCATGCCCACTGTCACTTCCAGCAGCTGCTCCACCAGCAGCGGCCCCACCAGCAGCAACAACTCCCGCTGGCTGAATAAAAGCTCTCGCCCGCCAAAGAGCGGCGCTTTTGTACTTTGTTTCGTTTTTTCCCCCATGGGTTTTGTTCCCTCTAAAATATGCTCTCTGATTTTATGCAATACAGGTTTATCTTAGCACAGCGCCCGGTGCTTGTAAAGCGCTGGATGCATCTTCCCACTGCAAAGCCCGCCCGGCTTTTGAGGTACATGGCTCCCCGCCGGGAGTGCTGTTTCCCACGCGCCGCTTTCCCCGGTCACTCTTTGCAACATTTTATGGAAAAGTGTGATTTTTCTACTTCTGTAAGAAAAATTTTTCAAAAACCTCTTGCATTTTTCCGTCAAGCGTGCTATTGTTGTATCCAACAGGACAGGCTGTTGAACACAACGTTCCATCCCTGTTTCTGTGTTCTTTCTTCTTTCTTATATATTGCTATTTTCTTCATTTACCTTCTTATCATTTACCCTGTTGTCCCCCGTAGGGACAAAGAAAAGCGATGGCCTACCTGCAAGGGCCATCGCTTTTTCTTTTTGCATTTTTATTGGAAATAAAACCTCTCAGGCCGCGCTTTGGCGCGTCCAGCCGTCCTCCCTTTGTCGCGAGCGCGACATCTCCCTCCGGCCGGAGGGAGTCATTCCTATCAGGGGAGCCAAATTGCGGAATCACAAATTTTCAAATGCCGTGCGCACGTCGCCGGAGAAGTAGAGAGTCCCCAGTGCACACACCGGGCCATCCCCGCCCAACGCCACGGCCCGGGCCACGCCTGCTTCAATGCTGGGAGCCGCCTCGGCTTTGCAGCCCCGGGCACGGATATGCCCGGCCAGCGTCTCGGCGGGCATCGCGCGGGGAGTGTGGGCCGCTACCGTTACAAACCGCTTTGCCAGCGGGGCCAGCAGGGCCAGCATCTCGTCCACATCCTTGTCTGCCATAATACTGACGAGAAAGACGAACTTTTCGCCGGGGAAGCGGTCTTTCAGGCTCTGCACCGTGGCCCGCATCCCGTGGGCGTTGTGGCTGCCGTCCAGCAAAAACGGCGGGGTATGCCGCAGCAGCTCAAAACGGCCCGGCCAGCTCACCGTTTCCAGACCCCTGCGGATGGCCTCTTCCGGGATATTCCATCCCCTGCCCCGCAGCACCCGCAAGGCCGTGATGGCCACGGCCGCGTTCCGCGGCTGGTAGCTTCCGATGAGGGGCAGCTTCACGCCATCAAGGCCATCAAAATCAAAGGTCACGGCATCCAGATCACCGCCGTCGATCTTCAGCTTTCCAAAATCCACGACGGTCAGCGGGGCATTCTGCTCCCGCGCCACCCGGGCGATCACCGCATCGGCTTCCGGCACGCCGCCGTAGCTCACCACCGGGCTCCCCGGCTTGATGATGCCCGCCTTGGCCGCGGCAATGTCCGCGATGGTGGGGCCCAGCTCTTTCACATGGTCCATGCCCAGCGCCGTGATGACCGCGCACTCCGGCGGGTCAATGACATTGGTGGAGTCCAGCGTGCCGCCCAGACCCACCTCCAGCACCACGATGTCACAGTGCCGCTCGGCAAAGTAAAGCATTCCCAGTGCCGTGATGATCTCAAACTCGGTGGGCACATCGGCCATGGCATCGGCAGCGGGTTTTACCCGCTCCACCAGCCGCACCAGTTCCTCGTCCGGGATCTGCTGGCCGTTGACCTGGATCCGCTCATTGAAGCGGTTGATGAACGGCGAGGTGTACAGGCCCACGCGGTACCCGGCCGCCTGCAAACAGGAGGCCAGCATGGCGGCAGTGCTGCCCTTGCCGTTGGTGCCCGCCACATGGATAAACCGGAGTTGTTTGTGCGGGTCGCCCAGCGCCGCCAGCAGAGTACGGGTACGGGTCAGGCCGGGTTTATGGCCCGCCCACTGCACCGCGTGGATGTATTCTAATGCCGATTCGTAATTCATACCATAAGCCTTCTTTACTTTTTCACTGCTGCCATCACAGCCTTATTCTCCATCAGCAGCCGGAGCAGCACGGTGTTCACCGCCGTCAGGATCAGCGCGTTGGGGACACGGGCTGCCAGCACGCTCCAGGCGTAGCCATAAAAAATGTGGAGCGCCAGCGAGTTGATCACGATAGAGCCCACCACATGGGCCGCCACCACACTGAGCAGGAGCCGCTGGCCCAGCCGCAGGGTCTGAGGCAGAGTCTGCCAGAGCCAGCCGCCTACCAGGCCGATGGAGGCCGCCCCCAGCGCGATGAGCGGGTTGATGGCGTAGCCCGCCAGGATACCGCCGATCATATCCGCCAGCGCACCCACGGCAAAACCTGCCCCGGGCCCGAACACGATGCCCGCCAGCAGCACGGGCAGGCTGCCCAGGTTGAACCGGACAAAGCCCGTGGAGATGCTCAGCACCCGGCTGAACACGATGCTCATGGCGATGAGCAGGGCCAGCACTGTCAGGGTGCGGGTTGAATTTTTTGTGCTTTTCATATCAATTGTCCTCCCTTAGGAAAAAGGAATCTTTCCGGAGAGGACGTTAAAAATAAAGCGCCCTCCCGTGTGACAAACCGCACAAAGGAGGGCGTGAATCCAACAAGTTTCACTTCCAGACACTGAGCCGCAAGCGGCCCGCGCCTGCACCCAAGTCCATGCAGCAGCGGGATGCAGGCCATGCACCGCGGGTCGCCCTTCGTCCGCAGCACAACTCCCCGTTGATGCGGCACTTAACGCACATGGCCTTACTCTGTTGATACTGTTATTATATGCCTTTTTCCGTGGCTTTTCAACCACACGGTGCATCACATTTGCTAAAATGTATCGCACATTTTTAGCAGAAGTGCTTAGTGGTCTTTCTTTTTCCCGCCAAACGTGATAAGATGGGACTAACATGTGATAAGAAAGGACGTTCTCTATGAAATTCAATGAGATGACCTATGCCCGCCCCGACATCGACGCTTTGCTGGCCGAGTGCAAGCAGCTGGCCGCCAAGGCTGCTGCCGCTGACAGCGACGAAGCCATTGTCGAGACCTACTATGAGCAGAGCCGCGCCTTTGCCGATTACACCACGGCCTCCAACCTGGCCAACATCCACTACACCTGCGACACCCGTGACGCCTACTGGAAAGCCGAGCAGGATTTCTTTGACGCCAACGGTCCTGCTGTCTCCAACGCCAGCGTGGAGATCAGCCGCGCGTTCCTCTCCAACCCCCATGTGGACGCCCTGACCAAAGCTCTGGGCACCACCTGCGTGGCCGGCATGAAGAACGCCGTGCTGGGCATGGACGAGCGGACGCTGGACCTGCAGAAAGAGTACAACGCTCTCGTCAGCCAGTACCAGCAGATCTACGGCGGTGCTCTGGTGGAACTGGACGGCAAGCAGCTCACCATCCCCCAGCTGGGCCCCTACAAGGAGAGCCTGGACGCCAAGACCCGCCGGGCCGCCTATGAGGCTGAGGCCGGTTACTTCGACGCCCACCGCGCCGAGCTGGACGAGCTGTACACCAAGATTGTCAAAAACCTCAACGCTCAGGCCAAGCTCATGGGCTACCACGATTACAGTGAGCTCTCCTATGTGCGCATGAACCGCATTGGCTACGGCCCCGAGGAGATCCAGCGCTTCCGCGACCAGGTGGCCCACGATGTGGTCCCTGAGCTGCAGAAAGTGATTGCCCTCAAGGCCAAACGGACGGGCATCGAGCACCCCACGTTCTGTGATCTGCCCGTCTCGTTCAAGGACGGCAACCCCAAGCCCATCGAGGGCTATGAGGCCCGGATGGCCGCTGCCCGCACCATGTACCATGAGTTGAGCCCCGAGACGGCCGAGTTCATCGACTTCATGCAGGACAATGAGCTGTTTGACGTGGAGAGCCGCCCCGGCAAGATGAACGGCGGCTATATGACCAGCCTGCCCAGCTACAAGGCCCCCTTTATCTTTGCCAACTGGAACGGCACCTCCGCTGATGTGGACGTGCTGACCCATGAGTGCGGCCACGCTTTTGAGGGCTACGTGGCCGAGCGGGACCCCCATGTCCCCGCCGACCTCGAGTGCCCCGGCATGGAGAGCGCTGAGATCCACTCCATGGCCATGGAGTTTCTCACCGCGCCCTGGCACAAGCTGCTGTTTGGCAAGGACGTGGATAAATACGCCCTGCAGCACGCCGAGGACAGCTTCCTCTTCCTGGCATACGGCTGCATCGTGGACGAGTTCCAGCACAAGATGTACCAGAACCCGGACCTGACCCCCGACGAGCGGAACGCCGTCTGGCTGGAGCTGGAGCACAAATACCGCCCCTGGGTAGATTTTGACAACCTGCCGTTCTATGGCCGTGGTGCCGGCTGGCAGCGTCAGCTCCACATCTATGAGTGCCCGTTCTATTATATCGACTACTGCCTGTCCACCATGGCTGCCCTGCAGTTCTTCCTGCTCAGCCTCAAGGACCACAAGGATGCATGGCAGCGCTATCTCAAGCTGGTGCGTCGGGCCGGTCTGGCCAGCTACACCGAGCTGTGCGAGACTGCCGGCCTGAAAGTGCCGTTCACGGATGGCTCCATCAAGGCCATTGCCCAGGAGATGGGCCAATGGATCGCCGCGCATCAGGTCTGATATTGACGCACCGCTCCAAATCCGTTATTATAATAGGTAGAAAAACAACCCACCAGGCGTAAAAGGAGCGGTATTGCTATGGCAGAAAAAGAAATCAAAGGCATCAAAAAGTTTCTGGAAGAGTTCAAAGCCTTTGCCATGCGCGGCAACGTGCTGGACATGGCAGTTGGTGTGGTCATCGGCTCGGCGTTCACAGCCATCGTGAACTCTCTGGTCAATGATATCATCAATCCCGCCATCGGCCTGTTCTTCAATGCGGACTTCTCGAATGTCGGCATCCACATTGGCGATGTGACCATCGGCGTCGGCTCGTTCATCAACGCCATCATCAATTTCCTCATCGTGGCATTTGTGCTGTTCATGGTCATCAAGACCGTCAACGCCCTGCACAAAAAGCCCGCCGAGCCCGAGGCCCCGGCAGAACCCACCACCAAGGTGTGCCCCTACTGCCAGAGCGAAATCGCCATCAAGGCAGTCCGCTGCCCCCACTGCACCACCAAGCTCGAGGGCTTCCCGGAGATCAACGATTAAGTTTCAGACACAAAAAGTCCGCTGTGTTTTCCACAGCGGACTTTTTGCGTCGTGTGCAGTTACTGCACCTTGGTCAGCTCCGCCAGCTTGTGATAGATCTCGGTGTTATCAAAGGCACCGCGGAATTTCTCGGCACCCACGCCCTTGGCGTAGATGTTGACCGAAGCGCCGGTGTGGGCATAGGTGGTGTGGTCCATGCCCGCGCAAAGCTTTGGTAAAACTGGCGCGGCATTTTGCAGCCCAGTGTAAAGAACAGGAAAGGTGTGTAAAAAACAGCCCCCGGAAACCAAACTGGTTCCCGGGGGTTGTCACTTTATCTTATGATCTTACGCGTTGTACTTTTCTTCGTCGAGCATGCCCTCGCTCTTGGCCACGCAGATGCAGGAAGTCGCGTCACCCACCACGTTCAGGGAGGTGACCAGCATCTCGATGGGGCGGTTGATGGCCAGGATCAGGGAGTAGGCCAGCAGGGCCTTGTCATTGACGAAGCCCACACCGGACAGGATGGTGAAGAGGATGACAGCCCCCGCGCCGGGAGCGGCAGGCGTGCCCACCGAGGCCAGCAGGGCCAGCAGAGCGATGACCACCAGCTCCATGGGTGTGAGGTCGTAGCCCGCGCAGCCCGCGATGAAGACCGTGGCGATCACCTGCATGATGGCGGTGCCATCCATGTTGATGGTCATGCCCAGGGGCAGGACAAAGGAAGCAATGGAATCATCCACGCCCAGGTCCTCGGTGCAGACTTTGATGCTCAGGGGCAGGGTGGCTGCACTGGAAGAAGTGGAGAAACCGAAGACCGCCACATTTGCGATCTTCTTGATGAACGTGAACGGGTTCAGCTTTGCGCCCACCGCCACGATGGTCGGGTAGCCCACCAGCAGGAACACGAACAGCAGGATCACGGTGGTCACCACATAGACCAGCGCCGGCTTGAGGTAATCCACGCCGTAGATGGCAAAGGTACGGGTCAGCAGCACAAAGACTGCAAACGGCGCAAACTTGGTGACGACGAAGTTCAGGAAAACGACCACCACGTCGTTCACTTCCCCCATCAGGCGGCGCATGGTGGCGGTACGGCTCTCGCCCAGCACATTCATGCTCAGGCCGGTGGCTATCGCCAGGAAAACGGAAGAAAGCACCGCGCCGTTGCTGCCAAAGGCCGTGATGATGTTGGAAGGAATGATGTTCAGCACCACATTCAGAGGGTTGGAGCCGGTAGAACCGGAAGCCTCGGCCAGGCCCTCGATGCGTGCATTGAACAGGCCCATAGAGAACGTGGTATAGCCCACAACGCCTGCCAGCAGCAGTGCCAGAAAAGAACTCAGCAGGAACCAGAAGAGGGTCTTGGAAGCAATCCGTCCCATGGTACGGGTATCCGAGATGCTGCCAATGGCCAGCGAGATGGAGGTGAACACCATCGGGATGATGACCAGCTGCAGTGCCTTGATGAACAGCTGCCCGATGATATAGAAGATACCGAACGCCTGCTCGGCTCCCTCTGCCGTGATATCCTGGAACAGCAGATCGTTGATGGTCTTCCAGAGTGCACTGTTGCCGGAAGCATTCAGCTTCTCGCGCAGCATCATGAACGCAAAGCCCGCGACAAGGCCGCAAACCAGCGACACTGCCATTTTCTTTGCCAGTGCCGCGCCGCTGTTATTTTTATGATTTTCCATACGTCTCCTCACTTGTTTCCTCATAAAATCGTGTGTTTCGTACGCATTCGATTCATGATACCACACGCCTTTATTGGATGCAAGGCTTCAACGCAGGTTTTTGTTAAACTTTTTGAAATAGTATTACTTTTACATTTTCTTTCGTTCCGCTCTTTCCCCGAGGTACTTTGACTTTTTCGCGCGGGTCCTCGCAAAAAGTAATTGACAGCCTGCCCGGGATCCGGTACACTGAGAATAGAATAGCGTCGTTTTGTGTCAAAGATAGCGTCGTTTTGTGTCAAAGCCGCCCCGTTCCCGTCTTGATCAAGGAGTGTGCCGCTTATGAAGTCCCGCTCGTTTGTTCTGCAAGCCTGTGCCGTGGGTGTTGTCACGGCCGCCCTCCTTCTGACCGCCTGCGGCGGCCTGGGCAGCGGGTATTCTTACCCGTATTATCCGCCACCATACCAGCCCTCCCACTCTTCCGGCAGTGCTTCGGACAGCAGCGGCAGTTCCAGCAGCACGCCCGAGAGCTCCAGCTCGGAAAGCAGTTCTGAGGAGCCCAGCTCCCCGGCATCTTCGGAGCCGCCCGCGCCCTCGGAACCGGAGCTGACGCCGGAACAGCGGCTGGCCCTCTACCGGAGCGAGGTACTGCAATTGCTCAACACCGGGCGCACCGTTCCATTTTCCGCACCGGCTTCCGCCCTGTCCGACGCCGCGCAAACCCGTGCAGAGGAGCTGCAGCAGACGGGCAGGCTCTCCCACAAACGCCCCAATGGCGAAGATTACACTTCTCTCCTGCCCGGGAGCAATCTTCCCGGCTTTGTTTCCAAGGAATTATACGCATCCGGCCAGGCTACCCCTGCCGAGTTCGTTTCACACTTGAAGACCTGCCGCAGCGGTGTTGACTGGGAAACGATCCTCGATACGCAGTACACACAGATCGGCATCGGCTACGCCGTGGATGCCGACGGCGTACCCTATTGGGAGCTGCTGCTCCTCAATGGCTGATAAGCGCAAAAACGCCCCTCTGCTTCCTGCGAGAAGATTTGATATGCTCCCCCTGGAGTAGACAGAGTAAAAACAAAACTCTGAATACTCTGGGGGCATTTTCATGTCAAGAAGGAACAATCACTATCCCTACAAACAAAAACAAACAAAAAGCCGCTTACCCTATCAGGTAAACGGCCTTACATTTGGTGAAAAGGCACTCTGGCAAGCACTGTGTCCCCGGTAGACATTCCTACTGGTCTAGGACCCGCGGGCTAAGCAACAGCGACGGGTTGCGTTTGCTGATTTTTCCACAGCCTCTTGGCGAGGCTTTGAAAAATCAGAACGCGGCCCCAACAACTCCTCCCTGTTTCTGCCGCAGGCAGTGGTCGTCGTCGTTGCACTGGGCTGATTGCTTACGGTGCTTCGCACCGCCGCCCTGTTCGAGTCCCTAATTCTCCACGCACAGACTTACGAACGAGAATACAACAAAAAAGAGCCACCAACCAAAGTTGGTGACTCACGTTTGGTGGAGAATTAGGGACTCGAACCCCAGACCCCCTGCGTGTGATGCAGGTGCTCTAACCAGCTGAGCTAATCCTCCGAATCGGAACGTGATTATTATAGCATGGGCCATGCCAAATTGCAAGCCCTAATTTGTAATTTTTCCAAGTTTTTTTGTTTATAAAGCAAAACGCACTAAGCCACGCACTTTCTTTTTCGTTCTTTCCGGGAACGGCGCGCTTTTCCGGTGGATAACTTTGGGCAGATATGGTATCCTTAGGGCAATCTAACAGCAAAGAAATCTTTACCAGCGGTGGGCGTCTTTATGCCGCTGGTTTTAATAGCTCTGTTTTTGAAAGGATGTGCCGAGAATGGACCAGTTTATCGGCCAACTGCAGCAGAAAATGCAGGAGTTCAGGATCGGTGTGCTCCGCGTTGAGGATGTGGACGAAGCCAACGGCAAGATCATCCTCACCGTCTCGGAGGCCGATGCCGCCATGTACCAGCAGAAAAAAATGCATCAGGGCAGCACCGCGCTCTGACTCAGACAACAAAAACCTCTCCCGGTTTCCTGTTGATTTTACAGGAACATCGGGAGAGGTTTTTCTGTTATTTCTCAGCGGGAAGCCGATGCTTCTCTGTCAACGGAACTCGGGGATTCCATTACACCAACCTCCTCCGATGCGGCCGTGGACGACGAAGCTGACTCTGCCGTCGAAGCTGACTCTGCCGTCGTGGAACTGCTGCTTACTGTACTACTGGCCGAACTGCCGCCACCACCGCCAGGTTCATGCGAGGGTAAATCTTTTCCATAACTGAGATAGCACTGGTGCACCCCCTGATACAGGATATCCAGCGTTGTCTCATTGGTGGGCGCAATGGCGGAGAACCAGACCTTTGCGCTCTCACCCGGCTTCAACGTTTTGGAAGAAGCAGGGTCCAGCACGGCAATGGACGTCACTGCACCTGCAGATGTTTTGGCTGTAATCGTTTTGGAGGAGCCAGCCAGTGCCCGGATCGCTTCCTCGACACCAACGTCCCTCTCTTTCTTGTCGTAGGTCTCAAAATCCAAAAGACCATCCAGCGTGATATCCGATGCAGACAGATTTTTCACCTGAAATCCCTGGCACAGAACATAACCATTCTGTGTTTCGGCCTGGTCATAGAAATTATCCATTGCAACAAAAGCCAGCTTTACCGGCGTCCCATTCCCACCGCCGCAGGCCACCAGCAAACCGGAAGCCGTCACAACCGCCATGCCCTTTAGAAAATCCCGACGGGAAAATTTCTCGCCCATTTGTTTTTCCTCCCTTGTAATTTATAAACTACATAGACTTTTTCAGTCTATATAGTTTGTTCGATTGTATCATAATCCTCTATATAATGCAAGGAAAGGATAAACTCTGTGGTCAAAACTTAAACCACATAGACAAAAGAGAGGGCTTATGGATTACTCTGCAATCGGCAAACATATTCGCGCAGAACGAAAACGTCTCGGCTTATCACAGGAGGAATTGGCTGAGATGGTCAACATTTCAGCCGTCCACATGAGCCATATTGAAACTGGTTACACCAAGCTCAGCCTCCCCGTCCTTGTGGATCTTGCCTGTGCACTGGGCGTCCGGACGGATGATTTGATTTTTGACAAAGATACCCTCGGCAAGGATGAGTTGCTGGAAGAGATCACTCTGGAACTGGACGGCTGCTCCAAAGAGCAGCTGCTGACCCTGCGGCAGATTTTGTCCTCGTCTAAAGAAGCGATTCAGAAATATCTGGAACGGTAAAATAATCTCCCACGGAAGACGCTGAACATTCCCGAGATTCGTTCCCCTCATTCTTTCACGCACAAGAAAAGCCGCCAGGCTCTCACCTGGCGGCTTTTCCTTATGATAGGAGGATCAAAAATGATCTTTTCCAAAAGTGCTGATCAGTTCAGGATGGTCTGCTCGGTCTCAATGTCGAACAGGTGGACCTTGTGCGGGTCGAATGCGACGCGGACGGTGTCTCCGTTGCGAGCCTTGGAAGTGGGAGCGACGCGGGCGGTCATCTTGTTGCCCTTGTACTCCAGGTACAGGTAGA
>OOAZ01001267.1_pt1 | contig 17691 bp, 15 predicted proteins | sample 1671221 | NCBI WGS metagenome assembly OOAZ01 (sample SAMN06348134, study PRJEB24527) | human gut metagenome | biome: human gut; feature: ankylosing spondylitis patient; material: feces | host: Homo sapiens | place: China | collected 2015-10
AGACAACAAAAAAGAGTGGCAGCATTTCAAGCTGAAACGCTGTCACTCTGTAGGACTATACGCACATTCCCGTTGGCACAACCGCTATGACTTCTCAACTTTCAAAAGCAGCTCAGGTCTGTGCAGAGCCGCCGGGGTTCGCTCCGCCTCATAGATCCTGCTGCATTTCCAGCCCTTCAAAGTGATACTGGGGCTTTCCCCTGCTCTTTTTGCCGTACTCGATGGACTCTTTGGGGCAATAACAGATGCACGCCATGCAGTGGGTGCAGTGTGTTCCTCGAGCGGTGCATTTTCCGGCTGTCTGCCCGGCAAACTGGAATTTTACGCTTTCTTAATCGGATGTCTAATTACAGTTTTCCATTTCTCTGGGGCAACCTTTCTTGCATCAGACATATAGATCTCGTGGTGCAATCTATTTTTGTTAATATCATTAACATATCCATTTTGTTCTAAACAAGTATCCATAAGAGCAACGGTTGCCGGCTCATTCTCAAAAGGACCCATATGCATAATTTGAACGCATAATCCCTCATCAATCGTAAGATACTCTGCTGACGAACAATCAAGTTTCTTCTTTTTCGTTGCTGTTTCTACCGCCCAGTCAAAATCAGCTTTAGAAATGAAATCAGGCAAACGAATAACAGAGATCCAGTTGAAAGCAGATTTATTTGTATAATCCACACTCTCGACATCATCCTGCCACCAAAAACCTTCCAATGGCGGAACAACATATTCAAAAAACCCTTCAATTTTATGATCCGTCTTGTAACTCATTTTTAACGTGTATGCAACAGCATATAGAACACTGATTGCTTGTTGATATGCCCCGCCTTCTTCATTTGGATCACCTTTTCCTCTAACTGCAATATAATTTGCCTTAGGTACATTTACGATCTCTGGTTTGTTCTTAGGCATATAAAATTCTTTATATTCTTTCTTAAAATCAAAAGCCATAATACCCTCCACAAATTCAGAATTGCTACCCTCAGTATACCACGCTTTTCCCCTGCGGAAAAATACCGGGAAACAATGGATGTTCCCGTGTAGTAAACTAGAGGTCAGCTTTTTTTACATTTTTTGCCTTACAGGACATTTTAGCAACCACCAATTTGAAAACCGCAACAGCCTTTAACCTTTCATCACCATAATTCCACTCTGTTTCAGAAGTTGTTTGTTTCATAATTGCATTAAGACCAATTATCTTTTCATCCTTATTCTCCACCAGAAAAAGATCACCTGTTCCGATCACACTTTGAAAAGCAGTGGAAAAACTACACGCCGATTCACTTTCCCGCAACCTATAATTCCCATCTATTTCAAAACCTACAGTTGGATTTTTCTTTGCAAGCTCATATTTCCGGCCTGCTTTTGCTCCATGAAAATAAAAGGTATATTGTTCATCATATAAATAGCCATAATTCACAGGAACAATATAAATATCACCTTCATCGTAAAATGCGATTCTTAATATTTGTTCTCTGTCTATAAACTCTGCTATTGCAATTTTATCAGTAATTTCTCTATCTTTTCTTCTCATATCACATCAACTCCAAATTCCGATTTGTCGTTCTCAGTATACCACGCTTTTTCCCCACAGAAAAGATTCCGTACGCAAAACAGGCTCCTGCAAGCGTTTGACCACTGGCAGGAGCCCGTTTATTTCTTAAAGTTTCGTCATCCACAGACCATGGAGGTTGCAGTAGGCGTAGACCGCCACCGGCTTTTCGCTGCCCAGCTCAAACACCGCCTTGGGTGCCTGCCCGGGGGCGAGGTAGCGGAGCTGTCCGCCGTTTTCCGTCTCCACAAAGAGCCACTGGATGTGGTGCACATCCACCATGGGGTGCTCCACTGCGCCCACCGTGACGGTGAGGGTGCTGCCGGAAAGCTCTGCCACCGGCAGATGCTTTTCGCCGCTGGCTTCCACGGTGTTGGGGAGCAGTTCCTTCATCTTTTCGCCGCAGCAGAGCAGCGGGACGCCTGCGTTGTGGATGGTGGTGACCAGATTGCCACAGTGCTCACAGATATAAAACTTTGCCTTCATATTCAAATCCTCCATCGGAATGTTGTTGGTGTTTTCTGTGACTATATGATAACATTTCCTAGTTAGATTTTCTGTGACCGGGTCACGTAAGCAGCCTAGTGCTGTGGAAATGCCCTCAGCTTCCCATGCCGAGGAGCACCAGCACGACCACCACCGCAATGGCGATGAGGCAGCCGCAGCCGCTGCCGTCTCCCCCGCCACCGCCGCCATTGTTGTGGTTTCCGCCGCCGCCACCATTGTTGTGGTTTCCGCCGCCGCCACCGCCGCCGGACGAACCGCCGAAGTTTCGGTTGAATGCCGTCATGTATTGGGCATAGCCCGTGTCGCCTTTGCCGAAATAGCCGTAATCACCGTTTGCTATGGTATTTTCCTCCATCCGAAGTGTGTTTTGCTCCTTCTGAGGTCATTTTACCGAAAGAGGTGTCCAATAAACCTCTCTTTCAGTATTTTTTTCCGTCTCATTCTTCCCCAATGCCCAGATACACATCAATGTCCATAATGCCTTCCCCTCTGACCTCCACCAGATCTTCAAAGGGCACCACGGTGTCACCCACCTGCAGGGTGCGGAACACCGGGTCGATGCGGTCTGCTTTGCCGGTCAGGGTGAGGTAGTTGCCCACCGCCGGGATCTCCGGGTGGGCGGTATCCTCCTTGAAATACCGCACCGTGATGTTCATGCCCTTGGTGACCTGCATCAGCTTATCGGAGAGAGCGGACATTTCTTCTTCGGTGAGGATGCGCTTGGGCACACGCTCCGTGCGCTGCTTTTCTGCGGCAAGCTGCTCATCATAACCCCGCAGTGCTGCAAAGGGAGAGAAGATCTTCGCCCGGTTCTGCAAGGTCATGCGGGGATGCTTGCGAAGGGATTCTTCGGTCTGGGGGCGTTCCATCTCTATGATGTCCCCATACTTTTGGGCAGTCTCTTGTCCGATCTTGCTATTTTTGTAGTTTTCCATCCGAACCTCCCGCGCTGTGCCCGCCAATCTGCGCGTTGCGCTGGCGCATGGTGGCACCTTCCTCGTAGCTGCTGGCTTTCAGCACGGCGTTTTTGCCGTACTTGTTCTTGATGCCCAGCATGGCTTGCTGGAGTTTTTTCTCCTTTTCCAGCTTCTTGGTGTCCGTGAAAAAGTCCACCTGATAGATGCCCTCGTCCGGGGTGACCTTGTTGGCGTTGAGGGTGATGCGCCGCACCGTCAGCGCAGGGTTAGTAATGCGCTCAAACAGCTTTGCGCTTTCGTTGATGATGGTGCTGCCTAGATTGGTAGAAGCATCGAACCGGACGGTGCCGTGTGCCGCTTTGGGGATGATTCTGCCGTAGCGGTCGGTCTGGGTCAGACCACGGTAGCCGCCCTTGTCCACATTCTCCCGGTCGTAGCCGACTTCCAGCGTCAGGGAATCCGTGACCAGCTGCTTTTCGGTCAGCCGGAACATCAGGGTCTCGGCCATCTCCCGGACGATGAGTTTTGCCTTGTCGTTCGGGTAAGGAGTGGATAGCACCTGCCCCTCGCTGATGCTGTTGGTGCTGGGCTTGTAGCTTTTGATCTGCTCCATGCCGCAGGGTTCGTAGCCCCATGCGTGGTCGATGAGAATTTCTGCATCCACGCCGAAAATCTCATACAGACGATCTTCTCCATGGATGGAGAACCGTGCCAAGTCCCCCATGGTGTAGATGCCATGAGCTTCCAGCCGCTTGACGGTTCCGGGACCGGTCATCCAGAAATCCGTCAGGGGTCTGTGGTTCCACAGCAGATACCGATAGGACTGCTCATCCAGTTCCGCAATGCGGACACCATCCTTGTCCGCTGGGATGTGTTTTGCCACAATGTCCATGGCCAGCTTTGCAAGGTAGAGGTTGGTGCCGATGCCTGCCGTTGCGGTGATGCCGGTGTTGTACAGCACCTCCCGCACCATGGTCATGGCAAGCTCGTGGGCGCTCATGTGGTAATAGGGCAGATAGCCCGTCACATCAATGAAAACCTCATCGATGGAGTAGGGGTAGATATCCGCCGGGGACACATATTTGAGGTAGGTCTTGTAGATTTGGGTGGAAACGTCCAGATATCGCTGCATCCGGGGCGGCGCAACGATGTAGCTCAACCCCAGTGCAGGGTCTGCGTTCAGGGCGTTGGCATCGAAAGAGGTGCTGGTAAAGTGGTACTTGCCATCCTCTCCCCGGACTGCCTTGTGCTGCCGGATGGCAGTTTGCAGCCGCTGGGCGTTGACTTCTTTCACCCGCTGGACGGCTTCAAACAGCCGCGCTCTGCCGGGTATTTTATATGCCTTTAAGGAGGGCGATACCGCAAGGCAGATGGTCTTTTCTGTCCGGGTAGCATCTGCTACCACCAGATTGGTAGTCAGCGGATCAAGATGGCGGTCAACGCATTCCACCGAAGCGTAGAAACTCTTGAGGTCGATTGCGAGATAGGTGCGCTTTTTGCCGTCCATCGTCCTGTCCTTTCCGTGTGCTTATCAGACCTCCACAAACCACCGCCCGAAGCGGCTGGGAAACGTTCGGTCCGCACGTTCAAAAAACAAATGCCGCTCTTGTCCTTTAATGATTACAGTATAACAGTCCCCCGGCAGGTCGGCAATGGTAGATGCTGGGCGGAAGTCCCGCACCTGCTCAATGGGGTACGTCCGACCATCGCCCCATATAATCTGCCGGGGCTGCATATAGCCGGTTGCATCAAAATCAGAAGTCACTTTCACATAAACCTTTTCTGTTTTGCGGCGGTAGTTCTGATTCATTCTTCACAGCTCCTTTGCACAAGATACAACCATTTATCTTATTATAATAAATCTTTGCGCTGTTTTCAAGAGCAAATACAACAACTATTAGCGATACAAAAAATATACGGCTATATTTCAGTGTGAAGCCTGAATATAGCCGTATTTCTGCTTTATGGAAGATTTAATTGTTCTCCTCAAAGTTCTCGACCTGCTCCATGACTTTTTTGAAAACTTCGGGGCTGTACTGTGTTCAGCTTTTCATTCGGACTGCGACCCAAAAGGAACGCATTGTTGTGGCAAGCAGTGCATTCGTCTATACAAATGCCTATTTTGCGCTGCAAAATGCTTGTTGGGGACACCCCAAACCCTTTCACTCTGCACCGTTCCGATGCAGGCTGCGCATTCCTGCGGAACGCTTTTTACCCGGTGATGCTCTCCGGGTCATTGAGGACTTGCATCAGATGGGATGCCGCTTCATCTAAATATTCGTATTTATCTTTTTCTGGAATAGCCGATTTCATAAGCGGAACATCCCACTCCTGCATACATTCAGCAAGCTGCTGTTGTGCGTGCTGTGCAGCCGCCTTTCGCACCTCTGGGGTGACATCCGAATCCAGAACGTAAGCAACCGTAAACTTGCCGCTGCAATCTTCAGTAAGCTGCACCATCGAATCGTGTTCTTCCCAGAAGTAACAGAACCAGACGCGGCCACCGATACCCTCCATGCCGGAGCGCAGTTCTTCCTCATCGCTCCACTGCGGAACGGCAGCAAGAATGTCCTGCAAGTCGGTGTAGGCTTGCTGCTCTGCCGGGGTCACTTTTTTGCAGCGGTATTCGTGTTCAATGTTCCGCTGCCAGTACAGAGCCAGCTTGCCTTGCTTGGCACGGTCGATTCCATCGTTGATGTCGGAAAGGATACTATATCGCGGTTCTCGCATCTTGTTCACCTCGAAATCAATTCTTTGGGAATGAATACATTCTATAAGAAATATTATAGCCTAAAGAATTGCAAAAGAAAAGCGCACCAGCCAAAATTAAGCTGGTGCGCCAGAGTTGCCGCAGGATTATTCTTCTTTGGTGAGGTAAGGCAGATTGGTAATATAGGTGTCCAGAAGGTCAAGTGCCACTTTCTTCTGCATAGGGGTCAGTCCTTCAAGCCGCTTGCTGATTTCATCATCGGTCACATGAGATGCACTTGGAACCAGATCGCACAAAAGTTCGTCTGCTGAAATATTCAGGGCATTCAAGATTTTGACAATGGTTGCAAGCCCCGGTTCCTTTAGTCCACGCTCCACCATCCCGATATAGTTGGCAGAAAGGTCTGCTTTTTCTGCTACTTGCTCCAACGTCAAATGATGTTTCAAACGCTGTTCCCGTAATCGCTGTCCAAATAATTCTTTCATAGAGCAACCTCATCCTATCGAGTTGTTTACACTCTTTAGAATACCTGTTGCCGTTCCTCGTATACACAATCGAAAGAAACAGTGCATCACCATAGGGATTATAAGACAAAAAAAGACTGCCGGGAACCGACACGATCGTCAGCTCCGGCAGTCCAGCATTAACGCACCTGTTCTGTTTCGTGCATCTGCTTTTCTTCTGCAAAGAACCGTTCCACATTTTTCTGTGCGCGAACCAGTTCCTGCATTTCTTCTTTGGCTTTGCGATACTCCGGGTACGCTATTTTCTTTTGGGAGAGCAGTTCGGAATATTCTACGTTCAAATCTTTTACCTTGGGCAACTTTTTTAAGTCCGCTTCGTCAAAGGCGACTTTCGCAGCCTTGTGCAGTTCGATCTCTTCCCGGTGTGCTTCCAGAAACTTTTTGCTGTATCCGGCCTTGCGATAGGCGGCGTACGCATCGCGGGTCTTTGCGTAATTGACTATGTGCGCCCGCAGGACAGCGATTTCCCCCATGCGCTTCTCTGCCGCTTTGATGGAATCGCCCAGCGTGTGATACCGTTCTGTTGCCGCCGCTGCACGTTCCCGCAGTTCGTCCGCACTGTCAATTTTCTTTTCCTGCAAGTAGAGCAGTGTCTTGGACATTTCTTTCAGGTTAAACTCTGTTGCCCATTTTTTATATCCACTGGTTTTGCCCTCGGCCATTTTCGTGGGAATATCCACCAGCAGGCCAAACTTCTTTTCGGGCAAGGGCTGTTTGGGGTGCGGCTGGTGTTCAGCCTTGCCATCCAACACCGTTTTGATTTCTTCCTCGGTGTATCCGGCTCCCAATGTGCGAAATCGGATAAATCGCCGCTGCCCTTTGCCTTTCACCGAGGGATGCTTGCCACGCTTCACCTCATAGCCCTGCTGTTCCAGCGCATCCAGAAATGCAGCAAAATCTTTGAGCTTATCGTGCAACAAAATGTTGTCGATCACAGTGCAGAGCTTGTCACGGTTGCTTTCTTTGGGCGGGTATAGGATGCGTTTCTGCCGCTCCCGATAGGGCTTTTTCTGAATAACGGAAAGCTGGTGTTCCAAGCAAATCAGGTCGCTCAGCCGTTGCACAGCAAGCGCGGAAAAGTAAAAATCCCGAAATTTCCGTGTACCATCTAACGCAGTGGAATTATAAATAATATGATTGTGGATATGCGCACGGTCAGTATGGGTGGCGACGATAAAGGCGTGTTTTCCTTTCAAAAATCGCTCGGCAAATTCATAGCCAATCTTGTTAGCTTCTTCGGGTGTCACTTCTCCCGGCCTGAAAGACTGCCGTACCTGATAGGCAATCACATTGCTTTTTTGCCTGCGCCCGGTGGTCTGTTCATAAAGTCGCTTTGTCAGCATAAATTCTTCGTCTACTGTCAAGGGACTGCACTGATAGCTGCTGACAAGTTCACCCTGCTCGGTTTTGTCTGGGTTTTGGATATAGCTGGTATGGTTATTCAGACAGGCGGAAATGGACTTCCCCTTATTTTTGCGCATGGCAATCAACCGTGTTGCAGCCAGTTCCATCACCTCCTACAAAAAAAATGCCGCACAACGGCGGCACTCTTACTTGAAAAGCTTTTCATAATCGGCAGCTCCGGCGAGGTACATGGTTTCTAACCGGAAACTCTCTAATTCATTACCAACAGCATCCAAATCAAGATAGCGTTTCCACGCTTCTTCGCTTATAAGCGAGCGCAAAGCGTCTTGAGAAGCAATCTTCTTCTGAAGCAGTTCATGATATTGTTTATTATCCGCAAGCTGTTCATACACAATGTCTTTCGGATTATTTCGATAATAGTCGGTCATTACGTCTTTATTCATTTGAACCTCCTAGTCCGGCCAGCCAGCCGCTGAACCTCTCGGCAGCATCTACAACAGCGGTTCCGGCAAAGACCAGAACAAAGCATCCGAACTCAGCCACCAGCAGGATCAGAAACTGCATCCACTCGCCCCGGAACAGCGTATAAAGCCCGCAGCCGAAAATATAGAGCATCGGCAGCGCAAGAATAAAAGCCGATAAGCTGAGCGTCCATTTCAGCATCAGAGTCACAAAAGCCGCAAACAGGTAGATAGGAAAAAGCATAATTCTAAATACGATCCTCATCAGTAGCACCACCTTTCTATTTCTGGCTTTAATATACAGGAGCATGGGCACCGTGTCAATGATGCGGCCTCATTATGTAGCCCCACAGCCGAAGCCGTGGGAAAAAGTCAGAGATCAGCCAGCCGGGAAAGAATCTGCTTGCCAATGTCGATTAGCTCGTCCAACCGGGTGCGCAAATACTCTACGTCAGCAGCGTAAACCTGACCGCACTCGTTGGCGCGTTTGGCATATTGGTTCAAGTTCGTACTGCACATTTGCAAGAGGTATGCCATGCGGCGCAATTCCTGCAAATCAAGATGCAGGCAATAGCCATCCAGAGCCATTTTACGGATATATGCGCTTAGACTACGGATGCCCATGCCCAACATCTTTTCATAAATGCGGCTTTTTTCTGATTTTGTGATGCGCAGGATAAGAATTTCATCTCGTTTTTCCCTCATCGTGCATCACCATCCTTGTCCAGAAAACTTTTGAACGGCTTAACGGTTTCTGTCTTGTCCGCCTTTTCTTCCAGTGCTGCCAACACCGAGGGGCGGCGAGGTTCGTCCTCCTGTTCTTCCTCATCCTGTTCCGGCTCGTGACCTTTTTCATCCATATCCAACTGTGCGTTCAGCTCCGCAAGGCGAGCCGACTTTTCAGCCAGTTCTTCTTCCTGTGGGAACGGCTTTTCCACTTCGATTTGTGCCGCTTCTTGCTGTTGTTTCAGGGTAGCCAGTTCGTTTTCGGCAGAAGTGATTCGTTCCGGGAAATTGTTCAGCGAATTATCCAGCCGGATGATGCAGCCAAGAGGGTCTTTGCCCAGTGCTACCGAGTATTTCCGCTGGCCTTTCAAAAGAGCCTGATACTCGCTGTGATAGGTGTCGAAGCGCAGGGACAGTTCAAAGCCGCGATAACTGCCGATCACTTTTTCCTCACTATTGGGAAGTTCGGAGCAAGCGAGGAGAAGTCGTTCGCCAGCAGTCTTTTTCTCATCATAGGTCACGCCCTTGATGGTAATGCCACAGAAGCCCTCTTTCTCCTGCAGATGGGCGGCGGCAAGTTCGGCATCCGCTTTCACTCCAGCAATATAGGCATTTGTTTCCTGAATGTCAGCCGGGAATTTTGTGAGCAGCTTATCTTCCAGACGGAACTTCTGGCTTTGGTGGTCGGCTTTCAGCACTTTCAGTTTCGCCACCTGCACATCCAAATCCATCTTTTCCTTGATGAGCGGATTTCCAGCACACAATGCCTTGATCTCTGCATAAGACAAAGCCTGTTCGTCCACATCATCGCAAGAGCGTACCGGGGATTTTGAAGTCATGATTTGGCTGATGAATCGCTGTTTATTCTCCAAAGTTTGGAACAAGTAGCTGTCAAAAGTTCCCTCTGTGACGTAGTTGAACACCTTGACTTCCTTATTCATATTGCCCTGCCGGATAATGCGTCCGTTGCGCTGGGTCATGTCGCTGGGCTTCCAGCCGACATCCAAGTGATGCACCGCCGCAAGCCGCTGTTGGACGTTCGTTCCGGCTCCCATTTTTGCGGTGCTGCCGAGCAGAATCCGCACATCGCCGGAGCGCACTTTGGAGAACAATGCGGCCTTTTTTGCTTCGGTGTCGGCATTGTGGATGAACTCAACTTCACTTTCCGGCACCCCGGCGGCGACCAATTTCTTGCGAATATCATCGTAGACATTAAAGTTGCCATCGTTCTTTGGTGTCGAGAGGTCGCAGAACAGAAGCTGCGTCAGCTTTTGCTCCTTGCCATCCGCCCAGATTTGCAGCACGTTCCGAACACAGGTGTTCAGCTTGCTGTTGGGGTCGTCCGGCAGGATGGGGTTCATCAGGCGAACATCCAGACCGATCTTTCGGCCATCGTTGGTGACGCACAGCATATTGTCCTCGGACGCATCCACTGCGCCGGAGTGGATTTTTGCAGCACGTTTGCTCAGTTCCTGCACCATTTCTTTCTGAATCTCGGACGGTTTCGCCACCACAGTTTCAAACTTTGCATCCGGCACAGGCAGATGAAGCTGATCGCTGGTTTTAATGTCGGCAACCTCTTTGAACATCGACATCAGTTCCGGGAGGTTGAAAAACTTCGCAAATCGAGTGCGCGCACGATAGCCCGTACCCTCCGGGGCAAGTTCAATGGCGGTGGTGGTTTCACCAAAAGTAGATGCCCAGCAGTCGAAGTGTGTCAGCCCTTTTTGCTGGAGTGTGCCATATTGCAGATAGCGCATGACCGTGTACAGCTCCGACATGGAGTTGCTCACGGGCGTTCCCGTAGCAAACACCACGCCGCGCCCACCTGTGATCTCATCCAAGTAGCGGCACTTTCCGAACATATCGCTCGATTTTTGCGCTTCACTTGTAGACAAACCAGCGACATTGCGCATTTTTGTCGTGAGGAAAAGGTTCTTGTAAAAATGGCTCTCATCCACAAAAAGCCTATCCACGCCCAACTGCTCAAAGGTGATAACATCATCCTTTCTCGCATCGGAGCGTAGCTTTTCCAGCTTGATTTCCAGCGTTTTGCGTGTCTTTTCCATCTGCTTGATGCTGAAATTTTCGCCAGCAGTGGCTTTCAGTTCGTTGATGGCGGCAAGCGTTTCATCAATCTGCTCCTGAATAATGCGTTCTTGCCGCTCATAGGACAACGGGATGCGCTCAAACTGTGAATGACCGATGATGACCGCATCGTAGTCCCCAGTCGCAATTCTAGCACAGAATTTTTTGCGGTTGGCGGTTTCAAAGTCCTTTTTTCGAGCTACCAGCAGCTTGGCATTGGGGTATAGGTGCAAAAACTCTGCCGCCCATTGCTCCGTCAGATGATTTGGCACCACAAAAAGACTTTTCTGACACAGCCCCAGCCGTTTGGCTTCCATTGCGGATGCTGCCATCTCAAACGTCTTTCCGGCTCCCACTTCGTGTGCAAGCAGCGTATTACCACCATAAAGCACATGAGCGATGGCGTTACGCTGGTGTTCCCGGAGCGAAATTTCCGGGTTCATACCGACAAAGTGGATGTGGGAACCATCGTATTCGCGCGGTCTGTTGCTGTTGAACAGTTCGTTGTACTGCTTCACCAGTGCAATGCGCCGCTGGGGGTCTTGCCAGATCCAGTTGGCGAAAGCATCTTTGATTACCTGCTGTTTCTGCTGCGCCAGCATGGTGTCCGTTTTGTTCAGGACGCGCTTCGGTCTGCCTTCTTCATCTTCAATGGCATCATAGATGCGCACATCTTTCAAGTTGAGCGTATCTTCCAGAATCTTGTAGGCATTGGCGCGGGATGTGCCATAGGTTTCGGTGGAGGTAATGTCGCCTCTGCCCATAGCCGACTTGCCCTCAATGCGCCATTCTGCGGTATAGGGAGAATATCTCACTTTAACTGCATGACGCAGATAGTAGGGAATCTGGAAAGTTTCTGCCATAAACTTTTGGATGATCTCCGGCGCAAGCCATGTTGCACCCAGACGTACATCAATCTCAGATGCTTCAAGGTCTTTCGGCTGCGCCTTTTCCAATGCGGTGACGTTGACTGCAAACTCCGGGTTGGTTTCGGCGGCAAGCTGTGCCATGCGCAGTTTTGCCCGGACATTGCCGGACAAGTATTCATCCGCCATTTGCCAGCCCGCTTCTGGGTCAGTAGGGTCTGTGCCGGGGTCTTTGAAAATTACGCCGGATAGTTCGCTGGTGATTCGCTCATAGTCGCCGGGAGTGCCGAGCAGCTCTGCCATATAGGGCAAATCCACCCGGCCACGCTCTCCAATGGAAATTGCAAGTGCTTCCGTGGGAGTGTCCACGCTGGTGACAGTACGTTCCGGGCGAATGGTGCGTTTGGTGAGCATCGCCGCCTTGCTTTTGAGTTGCCCCTGATCGTCCAGATTTTCCAGAGAACACAGCAGATAGTAAGAAGAATCCTGCTCAAATAATCTGCCGTTTTTGCGGTCATTCAACAAGCCATATTTGGCGGAAAAAGCATCGTAGGCAGTGTTCAGCTTTTCCTGCGTTGCTTTAATGTCGGCATCCGGGTAGTCGTTCAGCTGCTGGTCGATCAACTCATTGACGATTTGCCGCAGCTCCACCATCCCGGTCACACGGCCTTTGGCGGTGTCGGAAAGCTCCACCTGTGTCATAACAGAATTTTCGCGGTAATACACTTCACCGTCAACCACGGTGTAGGAGAAGTTCTTCACATCCGGGTCAGCAGGGAGAATGTGTCGCTCATTTTCTGCATCCGCAATATCTGGTGTTTCGACCTCAACTTCCGTGTACAGTCCCTCAATATGCTGGATAGCTTCTGCAAGCTGGTCTGCCAGCACTGCACCCTCAATGGGGCGCACGGTGCATTCCTCACAGCCATACTGGGTGCTTTCAGTGGTCAGTTCGCCCAGCACCATCTCCGGGTGGTCTACAAAATAGCTGTTGATGGTAAAGCCATCTTCCGTTTTGCCGAGCTGTATCCAGTCCGGCTCATGGTCGATGGGGCGGTCACGCTTCTGCAGGAAGATAATGTCGCTGACAACATCCGTACCAGCGTTGGCACGGAAAGCGTTGTTGGGTAGACGAATGGCCCCCAGCAAATCGGCTCGTTCTGCCATGTGCTTGCGGGCAGAAGAATCTTTACTGTCCAGCGTGTAACGACTGGTAACAAACGCCACCACGCCGCCCGGCCGCACCTGGTCGATGGCTTTCGCAAAGAAATAATTGTGGATGCTGAAGTTCAGCTTGTTATACGCTTTGTCCTTGACTTTGTAATTGCCAAACGGTACGTTGCCGACCGCTAAATCGTAGAAATCCCGCCTATCCGTGGTTTCAAATCCGGCCACTTTGATGTTGGCCTCCGGGTACAGCTTTTGGGCAATCCGGCCCGTGATACTGTCCAGTTCCACACCGTACAGGCGGCTGTCTGCCATGCTCTCGGGCAGCATTCCAAAGAAGTTGCCTACGCCCATACTAGGTTCCAGAATGTTACCGCTGCGGAAACCCATGCGCTCCACAGTAACGTAAATACTACGGATTACGGTGGGGCTGGTGTAGTGGGCATTCAGCACGGAGCTGCGGGCTGCGGCATACTCGTCCTCGGAGAGCAGCCCTTTCAGTTCCGTGTACTCTTTTGACCAGTTGCTCTTATCCGGGTCAAAGGCATCCGGCAGACCACCCCAGCCCACATACTGCGAAAGCACTTCCTGTTCCTCGGCGGTGGCTCCACGGTGTTCCTGTTCCAACTGAAACAGGGTGCGGATAGCTGCAATATTCCGGGCATACTTCTGCTTTGCGCCGCCCTCGCCCAGATGGTCGTCCGTGATGTGGAAGTTCCCGGCAGGCTCCGGCGCAGGTTCGGCATTCAGGGCTTCATCCAAGGCAGCGGCATCCGGGAAGGTCTGCCATTCGCCGTTGACCTCCCCAGAGATAGGCAGCTTGTCCAGTGATTCATCAGACGTAGGCTCATCCCGTCGCAGACTGTCCTCGAACTGCTGTTTGTTCAGCACCTCGTTGCTCCACGAATAGCCCTGCGCACTGGTGTCGATGCGCACATCGGTTTCGCCCACATAGCCGATTTTGCCCTCGATGGTTCGTGTGAGAAGGTCTACCACAACATCGTCCCCGGCCTTATAATCAGCGGCCTTTTCGGGAGCAGCGTCAAGGGCCTCGTCCTGCTGTTCGTACAATTCCCGGACAACCGCCAGTGGCTCCTGCCGGAAAATGGGCATCCGCATTTCTGCCAATGCCGCATCCTGCAAGGTGACGCTGTCCTTATCAAAGTTGACCGTGTCCACCCGGAAGGCCCGCCCCTCCATGTGGACGGTAGCACCCAGCGGCAGATAATCTTCCCGGCGCAGGTACTTGGTCTGGTGGTGGGTGCCGTCCTCGTTCAGCCCGGCAAGATAGACGTTCTCGCCGCACTGCCACAGTTGCTTGGCACGGTGAGCCCACTGGTCGCTGGGGAAGCCGGTGACCGGGACGGTGCCCAGTGTCGTTTCCTTTTCCAGCAGTTTACCACCTACAAGTGCGCAGACCTTCCAGGCATCTTCGCCGTAAAACTCAAACTGTCCGTTCTGTTCAAAGCCCACCAGAGCGTCCGGGTACTGCTCTTTCAGGGCGTTGTACTCGGTGGCGGCATCCAGCGGCAGCAGCGCCGGGCGTTCTTCCGCCTTGCTGTGGTAGTGCTCCAGTTCTTCGTCCGTGACGCTGACCAGTTCGGAAAAATCCAGAGCCTCCAGCTCGGTTTCGGTCAGTTCTTCCAGACTTTCGTACTGCCGCTCGTCGATCAGCACTTCACCCAGATACCGTTCCACCCGGTATCCCACCAAATCCACATTAACTTGAATGGGAATATCCTCATCGGTGGCGTGGGTGTAGGCAATGCCGATCTTGGACAGGTCGGAAAAGTCCGGCTCGGAGTCGTATTCCTCCAAACAGAAATCTCGAATCAGGTTTTTTGCATGGGTCAAGGCACCATCCGGCTTTGCGCTGACCGGCGCAGGCGGCGAATAATGCTCCTTTTCCTTGTCCGTCAGGTAGCGGTCGGACTGGATCATCAGGTCGATATACTTTTCCACCTGCGCCCATTTCAGGGTGATTTTCTGGTAGTCGGGATAATGAACAAATTCCAGACCCTTCCAGTCGTGATTCACAAAGCCTCGACTTCCGTCCAGAAAATCGTGGGAGTGCCCACCGATGCCGTACTCCTTTGCCAGTGCTTTGGCACGGAGTTTGCGGTCAGGCTGGGTCTGGTACAGCGCCATAATGCGCTGTTTGCCGCCTGCAAACCCTGAACCATGCCGCCGCAGCTCGTTCTCAATTTCAGCCTGCGACAAAACAAAAGCGGAGGGCGTTTTTTCGCTCTCCGCTCGGTCGATTTTTTCGATTTGCTGGGCTTCGGTGGGGATGTTCGCATCCAGAAAACTTAGCTGTAGATCAGCTCCGTCATCACCAGTTCCTCTGCCTGCGCTTTCAGACTGTTCATGTGCTGCACCCACATCAGTTGGTTCTGCGCTTTGTCCGGGGCCGGGTTCTGCTTCAGCAGTTCGGCCATCATCTGCTGCATCCGGCTCTCTGCCGTCTGCTCCAGTTCCATCAGATGCGGGTACAGCGTCCCGTTCAGGAGCATCGAATTGTACAGTACCGGGCGATACTGCTTCAGGTAATTCCGGCGCATCCTGCCGTACTTGCCCAGCGGGGTCTTCGGCTGGCTGAGGGTCAGGTTCGGGAGCTGGTAATCCCCGATCTTCGTGTAATTCAGACTGCTGCTCATATTCTTCCATCCTTTCTACGTTTCGGCGGCGGGTCGTGGTTTTCACCGTCCGCTCGATTTTGCGTAAGACCTCGCGGCTGATGTCGCTGGTAGCGGCACCCAGCGCATAGACTGCATCGGGTGTGGAAAAGGTGTGGATGGCCTGAAAGTCATCCTTGTCAAAGTAGCCTTCCGGTTCAAACCCGCATCGTTCTAATAGAGTGTAGGTGACGCTCATTGTCGCAGCGGCCTTGAACTGAAGTTCCTTTCCGCTACTATCATAATCATCAAAGAAAGAGCCGTCAACGATGTTGAGGATGTCGCCGCTGTTGTTGTCCCAATAATCGTTCACCAGCTTCTCCGCAATATTTACGAGCTGCTGGCTGAGCCGTTCATGGCTGATGCCGTATTCTGCGGTCAGCATCTCAGACACCGGCTTGAAAAGGTCGTCATTCATTTCCCATCGTTCCGGGTCGCGAGAATTGCGCCGTACTCCGGTGTCCGACACATCAAACACATAGTGCAGACGCGGGTATCCGCTGGATTCGTCCAACAGGGCGATGCCCTTGGAGCCACGCCGGACATACCGGTTCATGCGGTTGTTCCAGATGTCGTAATCGGCGCAGGCTGTGGCATCGGGTCGCTGAGCGTAGATCATCAACTGGTCGGGAAAGCTGTACTTGTACAGCCGGGATGCTGTGGTCAGATAGTCCGTCCAGCTTTCCCAGTACCGCGTCAAGCCGTTTGCCGTGCGCTGGGCAAGAGCAAGATATTCTTCGGTTTTGCTAGACATTGTTGCCTCCTTCCGGTTTTGAGCATAAAAATAGCGGGCAACCGTTTTATGATTGCCCGCAGGGATGTAATATTATTTTTCAAAAATCAGAGCGATTCGCCCAGTCTGATAACCGCGGCCAGATTGGGAGCGGTCGTCATGCTGCCCTTGGTTTCCATGTTCGGAACTGTGATGATGCCCATATCCTCCCACTTCAGATAGGAGGTCATAGCCTTATACTGTGCGATGGCTGCATCGAACACATGGTCGGCACCGGCATCCAGCAGCAGGGCGGTCTTGTGGAAGTGGAAGCCTACACTGCCGACGGCATACAGACGGTCAATGACGGTTTTCATCTGTGCGGTAATGTCGAACCAGTAGATGGGCGATGCGAACACCACCATGTCGGCATCCACCAGAGCCTCAAAGACCTTGCCCATATCATCTTTCTGGACGCATTCGCCCTTGTGTGCCCAGCAGTATTTGCAGCCCAGACAGCCACGGATGTTCATGGGTGCTACATCCAGAATGCTGACCTCATTCTGGTTCTTGCGGGCGGCTTCTGCAAAAGCCTGTGTCATAATCTCCGTGTTGCCGCCTTTGCGGGGACTACCGTTCAAAACTACGATTTTCATTTCAGATACTCTCCATTCTGTATGTTGATTGCACGGACAGAATACTGTCAGTGCTTCTTACGAATTTTTGACGCAGTAGCAGTGTAGCTCATGTCCAGCAACATTTTCAGCTTGTCAGCATCAGCTTTGTTGTCCAGTGAAACCGTGATCCAGCTATCTTTGTTCATGTGGTAGGCAGGAAAGAAACCGGGTTCACTGCGCAGTGAGCCAATCAGAAGTGGGTCGCATTTGAGATTCACCACATCCAGTAGTTCGTCACCGGGTAATCCCAGCCTGCTCCTTGGAATGTCCATAATCAAGGCAAACCATTTCTGATTGTTGCTGTGCCGGAAGACTGCAAAATTGGGATTCTTCATCCACGGGTAATCCGGCTCAACGCTATATTGTTCAAGAATAAATTGCATAAATCCTGCACGATTCATGGCGAAGACCTTTCGATCTGCACGTTGCCATTCGGCAATTATCGTTAGCAGATATAAACTTTTGTTTGTTGAGCCAATTATACCACACTGCCAACCATAGAGAAAGAGGATATGTACGCCGCCCGCAGGCGGCAAAAATCAGTCCAGAGGAAATTCGACCTCGGTAAACTGCTCGTCGGTCATGAGTTTCAATTTTGCAATCACACTTTCAGACAGTTCCCGCAGGGCGATTTCGTCGGGCATCAGGTAGCACTGCATGAGCCGCAGTTCGTGGATAAGCCCCAGCCGGGTGCCGGTGTTGTAGAGCATCATCAGCATCAGTTCCTCATGGTTAAAGTTC
>OOAZ01001278.1_pt1 | contig 17551 bp, 12 predicted proteins | sample 1671221 | NCBI WGS metagenome assembly OOAZ01 (sample SAMN06348134, study PRJEB24527) | human gut metagenome | biome: human gut; feature: ankylosing spondylitis patient; material: feces | host: Homo sapiens | place: China | collected 2015-10
AATGTTGCAAATGTTTGTTTCGTCACTTTCATTATACAACATAATCAGATTTAAGGTGTCTTTCTTTTATGCAAAATCACGAACTTGCTCATTTATAGTACTAAAGATAAAATCTGAGATACAGTAGTACTTGTGTCTTAGATTTTATTTTTTACCGAAAAGAAGAGGAGGAGAAATATGCCAAAAGAATTTGATTTTGACAAAGAATTCGAAAACATGATGACCAGTAATAAACTGGATACAGTTGTATTACTGGGACATATAAATCCGGATGGGGATGCGGCAGGATCTGTCATGGGATTAGCACATTACATAAAGGTAAACTATCCTCAGTATGAAGTGCTTCCATATCTGGCGGATACAATAGATAAAGGCCCTAATAAGATCATAAAGACAGATAAAGTATTTAATCCATTTGAAAAACCGAACGTAGAAGGAAAAAAGTTTGCAGTTATTGTGTGCGATAATGCAGTGATCGTGCGTATGGCAGGAAGAGAATACTATGAAGCTGCTACGGCATCAATGGTTATTGATCACCATGCATCTAATGAAGGATATGGAAACATTAATTATACGAAAGTTTCAGAAGCCTGTGCAGAGAATGTTTTTTATATACTGGACAAAAATAGTATAGAAAAAGCGACAACTTTAGAATTTCATCCAACAGCTGCTGATTATATCTACCTGGGAATCATACAGGATACAGGAGGTCTTGCCAGGGCAAAGGAAAGTACTCTGTATGCGGTAATGACATTGCAGGGAATTGGCGTAAAACACAGTGATATTATGAAAACGATGCATAATGATACGCTGGAAAGCTTACAGAAGAAAGCTCTTTTATTAAATAAGGCGTTTTGTGTACTGGATGGCAAAGTAGCGTATGTTTGTGTAGATCAGAAAGAGAGCAAAGAAAAAGAAATCCGTTATGAAGATATCCATCCAATTGCAGAAATTCTTCGGGATTGCGAGGATATAGAGCTGAGCTTTACCATGTATGAGGAAGCTGAGAATAAATGGAGATGTTCTTTCAGATCTGATGGTGAATGGATTGACGTCAATGAATTGCTGACTCCTTTTGGCGGTGGAGGACATGCCGCTGCCGCGGGACTGAAAAAGACAACGGATGATGTGGAAAAACTAAGGGAAGCTATTTTTGAACGGATCAAGGATTTGAGAGAATAAATGTGAAAAATAGTATAAGAAATGAAACGAGCCGGTGCTTATTGCTGCTGCGATAGGCACCGGCTTTTTTGCTCTCATAAATGATGGTTTAAGCTGAAAATACCAAAGATATCAAAAGAGTGAAAGAAAAACTTTGCACATGATTATAGTGAAAAAAATAACTGAGGCTTTTTTGAAAATTCGACAATAAAGTACTATAAACAGTATTATAAAAACTTATATGTACGATAAATGGGATGTAATATAAAAAAATATATATAAAAAAGAAAGACGAGAAAAGAAGTGCGATATAATGCACACATAAAAGACGAGAAATAAAACGAAATACAAAATAATGCACAGACCCAAGAGCTTACTTTATCTGAATAGCTTATTTGATATATTTTATGTGGGATATAGTTGACCTATGACAGATATTGGGTATAATTACTTTAAATAATAAGAAAAAGTGAGAAATTACGATAATAACAGAAGGGAGATTTTATGATGGATCTTATGCAGGAAGCTATTCTTCTGGGATTTTCCGGGGCGGCTGTCATGGATACGAAAGAGCTTGTCTTTGTGCCGGAATACCGGACATTTTGTGAAGAAAATTTATGCGGCTGTTATAATGTAAATCCAGCCTGTCCACCCGAAAGTGGAACCGTGGAAGAGATGAAACAGCGTGCATTAAGTTATGAAAAAACACTGGTGCTGCAGACAATGCAGGAGGATCTGCACGATCCGGCGGAATACAAAAAAGCAAAACTGCTGCAGAATAAAATGACAGAAGAACTCGCAGAGAAGATGAAAGCAGACGGAAAGACAGATCTGCTGATCATGAGTGCCGGTCCGTATAAACATAATTCCTGTATGTCGGCATACTGTGTGGACGCACAGAAAATGGCAGATGCGGCGGGAATGCTTTGCTGGACAGATGACGGAATGGTGCGCTATTTTTCCCAGATCCTCTTTCATGAATAAAATTGTATTATAAATACAGATGTGATAGAATCAGTATCAGAAAATAAAAGCTTGCAGATGCAGACAGCAATGTCTGAAAAGCACAAATGACAGGAGGGTTTTTACCATGGAAAGACATGCATTTGCAATGAAAGTAAAAGAAGGCAGGATGAATGACTACCGCAAAAAACTTGGAGAGATCTGGCCGAAACTGACAGCATTTCTTGATCGTAATAAGGTAAAGAATTTCAGTATCTGGAATGCAGAGGATCTGATCTTTGGTTATTATGAGAACGAGGATGGAGCAGCTTTAAGCGCAGAGGAGAATGCAGCGAAAGATGCCATTACCGCGAAAATCCAGGATACTTTTGACTGGATCTCCACACCGGGAAAAGATATGCGGCTGATGTATCATAACTTTGGTGTTGTAAGAGAAAACAAAGAACTGATCCGTCACAGAATGTTTATGACTAAACTCAAAGATGGCTGTGAAGAAGAATACAAGAGACGCCATGACGGTCTGATCGAACAGAGAGGTGATACTGTTGATCCGGGCCCGGACAGCAACTTCAGCATCTGGAGTGCCGGTGGTTATATTTTTGGTTATGATGAGATCGATACTACCATGGAAGTAGAAGAAACGGTTGAAGCGAGAGAGCAGACTGTTGAATGGGAAATGCGTCAGCTTGGAATCATGGACTGGATCACGAATGATGTAGACTGGATGACAGGTGATGTTCATGCAGATGTAAAACGTCTGGCATGGCATAACTGATCAGAACAGAGAATAAAATAAAGTATAAAAGGAAGCCCTGGTTACTGCATGGATGAATGCGGCAGCCGGGGCTTCTGACATTAGAATAAAAATTATTTTTTGAGCATTTCCAGATATCCCTGGGTAGTGCTTTCGATCATTTTGTAGGTAAGCTCTGCCATGTGCTCCGCAGATTTCTGCTCTGGTTCTGTGAGCCATGTGCGGATCAGGCCGACACATCCGTTCAGGATAAAGGCATAAGCGTATTTGAGATTTGGGTCATCCTCTGGAAATTTTTCAGGAAGCTGGCTTAAGAAAGTTCCTGCGATCAGCTTTTCGATCCGTTCTACGAATGCCATATCTCCATGCGGTCCAAGGAGAGCAAGACAGAGTTCCTTATTGCTGTCCAGAATATTGAAAAACTGCACGATGAAGTAAAAAGCACCTTCTGTATTATTGGAATCGATCGTGTAATTTTGCATTACCTGAGTGATTTCTTCCAGAGCATCTTCCTCGATCTGCTGCAGCATCTGATAAATATCAGTATAATGAAGATAAAAAGTGGAACGGTTGATGTCAACTTCGTCAACAAGTTCTTTTACTGTAATTTCCTTAATACTTTTCTGAAGCATCAGGCGTGCAAGCCCTTCTCTGAGCTGTGCTTTGGTTTTGCGTACTCTCCGGTCAACTTTTCCGGCCATGTTAAATCCCCCTAATCTTTTGGTAAAAAATCGTCATCTTTTAGATAAAATGTCAATTTTTGACATGTGATAGACATTAATTAAAAATATGTCTATTAATATACATGACGATATTTTTTTGTTGGTTGTATCTGCTTTTCGTGTTTAGTATAATACACCTTGCTAAGAAAAGCAACATAATGTTGATTAATAGAAACTAAAACCATTAATAGAATATTGTCTATTGTTAAGATAATATTTATTTGATGGAGAGAGTTCGTTTAAATCAGCATGTTACAATTATATTTACATTACAGGAAAGGAACATATAAATGATCAAAAACGAGTGGAAAAGTTTATGGAACAACAAGATTTTGATCATCGTAGTCATGGCGATCATTATTATTCCAGTGATCTATGCCGGCTTGTTTCTGAAATCCATGTGGGATCCATATGGAAATCTGGATCAGCTTCCGGTGGCAGTGGTCAATAATGACAAATCCGTAGAATACGATGGCAAAACGCTGAGTGTAGGCTCAGATATGGTGGATGAGCTAAAGGACAATGATGCACTGGATTTTCATTTTGTAGACAGTGAGGAAGCAGAGCAGGGATTAAAGAATGGTACTTATTATATGGTAATCACCATTCCGGAGGATTTCTCCAAAGATGCTTCTACATTGATGGACGACAATCCGAAAAAAATGGAACTGAAGTATGAGACAAATCCGGGAACCAACTATATCGCGTCCAAGATGAGCGAGAGCGCTCTGTCCAAGATCCGTGAGGCAGTTGCTTCCAAGGTGACTGAAACTTATACACAGACGGTTTTTGACCAGATTGCAACGGCTGGAGATGGAATGCAGGAGGCAGCGGATGGTTCTGAGGAATTAAAAGACGGACTCAAAACTGCTTCTGATGGAAATAAGACGATCATCAAAAATCTTAAGAAACTTGCTGACAGCACACTGACGTTCAAGAGTGGTGCAGAAACTCTGACAGAAGGCCTGAAGGAATATACAGATGGCGTTTCTCAGGTTGACAGAGGTGCTTCCCAGCTTGATGAGGGTGTTGGAACTCTGACAGCAAAACTTCCTACACTGACAAGTGGTGTAAACAGTCTTGATGAAGGGGTTAAGAGTTATACAGATGGAGTTGCAAAACTGGATGCGAACTCTGCACAGCTTACTTCTGGAGCAAATAGTCTGAGCAAAGGGGCACAGAGCCTGAAAACAGGACTGGATACTCTGAAAAGTGGTACTACACAGTATGTAAGCGGTGCAAATACACTTGCTGATGGCGTGACACAGTATGTTGCCGGAGCAGAACAGCTTGCAGCCGGAGCGCAGTAGCTTTCTGCACTGGAAAATATCGGACAGGTATCCAGTGGGATTGCACAGCTGAATACAGCCGTTTCTGAGGGAAACAGTTCTCTCAAGAGTGGAACACAGCAGCTTGAAAGTGGGCTGGGACAGTTATCCGAACAGTTACATAGTCTTTCAGACAGTGCAACGGCAGACTCAATGAAAGAACTTGCCGCAGGTCTGAACAAAGCAAAGACAGGAATGGAAACCGCAAGTCAGGGAATGGATTCAGCGGCAGCAGGAATGAATCAGGCCGCAGCGGGCATGAACTCTGCAGCGGATACAATCCGTACTGCCAGCAGTGGAATCTCACAGGCTGCTTCTCAGCTCCAGGGTGTTTCCGCGCCGGTATCAAAGGCTGCAGACAGCATGGCAGGGGTGGTACAGCAGTGTGCCCAGGATGCAAATGCACAGATTGAAGCAGCAAATGGACAGATCAGTGTAGCCAACCAGCAGACATAAGCAGCAAATGCAGTGATTACAAATGCTTCTGCAGTACTTCAGGCAATCCAGGGACAGGCAGATGAAAATGGAATGATCTCCGCCGAAAGTCTCAGTGCAGTGATCGGTTCCCTTGCCGGAGCAGATGCAGGAGTGAGCGGAGTATCTGGTATTGATGCAGATGCGTATACTGGTCAGGCACAGCAGATCGCAGCTTCTGCAGCAGAACAGATCGCAGGAGCACAGAGTACGTTAAACAGTACAGCATCGCAGCTGGAGCAGGCAGCTTCCGGTTTGAGCAGTGGAGCAGATACACTTGGAAGCAAAGCCGGTGAAATGAGCAGCGGAGCATCACAGATGCAGGCTGGCGCGAACGAAATGGAAGAAGGCATTTCTTCTATGCCGGAAGTTCCTTCTGATTCGATCAATGCAGTATCAGCTGCGGTGGATCAGCTTTGTGCCGGATCACAGAAAGTAAATGCAGGAACAACTTCTGTAGCTTCTGCACTTTCCACTTTGGAAAGCGGAACGAAGGATTTTCCAAAAGCAGCAGCGGGAGTTAAAGCATTAAATGCAGGGTTTGAGACACTGACAGCAAACGACGAGACACTGACATCCGGTGTGGCAAGTCTCAAAGCGGCTGGAAGCAGCGTTACAGGTGGTATCAATCAACTTACAAATGGTGGAAAAACACTTGCAGATGGTGTGAATACGCTGAGTGCGGGACTGAAAACATACACTTCCGGAGTTTCTACTCTGGCAGAAAACAACAGTGCTCTTACAGGTGGAACTTCACAGCTTGCAGAAGGTGCAAAAACTCTTGCAAGTGGAGCCGAACAGCTTGCGAGCGGAACCAAAACACTTCATGATGGAACAAGCAAACTGGTTTCCAATAATAATAAACTGAACAGCGGAGCCGAACAGCTCTCTGATGGCGCAGGCCAGATCCAGGACGGATCCTCACAGCTTTATGATGGTTCCAAAGAACTTGGTGATGGAATGACCAAACTGGAAGATGGTTCTGATACACTGGCAACAAGCCTTGGCGACGGGGCAGCGCAGGTGAAAGAAACAAAGGCAAGTGATGATACGATCAGTATGTTTGCAACACCGATCACAGACGAAGAGACAAAGATCACAACGGTAGAAAACAATGGACATGCAATGGCGCCGTATATGATGTCAGTTGGTCTTTGGGTAGGTTGCCTGGCATTCTGTCTGATGTATCCTCTGACAGAATACAAAGGTAAACTGAAATCCGGATTCGCATGGTGGGCAAGCAAGGCTTCTGTCCTTTATCCGGTGGCAATCCTTCAGGGTGTTCTTCTGATCCTTCTGCTTCATGTATTTGATGGATTTACACCAGTGGAAATGACAAAGACGATCCTGTTTGCGGCACTGACGGGAGCATGCTTTACATCGATCATGTATTTCTTCAATATTACATTTGGTAAAGTTGGAAGTTTCCTGATGCTGATCTTCATGGTAGTACAGCTTGCCGGTTCAGCGGGAACGTATCCGGTGGAGATTTCTCCAGATTTTGTGGCAAAGATTCATTATTATCTGCCGTTTACATACACAGTAAATGCTTTCCGAAGCACGATCTGCGGCGGTGAGAGCATCCATCAGTCTGTTGTGGTACTGATCGGACTTACGATTATTTTCTCAATATTGACGATCCTTCAGTTCAATCACATGGCACGAAGGAAGAAACAGGGCAAAATGCTTCTTCTTGACTGGCTGGAAGAAAAAGGAGTCGCATAAAATAGAAAGTCACATCATTATCAGGAGAATCAGGAAACACAGAAACTGATCCGTCATCAGGCAGAGCATGATGCACTGACAGAACTTCTGAACCGTGGTTCTTATGAAAGAATCCTCAATATCTATGAGACAGGAGAGCGGCCGTTCGCATTGATTCTTATAGATGTTGATACCTTTAAATTTGTAAATGATACCTAAGGTCATGCAATGGAAGATACTATTCTTCAGAAAGTAGCTACCCTCCTCAAGAGAACCTTCCGTAGCATCGACTATGTATGCAGAATCGGTGGAGATGAGTTTGCAATCATCATGGTTGAGATGACCAGCGATCTCAAATATACGATCGAGGAAAAGATCGAAGCTGTGAATGAAACACTTTCCAAGGAAGTGGATGGAGTTCCGGCGGTATCCTTAAGTGTCGGTGTTGCATTTTCTGACCGGGATAATGCAGAGGATGATATCTTTAAAGATGCGGATAAAGCTCTTTACTATATTAAAGAACATGGAAGACATGGATGTAAGATCTTCTGATGTAATAGGATTTTTGACAGGAATTCCCTGTACTGCCCTGTAGCGGCAGCAGGGAATTTTTGTTATTCATGGAGAACATTGGGGAAATTAACAGATTCGTCACATTTTTCCCACAAAGTCAACACAAATACCCCCTATACTTCTAACCATAAAAGAAAAGAAGTAAACAGAGATTCCAAGGAGGGGATTTTGATGACAGATATGAATAATAGATCAATGAATGATAACAATGAAAATAGAAATAACGATCCGAAAGAAAGAATGAGAAAGAAAGTAAAGAAAGCAGCAGGTATTGCATTATGCGCAGTTCTGGCAGGCGGACTTGCAGCAGGTTCTTTTGAGGGTGTGAATGCACTGACTGGATGGAACAGCAGCAGTGTAGAAGCTGCTTCTTCTAACAAAGAAAATACAACTCTTCTTCAGACAAAATCAAACAAAAAGGATAAATCTGACAGCAGTGATGAAAGCGATTCCAGCAAGACAAAAGGAAGCCTGGATGTATCTGATATCGCAGCAGAAGGAATGAAATCCGTAGTAGCGATCACAACGAAATCTGTTCAGGATGTTCAGAATTATCTTGGATATTATGGATTCGGTGGAAGCCAGGGATATACAACACAGCAGGAAGTTGAAGGAAGCGGTTCTGGTATCATCATCGGAAAGAATGATGACAGCCTTCTGATCGCAACAAACTATCATGTAGTAGACGGAGCAGATACCGTATCTGTTACCTGCATTGATGGCGAGACTTATGAGGCAACCGTCAATGGTTATGATGAGGACAAAGACCTTGCAGTTGTTTCTGTAGCACTGTCTGATATTTCTGATGATACAATGGATCAGATCCAGGTAGCAACCATGGGAAGTTCTGATGACCTTAAAGTAGGTGAGCAGGTAGTTGCCATTGGTAACGCTCTTGGATATGGACAGTCTGTAACAACAGGTATTGTAAGTGCGAAGAACCGTAAACTGAACTCTGATGGTTCTGAAGAATCAGAAGATTCAGATGCAGTAAACCTGATTCAGACTGATGCAGCAATTAACCCTGGTAACAGTGGTGGTGCACTTCTGAATATGGATGGTGAAGTAGTCGGAATCAACTCTGCGAAACTTGCATCTACAGAGGTTGAAGGTATGGGATATGCAATTTCTATCTCAGATGTTACGGATACTCTGGAGCAGCTGATGAACGAAACACCAAGAGATAAAGTTGATAATCACGGTGTACTTGGAATCACAGGTATGTCTGTAAGCGAGGAAGCTTCACAGTATTATGGAGTTCCGGAAGGTGTTCTTGTTTCTGAAGTTACAGAAGGCGGAGCAGCAGACAAAGCTGGAATCAAGGCAAAATCTATCATCACAGAATTCGATGGTAAGAGAGTACGCAGCATTGATGAACTGGTAAGCCGTCTGGAGTACTATGAGCCAGGTGAAGAAGTAGACGTTACCATCGAAGTTGCAAATGGTGATTCCTATAAAGAAAAAACAGTTACCGTAACTCTTGGAGAAAATCCGGATGCTGATAGCCAGGATTCCAAGGATGAGTCCAAAGACGATCAGGATCAGGGAAAACCGGATGATCAGGGTGATGGAAACCAGGATCAGGATGAAGAACAGTTTGGTGACAGTACAGACAGTCTGCTTCAGGATTTCCTCGAAAATGGAACTTCCTATGAACGTTACTACAACGTATGGTAAACCGTAAGTTGACATAAAACAGGCAGTAATAGATTAATTATTATAAATATTATAAGCCACGAAAGGAATCGGTGCAGTTGCATCGGTTCCTTTCTTTTGCTATACTAAATGACAGAGTGCAGAAATACATCAGGTATTTTACGGAAAAGAAAGAAAAGGAAACACGGTATGAACTATATTGTTTTTGATCTGGAATGGAATCAGAGTCCAGGCGGAAAGAAATATTCAAACAGTCGCCTGCCTTTTGAAATCATAGAGATCGGTGCTGTGAAGATGAATGAAAAAAGAGAACCTGTAGATGTTTTTCAGAGGCTGATAAAGCCGCAGGTATATAACTGGATCCATGACAGTATCCATGAGGTGATCCATGTGGATTATAAGGATCTTGCAGACGGACTTCCTTTTCCGGAGGCGGTGAGGGAATTTCTGGACTGGTGTGGAGATGACTTTGCATTTTTTACCTGGGGAAATCAGGATGTCATGGAATTGCAGAGAAATATGAAATATTATGATCTGCTGTTTCTTCTTCCGGGACCGGTGAAGTATTACGATGTGCAAAAAGTTTTTGGTATGTGCTGTAAGGAAGCCGGTGGACGCAGAAGTCTGGAATTCGCGATCGATCAGCTTGATATTCCGAAGGAGCAGACATTCCACAGGGCACTGACAGATGCGCGTTATACGGCGATGGTTCTGAAATGGATAGATGAGAAGACTCTTTTTACAAACTATTCCATGGACGTATATCAGAACCCGAAAAAAAAGAAAGATGAGCTTTTTTTATCCTATCCGGATCATGACCAATATGTTTCAAGGGAATTCACAGACCGGGACAAGATCATGAGGGACAGGGAAGTGACCAGCACGAAATGCCCGATCTGTCATTTGCCGGCGAAACGTAAGATTCGATGGTTTATGAATAATTCGAAGGCATATGAGAGCATATCACTCTGTCAGAAGCATGGATACGTGAAAGGTAAGATAAGGATCCGTCATACAGAAGAAGACCGTTATTATGTAATTAAGACGCTTAAAAATGTAGGTAATGAAAAAGCGGAAGAAATCCGTGAAAAAAGGGATTCCCTCCGCAAGAAGAGACAGATCAAAAGAAAATCAGAGAAGCAGATCTGAGATTGAATTTTTTGGATAATATCTGGCAGTTCCAACCTGATGACCGTTGAAAGAATAATTGATGGTCAGAAGGGGACGACCTGCCGGATTTTTTTTAATGGTGTAATTCTTTTTGAGGGAATCCGTATCTGTTCCATTTGGAAGTGCTACGGAAGGTGTCCGCATCGAATAAAAAAGAACACAGTGCTGGTAGTCTTTGATCAGATATTTTTCTGCAGGAAGACAGGAAAAAGAGATTTCTTTTTTTTCTTTTACAGCAGCTCTGGAAAAATTGTCAAATCCGTAATCCAGGAGGGATTTGGTATCGGAGTATGCACCATTGATGGACTGCATGACGACGGAGACAAGGTACATATTTCCGCGATGAGCAAAAGTAACGAGTGTATTTCCGGCTGCCTCTGTATAACCTGTTTTGCCGCCAAGAACACCGTCATAAGCATAGGTCTGTCCGGACATCATCTTGTGGTGATTCAGAAGGTAACGGGTTTCACTGAACTTGTTGGTTGCCGGGATTTCGTAATAAACAGTTGTACAGTATTTACGGAACATCGGATTGAACCAGGCTGCACGGGCGATTTTTGCCATATCATTGGCTGTAGTGTAATGTTTCTCATCCGGAAGCCCGTTAGGATTGTTGAAATGCGTATTGGTGCATCCTATCTGACGGGCTTTCTGGTTCATCAGTTCGACAAATTTCTTGACGGAACCGGAAGTCTGTTCAGCTATGGCAAGAGTCATTTCATTGGCTGACTGGAGCATAACTGCCATCAGTGCCTGTTCTACGGTAAATTCTTCCCCGGTATCTGCGTAGATACTGGAACTCTGAGTATCTGTGATTCCATGAGCAGCGGTTTCAGACATGGTAAATTTGTCTGTGGCTTTCAGATTTTCACTGCCGAGAAGGGCAGTCATGATCTTGGTGATGCTGGCTGGATACTGAGCTTTGTCTGCGTTTTTTGAATAAAGGATGCTTCCTGTTATCATATCCATGAGTACAGCGGATTCTCCCTCTATCTGAGGTCCCTGAACCCATCCCTCAATGGAATCTGTATCTGCAGGCTGTGTATAATAGTCTGTATGATAGATTTCTTCAGGAACAGGCGTTGCTGTTACGATCGGATCACCATATTCATCGGTTGCAAGGACAGGAACTGTCTGGCAGACAATGAGAGCTGCACAGAGTACGCTGCCAAGAACGCGCTTTATTGCATTGCATGTCGAGCAGGTGGCAGTAGCACGTCTGCTGATTTTTTTATTTTTCATGTAATTACCTTTCTTTATTGAATATAATTTCTATATTATACCATTCTCAACAATTATACTGTAATCATTTTTTGTATACAAGGGTGTATTTCAGCGGGAGAAAACGTAAAACCTTAAAGCGGTTTGGGTAAAATAGCCGTAAATCCCTGAAAATATCGCAAAAAGACCTTGACATAAACAAAAACAGAACCGTATAATGAAACAGCACATATAATGAAATAAAAACTGTGATGGAGACAGTAGATCGATATGAAAACCGCAGAGAGCCGGGATGAGGTGGGAACCTGGTGTCAGTAATTTCGATGGAAGATCACTCCGGAGTTTCTTTCCTGAAATCTTAAGTAAGGAGGGACGGTGTTTCCGCCGTTAAAGGGAACATGTATCGGCGTTTGATTACTACCAGCCCGTACAATGTAACAGGTGGTGCGAATGTGGAAATTGCTTTCGTCCTTTTACAGGACGGAAGTTTTTTTTTATTTTTATGGAAAAATTTTCCCGAGAGAATTTAAAGGAGGAATCTGTTGTGTATCAGAAAGTAGATACGAACCTGAATTTTGTAGACCGTGAAAAACAAGTAGAAAAATTCTGGAAAGAAAACCATATCTTCGAAAAAAGTATGGAGGACCGCAAAGACGATCCTACTTACATGTTCTATGATGGACCGCCGACAGCAAACGGCAAACCGCACATCGGTCATGTACTGACACGTGTTATCAAAGATATGATCCCGAGATACCGTACTATGAAAGGTTACATGGTACCTCGTAAAGCTGGATGGGATACCCACGGACTTCCGGTAGAGCTGGAAGTAGAGAAGAAACTTGGTCTGGACGGCAAAGAACAGATCGAGGAATATGGTATGGAACCATTTATCCAGCAGTGTAAAGAAAGTGTCTGGAAATACAAAGGAATGTGGGAAGACTTTTCCTCAACCGTTGGTTTCTGGGCTGATATGGAGAATCCATATGTTACTTACCATGATGACTATATTGAGTCTGAATGGTGGGCACTGAAAGAAATCTGGAACAAGAAACTCCTGTACAAAGGATTCAAGATCGTTCCTTACTGTCCGCGTTGTGGTACACCACTTTCCGCACAGGAAGTTTCACAGGGTTATAAAACAGTCAAAGAACGTTCTGCGATCGTTCGCTTCAAGGTTGTCGGAGAAGATGCATACTTCCTGGCATGGACCACAACACCGTGGACACTGCCATCCAACGTTGCACTCTGCGTAAACCCGACAGAGACTTACTGCAAAGTAAAAGCAGCAGATGGCTATACTTATTATATGGCAGAAGCACTGCTTGACAAAGTTCTCGGCAAACTTGGTTCCGAAGAGACACCGGCATACGAAGTTCTTGAGAAATATGTCGGAAAAGATCTGGAATACAAAGAATATGAGCCGCTCTTCGCATGCGCAGGAGAGGCAGCAGCAAAACAGAAAAAGAAAGCTCATTTTGTTACAGCAGATAACTATGTAACGATGAGTGATGGTACCGGTATCGTTCATATCGCACCGGCATTCGGTGAAGACGACAGCCGTGTAGGACGCGACTATGACCTTCCGTTTGTACAGTTTGTAGACGGCAAAGGTGATATGACAGCAGAAACTCCATATGCCGGCGTTTTTGTTAAGAAAGCTGATCCGCTTGTACTTCAGGATCTGGATAAAGAGGGCAAACTCTTTGATGCTCCGAAATTCGAGCATGATTATCCGCACTGCTGGAGATGCGATACACCACTGATCTACTATGCACGTGAGTCCTGGTTCATCAAGATGACAGCAGTTAAGGATGATCTGATCCGTAACAACAATACTATCAACTGGATTCCGGAGAGCATCGGTAAGGGACGTTTCGGCGACTGGCTGGAAAACGTTCAGGACTGGGGTATTTCCAGAAACCGTTATTGGGGAACACCACTGAACATCTGGCAGTGTGAATGCGGACATATGCATTCTATCGGAAGCCGTCAGGAACTGTTTGAGATGAGCGGTGATGAAAGAGCCAAGACAGTAGAACTCCATCGTCCATACATCGATGAGATCACACTGAAATGCCCGGAATGTGGTGGAACCATGCATCGTGTACCGGAGGTTATTGACTGCTGGTTCGATTCAGGAGCAATGCCTTTTGCACAGCATCATTATCCATTTGAAAATAAAGAACTTTTTGAAAAACAGTTCCCGGCAGACTTTATCTCTGAGGCTGTTGACCAGACAAGAGGATGGTTCTATTCTCTGCTTGCTGAGTCCACGATCCTGTTCAACCAGGCTCCATATAAGAATGTTATCGTTCTTGGACACGTACAGGATGAAAATGGCCAGAAAATGAGTAAATCCAAAGGAAATGCAGTTGATCCGTTCGATGCACTTGAGAAATACGGTGCAGATGCGATCCGCTGGTACTTCTATATCAACAGTGCTCCGTGGCTGCCGAACCGCTTCCATGGCAAGGCTGTTCAGGAAGGTCAGCGTAAGTTCATGGGTACTCTGTGGAATACTTATGCATTCTTTGTTCTTTATGCAAATATTGACAATTTCGACCCAACAAAATATACTTTAGATTATGACAATCTTCCTGTTATGGATAAATGGCTGTTAAGCAAGCTGAATTCTGTAGTGAAGACTGTCGATGACTGCCTTGCAAACTACAAGATCCCGGAAAGCGCAAGAGCTCTTCAGGAGTTTGTAGATGAGATGAGTAACTGGTATGTAAGAAGAAGCCGTGAGCGTTTCTGGGCTAAGGGCATGGAGCAGGATAAGATCAATGCTTACATGACTCTGTACACTGCTCTGGTAACAATTTCCAAAGCAGCAGCTCCGATGATCCCGTTCATGACAGAAGAAATCTACCAGAACCTTGTAAGAAGCGTTGACAAAGACGCAATTGAGAGTATTCATCTCTGTGATTTCCCGAAAGTCGAAGAAGCATGGATCAACAAAGAGCTGGAAGACGATATGGAAGAACTTCTCAAGATCGTTGTTCTTGGACGTGCAGCAAGAAATACTGCAAACATCAAGAACCGTCAGCCGATCGGAACAATGTATATCAAAGCTGACAAAGAAATGGGTCAGTTCTACACAGATATCATTGCAGACGAGCTGAATGTCAAAGAAGTGAAGTTCGCAAATGATGTAGAGTCCTTCATCTCCTACAGTTTCAAACCGCAGCTCCGTACAGTAGGACCGAAATACGGTAAACTTCTGAACGGCATCCGTACAGCACTTGCTGAGATCAACGGAACAGAAGCGATGAACGAGCTGAGATCCACAGGTCTTCTGACACTGGATATCAATGGAAACAAGGTAGAACTTTCTGAGGAAGACTTATTGATCGAGACCGCACAGACAGAAGGTTATGTAACAGAAGCAGACGGTGATATTTCTGTAGTTCTTGATACAAATCTGACACCAGAGCTGATCGAAGAAGGATTCGTCCGTGAGATTGTCAGCAAAGTACAGACAATGAGAAAAGAAGCCGGATTTGAAGTTATGGACAAGATCCATATCTATGCAAAAGATAATGACAGAATTCTTGAACTCATGAAGAACCATAAAGAAGAAATCATGTCTGAAGTACTGGCAGAGGATATGACTCTGGGCACAACCGACGGCTATGTAAAAGAATGGAATATTAACAAAGAGCCAGTTGTCCTTGGTGTTGCAAAGATGTAATTAACTCATGCCCGGTAAATATACCGGGCATGATTCGTAAAAATTGGGGTAATCAAAGCTGCACAGCTGTTGCTGTGCGATTAAGGAGGAAACGCGATGATCGACAAGCAGTTCAAAAAAGAAGCTTTCAAAGAGAGCGTAAAGGAAAACGTTAAATTCCTTTATCGTAAAAAACTCGAAGAAGCTACACAGGAGCAGATTTTCCAGGCTGTATGCTACACTGTAAAAGACGTTATCATTGATAACTGGCTTGAGACACAGAACGCATACAAAGAGCAGGATCCGAAAACTGTTTACTATATGTCAATGGAATTCCTGATGGGTCGTGCACTTGGAAATAACCTGATCAACCTGACTGCATACAAAGAAGTCAAAGAAGCTCTGGATGAGCTCGGACTTGATATCAACGCAATTGAGGATCAGGAGCCGGACCCGGCCCTTGGAAACGGTGGTCTGGGACGTCTGGCAGCATGCTTCCTGGATTCTCTTGCAACTCTTAACTACAGCGCATATGGATGTGGTATCCGCTATCGTTATGGTATGTTCAAACAGCAGATCAAAGACGGATATCAGGTAGAAGTACCGGATAACTGGCTCAAAGACGGATATCCGTTCGAACTTCGCCGTCCGGAATATGCAAAAGAAGTTCACTTCGGTGGATATGTTGATGTTGAATATGATCCGGCAACAGGATCCAACAAATTCGTACACAAGGGATATCAGGCAGTAAAAGCTGTTCCGTTTGATATGCCGATCGTAGGATATAACAACAAGATCGTAAACACTTTAAGAATCTGGGATGCAGAGCCAATCGTAGACTTTGAGCTTGATTCCTTTGACAAAGGTGATTACAAAAAAGCAGTTGAGCAGGAAAACCTTGCCCGCAATATCGTAGAAGTTCTTTATCCGAATGATAACCATATGGCAGGTAAAGAGCTGCGTCTGAAACAGCAGTACTTCTTCGTATCTGCAAGTATTCAGGCTGCAATCGAGAAATATAAGAAAACACATAATGATATTAAGAAGCTCCACGAGAAAGTCGTATTCCAGATGAACGATACTCATCCGACTATGGCTGTTGCAGAGCTTATGCGTCTTCTTATGGATCAGGAAGGTCTTGGCTGGGATGATGCATGGGCTGTAACTACCAAATGTGTTGCTTACACCAACCATACCATTATGGCTGAGGCTCTTGAGAAATGGCCGATCGAGCTGTTCTCCCGTCTGCTTCCGCGTGTTTACCAGATTGTTGAGGAGATCAACCGCCGCTTTGTAGCTCAGATCCAGCAGAGATATCCGGGCGACAACGATAAGATCCGCAGAATGGCGATCATCTACGACGGACAGGTCCGCATGGCTTACCTTGCGATCGTCGGCAGCTTCTCCGTAAACGGCGTTGCGAAGCTCCACACAGAGATCCTTGAGAAACAGGAACTGCGTGACTTCTATGAGATGATGCCGGAGAAGTTCAACAATAAGACGAACGGTATCACCCAGAGACGTTTCCTTCTTCACGGAAACCCGCTCCTTGCAGACTGGGTAACCGACAAGATTGGAAACGAGTGGATCACCGACCTCTCCAATATCAAAAAACTCTCGGTCTATGTGGATGATGAGAAGTGCCAGCAGGAATTCATGAATATTAAGTACCAGAACAAGATCCGTCTTGCAAAGTACATCAAGGAGCACAACGGCATCGATGTCGATCCGCGTTCCATCTTCGATGTTCAGGTAAAACGCCTGCATGAGTACAAGAGACAGCTCATGAACATCCTTCATGTGATGTATCTCTACAACCAGTTAAAAGATAACCCGAATATGGACATTGTTCCGAGAACCTTCATCTTCGGTGCGAAAGCAGCAGCCGGATACAAGCGTGCGAAGCTGACCATCAAGCTCATCAACAATGTGGCTGACGTGATCAACAACGATAAGTCTATCGGCGGCAAATTAAAGGTCGTATTCATTGAAGATTACCGTGTATCCAACGCAGAGCTGATCTTCTCCGCCGCTGATGTCAGCGAGCAGATCTCCACAGCCAGCAAGGAGGCTTCCGGTACCGGTAACATGAAGTTCATGTTAAACGGTGCTCTTACACTGGGAACCATGGATGGTGCAAACGTTGAGA
>OOAZ01001281.1_pt1 | contig 17546 bp, 15 predicted proteins | sample 1671221 | NCBI WGS metagenome assembly OOAZ01 (sample SAMN06348134, study PRJEB24527) | human gut metagenome | biome: human gut; feature: ankylosing spondylitis patient; material: feces | host: Homo sapiens | place: China | collected 2015-10
TATGATAGGGGTCTCCAAAACCTTTGGTGGGAGTTCGATTCTCTCATCCCCTGCTTGGAAGAAGCCTTGAACGAAAGTTCAAGGCTTTTTTGTATTATTTAAAAAATTAAGTAAGTTGTAGTTTAGTGTTACTCATGTTAACATGTATTTTAACTTTTATTTTGGTGAAAATGATATATGCTAATAATGTGGAAATAAAATGATATATATGATATATTTGTAGTTAAAGATAAATAATCAAATGTAATCTATAAGATATGAATGGATATTTGGGATGAAAAAATATCTTGGAGGTGGTAAATGTGTCTATAGCTGAAGAATATCGAAATATATATAATAGGTATGTAAGCAAGGATTTAAAACAGGAGCTTGCAATATATGAGATAGAACAGGGAATAAATAATTATCAACCGTTAAGCCATAATTGCAGACAGAAATGCTCTGGTAAGTGTGATCATCAATGCTATAAAAGTCTTGGAAAACTAATGCGAAAAAATATTATATTTTATTGTTATGGAGAAGATGAAATAGTAACTAATTTTAAAAATAATCTTTTTTCGGACTTAGAAAAAGCCACAAAATCAGCATATAGATTGCGTTTACCTCAACGCCAACCAAATCAGGATGGATTACCAAGTGAGGTTTTGTTAGATGCACTTATCCAATCATTAATTCCCAATGCATATAAAATGGCTGTTAGGACAATATTTCGTCAAGATGATAACAATGAAATAAAAGGCTATGATTTAACCTATTTTACTAATATACAAGGAACAATTACATTATGGTTGGGACAAGCTAAATTAGGAAGCAAACAATACTGTAAAAATGGTATTTTAGAAGATTTGAAAAATAAGTATACAGATTTGTATATGGCTAAACAAATTTATTTTTTGGCAGACAAACCTTCTGGACTTACTGAGGAGGGAAAGCAAATTGCAAATTTATTGAATAGATTAAATATGTTGAATGCATGTGAAGATGATAGTAATCGGGCTAAGCAACTAATACAATTTTTAAAGACACAAAATATAGATATATGTATACCATGTCTTCTGGCATATGATAAAGCAGGGGTATATGCAGATTTTACAAAACTTGAAAGTAAAATGAAATCTGAAATGGTGTGGGCAAAAGGACTTTTTGAAAAATATTTTAAATTTGCAGGAATTGAGCCAAAGATGATTTTTTTTATATTTCCAATAGATGATATTGAAGCTCTACGAGGAGATGATGGATTTTATGAAGGATTATGTTAATTTGCTTTTGGATGCAATTAATAATTATAATGAAGAAGATGTGAGTAGTAAAAATAGGTTGCGTGATTTAGTATGCATAATTTCAGAAAATGATAGTATAAAAAAAGATCCATTGATTAGGGAACTATTATATACTGCTTCACATAAGATGCGCATTTTTGGATATAATGTGCAGAATGGTTTTTATAGGCAGGGTGTTGATATTGAGCAAAATTCATCAGAATTGATGTTTCTTCGTAATCAAAGCATTATTAGAAGGTATCAGTCAAAAGTGAGAAGTAACAATATACTTGATAGAAGCCAACAAAGTATTATTGATTTCTATCAATCTTTGGATAGAAAGAGAATGCTGGTTAGTGCACCGACCTCATATGGAAAGACTTTTATTATGCGTGAGATCTTGTATTTGAATCAGGAAAGATATAATAATGTATTACTTGTGTTTCCAACGGTAGCATTATTGCGTGAAAATGCATTAAATATGGAAGAACTAAACCGAGATAATAAAATGGGCTATAATGTTATCAAATCCATTGATAGTGAAATAAGTCAGGAGAAAAATATTTTTGTATTTACTCCTGAAAGAGCAATGCAGCTATTAGCTAATTATCCTGATATCAAGATAGATTTCTTTTTTTACGATGAAATGTATAAAATTGACGAAGATTATTGTAATGACGACATGGATGATAATAATGAGAATTTAAAAAAAAATCCTTATAAAGAAAATACTTTTTTAGATGAGGCAAGGGCAAAAACATTTCGTATTTGTTTATATATCCTTTCAAAAAGGGTAGAAGAGTATTATTTGGCTGGACCTAATTTAAAAAGAGATAAGTTTGGTAAGGGAATGCAGAGATATATTGAAACAAATGATATCAAAATTAAAGAAATTGAATTTGAACCTACAAAACGAATACAGGTAAGAGCATATAATAAGATAATTGATGAAGATTATACAGATTTGCCTTATTTAGAGAAGCCGGTATCGGTTAAAATGCACAGTAAGGTTAATGATAGAATCTGCGATGTGGTTGAATATATTGAAAAAATGGGATATGGAGCAACAATGTTATATTGTACAACTCCTTCAAAAGCAAATGAGTATGCTACTAAGTTAGCGCAAAGACATCAGGAGAGTTTTATAAAAAACAAAAGATTTTGTATATTTATTGACCATCTTAAAAGAAATTATAATATAGATGGATCTATTAAGGAATGGAGTTTTGTGAATGTATTAGAGATGGGATTTGGAATGCATCACGGTAAAATGCCCAAATATATCCAGAAAGAGATATTGGATTTGTTTAATGATGGTATATTTAGTATACTTTTTTGTACATCAACAATTGTTGAAGGCGTTAATACTAATGCAAAGAATATGGTTTTATTAAATCATAAAAAAGGCGAAAGCGATTTAACAATTTTTGATTTCAAAAATATCATTGGAAGAGCTGGAAGGTATTATCATAATTTTGTTGGAAGATATTTTTTGGTTGATAAGGAACTGGAAAAATTTGAACATACTGAAGATTTGGAACTTAATTTTGTTACTTACGATGAAACAGCTTTAGATGCTATAGATATAGACAATTCAGAATATAATGATCTCTCGTATGAAAATAAGATTTTAAAAAAAAGAAGATTAGAGAGACAACGAGAGTATATATTGACAGATGAGGTATATGAAAAAAATAGACTGATAAAAAAAGAATATCAGGAAACACTTTTGAAGTTTTTAATAAATAGTGATACCTTTTATAATAAGTTTTATAATTATACTACTTTCCCAGATATATTGATACAGTTTACCACCTATCATGCTATGAGCACAATACTTGATATTTTTGAACAGTCAGGATTACTTGAGAATGGCATTGTTTCTAGATATAAAGGGATTTGTAATACATATTGCAGTGAGGGTTTTCATGGATTGTTGAAATATGAAATAAATAGTGCTCGAAAAGAAAAATATGATAAATTTGGAAATAAGGTAAAGAATAAAAGTATTGATAAAGCTTATATGGATGCATTTAAAACACAAAAACAAATTATAGAACATAAGATACCTAAAATGTTGGCATTATTTGAAACTATTTTTTTATATGCATCTTTACTTAGAGGGAAGAAGTTAAATAATTTTTCACTATCAAAAGTTACACGTTTTTTTGAAACTGGTGTAAAAAGTTATTTTGGAGAGCAACTGGTTGAATTTGGATTTCCAGTTGATGCAATTAGAAGAATAGAAGATTGCAATGTAAGATTAGTGTCTATGAATGCTGATTCGAGTAAGAAATATATACAGGAGCATTTAATTGATATTGAAAAAGTATTAGACCCGTATGAAAAGGATTTATTAAGCAAGGCGTTAAATTCTATTTTTTAATTGTTTCTATATGAAAATTAAGGAAAACATTAGCTGGTATTGAATCAATACCAGCTTGCTTTATAATAAATAGTATAGAAAGAGAAAAAATCTTTACCTCTGGACGAACGGTTTTAAACAATAAACCGTAATCAACCTTTACACTACAACAAAAAAACAGGAAACCTTGCAAATCAAAGTTTCCTGTTTCTCAACAGAAGAGCGCGAGACGGGACTCGAACCCGCGGCCCCGACCTTGGCAAGGTCGTGCTCCACCAACTGAGCCACTCGCGCATATGTAAATTGTTTTGTATCTGTCTGCCAGATACATTTGATATCATACTATGGGAAAAGTAATTTGTCAACAATTTTTTGAAAAAATTTAACAGAAAAATTTAACAGAAATTTTGGATACCGAAATAGAAATGTGAGTGCGGATCTACGGCGAAAAAAAAGAAAAACAGAATGAAAACGATACTTTTTATGGGTAGAACTCATAAATGAAGAGTGTTACAATAAAGGACATGGGAAAATGGTCACAGAAATTTAAAATATGACTTTGTAAGGCCAAAGGGGTGGCAGAATGTACAAAAAAAATGCGAAGATTCGTACTGTAGCAGTTTTATGTGCAATATTGTTAATTTTAGGAATAGCATTATTTGGATGTTTTGGGCAGATACGGGGCAGTTTACAGCAGCAGTTGATGAGCAGCATTGAGGGGATGGCAGAACAGAATGTAATATTGGTAGAGAAAGAAGTAAGCACGCGTTTTAGACTGCTTTCTGGTCTTGCGAGAGAGTCAGGCGGGGACGAAAAAATTATCGTTAATAAATTACAGGGATTTGTAGAGACGTATCAGTTTAAACGGATAGGATAGATATATTGCGGCAGATGGTACAGCAGAAACGACGGATGGCTATCGGCTAAATATGTCTGACAGAGATTTTTTTCAACAGTCGATGCGGGGAAAAAACTTTTTGACGGATGCATTTGAAGACAGGATTGATACTTCACATGAAACCATAAATGTATTCAGTGTGCCGGTATATGAAAAAGAACGGAAAACGGTAAAAGGAGTTTTATTTGCAACCTGCAAAGATGAAATGCTTGAGGGGTGCCTGAAGAATGAGATATTTGAAGGACAGGCTTTTAATTACATCATAAAAATAGACGGTACGATTGTTGCAACTTCCGGAAACAGTAAAGAATGGGGAATCGGGAGAAATATTTTTAATACGGATGTTTCTGAGGATGAAAGAGATGATTATGCCGGAGACCTGATGCTCAGTAACATGAAAGAGGGAAAAAGTGGCTATGGATTGGATCCAAAACGGAAAGAAGTCTCACTTTATTACTATATGCCACTTAAAATAGAAGAGAGCGGTGAACCATGGTATGTGGTCACTGCAGTAGAGGATAGCGTTTTAACAAGCCGTATGCAGGTGGTCATGGATGCGATCAACAGTCTGATGGTGATCATTCTGGTTGTCATATCGGTCAGCGTCGGGGTGTATATTTACTCCTGGCGCCAAAGTAAAAAAGAACTTATGTCGCTTGCATATCAGGATCCTGTCACATTAGGAGATAATTTTGCAGCTTTTAAGAAAAAGGCAAAAAGCAAAAAAAGATGGTGTAGGATGGCTGATTGCTATGGATGTGACAGATTTTAAGCTGATCAACAGCACCTGTGGAGTCAAAAAAGGTGATGAGGTGCTGCGTGTCATATGGGAGATTTTTGAAACCGAAACGGGAGAAAATGAACTGGCAGCGCATGTCAATGCCGACCGGTTTATATTGTTCTGGATGGATGAAAATCAGGAAAACATTAAGCAAAGACTGGAATATGTAATAAGAAAGATAGAAGAGATACCGGAACGTCTGGAAATACCAAATCTTTTCCCGGTGTTTGGAATTTTTCATACGATCGTATTAGATGAGATCGATCCTTTATACGGAAATGCAGTGCAGGCAAAGCATCAGATCAAAGGAAGGCGTGACAGGCATTATATATTTTATGATGAGCTGAACCATGAGAGTATTCAGGAAAACCGTGAATTAGAAGAACATTTTGAAACAGCGCTTGAAAACGAAGAGTTTGAAATCTGGTATCAGCCAAAATACAGTGCACATTCGAGAAAGCTTGTGGGAGCGGAGGCTCTTGTGCGATGGCGCAGGGCGGATGGAGCACTGATTCCGCCGCTTAAGTTTATTCCATTGTTTGAACGGAATGGAAATATCATCCGGCTCGATGAGTATGTATTCCGAGCTGTGTGCAGGCAGCAGAAAGAGTGGCAGAAACAGGGACAGAAGCTGCTTCCTGTCTCGGTAAACATTTCGCGTGTCAGCCTCTATTATTCAAGTGTCGTTGAAAAATATGAAAGTATTATCCGGTCGTTTGACCTTGATTCGAAATACATTCAGCTGGAAATTACAGAAAGTGCAACGATTGATAATAATGAAATATTTAATCTGTTAGAGCAGTTTCACACGGCAGGATTTAAGATACTTCTGGACGATTTCGGAAGTGGATATTCATCCCTTGCAGCTTTAAACCGTATGCATTTCGATACGATCAAGCTGGATAAAAGTCTTGTCGATTACATAGGGGACGATAACGGAGAGAAATTGTTAAATTCAATTACAAAGCTGGCACAGAGTTTTGGCATGGAAATTACGGCAGAGGGTGTTGAGACGGTAGAGCAGCTGATGTTTTTGTGCAATCTGGACTGTGATGATATTCAGGGATACTATTTTTCGCGTCCACTGCCGGTAAAAGAATATGAAGAATGTTTAAAAGAAGCGTGCATGTAATATGCTTCGCGCTCATACAATATAACAATCGATACCATGGAGGTACAGGGTGAGCGCAAAGACGAGGATCGTGGTCCTTCATATGAAGGAGGTTATCTATACAGCGATATTTGTCGGACTTGGGATCGTACTGGTCATATTGCTGCTTTTCATGTTTTTACCTAAAAAACAGAAGGGCGATGCAGAGCCAACGATGCAGTATACGGCAGGCGTATACACTTCGTCGGTAATGATGGGCAGCCAGTCAGCAGATGTACAGGTCATTGTAGATGAAAACCGTATACAATCCATTTCCCTGGTCAGTCTGGATGAAACAGTGGCGACAATGTATCCGCTTATGGAGCCGGCATTGGAAAATGTCAGTGAACAGGTGATAAAACAGCAGTCGACGGAAGGGATTACATATCATACGGATAATCAGTATACATCGATCGTACTTTTAAATGCGATTGAAAATGCACTTGCGAAAGCGGAGATCGCAGAGGGAGAGGCAGATTAACACAGTTTAAAATCAAAGAATGAGAGGTTTGAGAACTGTGTGTTGTCAAGAATCAAAAAAGGTTCCGGATGTACCGGAACCTTTTTGTGTAAAAAAGTTATTCTTCTGTGTTGAGCGTATCCATGTAATTATTGATAGCATCAAGATCGGCATAGATCGTTTTGATCGGTCTGCTCTTTTCGTAAGCGTTATAACCGGAGTATCCTGCCCATCCGACGATAAGTAATGCAATTAACCATCCACAGATGGTGCCTGCGATACGTTTTCTTTTTTCTTTTGCAAGAATCTTTTTGCGGTTTGCTTTCTCTTCTTTATAGCGGTCAACTTTTGCCTGACTCATAATCATCCTCCGTTTTATTATTCACATGCCCAGCATGGATAAAAATCAAATAAACATAATGATAATATACCCCATTCTGTTAGAAAAAGCAATAGAAATACACCTTGTCATTTTCGTGGAAATTGGGTAAAATGAGAGTTTGAGAGAGAAGAAACTGTGCGCGGGATAAGAGCATGATGCTTGAAAAGCAGTGCAGTGATCAGAATGGAGAATCGTGTGAAAAAAAGATCTTTCACACGGCTATTTGTTTCTGAGCAAAAACAAATAGCTTTGATGGCAAGGCATAAAAAAACATGCCTCCGAGAATTTAAGATTCTCGTCGCCTCTTCGCAATAAGTTGCTCAGAAATGAGGATTTTTATGAATTTAATTGTAGCGGCAGATGAAAACTGGGCGATCGGTAATAAAAATGAATTGCTGGTGCGGATTCCGGCAGATCAGAAGTTTTTCCGTGAGACGACGATGGGCAAAGTGGTTGTGATGGGACGAAAGACATTGGAGACATTTCCAAATGGACTGCCTTTAATGGGACGGACGAATATTGTGCTGACACATGATAAAAAGTTCCGGGTTCCGGGAGCGCTGATCGTGCATGATATGGAAGAATTACATGAAGAGTTAGAAAAGTATAACAGCGAAGATATTTATGTGATCGGCGGGGAATCTGTTTATCGCCAGCTCATCGATGAATGTGATGTGGCGCATGTCACAAAAATCGATTTTGCATACGATGCGGATGCACATTTCCCGGATCTGGATGCAGATCCGGCATGGGAGATAACGGCAGACAGTGAGGAACAGACGTATTTTGATCTTGAGTATTATTTTTACCGGTATGAGAGAGTCAGAAAATAAGTAAACGTAAACAGAAAGCAGTGCAGCAAAGATGGAAAATTTTATTTACAGTATCAATGTGACGTTTCCGATTTTTTTAGTGATGGTCATCGGTTATTTTTTAAAACAGATCGGTATGTTAAACGACAATTTTGTCACGGTGGCAAACCGTTTTAATTTTAAGGTAACACTGCCGTTTATGCTGTTCCGTGATATTGCGGGCGTGGATATCAGGGCAGTATTCGATTTAAAATATGTATTGTTTTGTGCGCTTGTCAGTACCGCGTGTTTCTGGCTGATCTGGGGTGGCGTGAAGCTGTTTTTAAAGGATCAGACTATGCGGGGAGCTTTTGTGCAGGCATCGTTCCGCAGCAGTGCGGCGGTGATGGGACTTGCCTTTATCCAGAATATCTATGGAACCTCGGCGATGGGGCCGCTTATGATCGTCAGTGCGGTGCCGCTTTATAATATTTTTTCCGTGATCGTGCTGACCTTTGAGGGAGAAAATGCAAGCGGGGTGGATGGAAAACAAAAAATCAAAGAGGCATGTATCGGAATCGCCAAAAACCCGATCATTCTTGGCATTTTAGCAGGATTGATCGTCGGACTTTTAGGAATCGAATTTCCAACGATTATCAATAAGACGGTCAACAGTGTGGCGCAGATGGCTACACCGCTTGCACTGATCACGATCGGAGCCGGATTTGAGGGCAGAAAAGCACTTGCGAAGATCAAGCCGACGATCGCGGCATCTCTGATCAAGTTAGTGATCCAGCCGCTCATTTTCCTTCCGGTCGCAGTCTGGATGGGATTTGGTGGGGAGAAAATGATCGCAATTCTGATCATGCTTGCATCCCCGACAACGCCGAGCTGTTATATCATGGCAAAGAGCATGAACAACGACGGTGTGCTGACGGCGAGTGTGATCGTGACGACAACGTTATTAGCGGCATTTACGCTGACCGGATGGATCTTTATCTTAAAATCAGTCGGGTTGATTGGATAAATAAAATCATTGCATTTCCCAGTGAGATGGGATATAGTTTTTTGAAAGAAAAAATACCTTGGTTTTTGGGAGGACGATATGGATATAACAGGCAGAAAATTATTTGTAAAAGCGCTGCAGGAAGAGGGCGTGGATACCATTTTCGGTTATCCGGGCGGTACTGTGACGGATCTTTTCGATGAATTATATAAACAGGATAGTATTGACGTCGTCCTGCCAAGACATGAACAGGGACTGATCCATGCGGCGGAAGGATACGCGAAATCTACCGGAAAAGTCGGCGTGTGCTTAGTGACGAGTGGGCCGGGTGCGACCAATATCATTACAGGTCTTGCGGATGCGCATTATGACAGTATTCCACTGGTATGCTTTACGGGACAGGTTCCACTGTCTTTAATAGGAAATGATGCATTCCAGGAAGTAGATATTGTCGGAATGACAAGAAGTGTCACAAAATACGGTGTGACCGTGCGCAGACGGGAAGATTTGGGACGTATCATCAAGATGGCATTTTATATCGCATCCACCGGCAAGCCGGGACCGGTACTGATCGATATTCCGAAGGATATCCAGACGGCAGCAGGACCGGCGGAGTATCCGTCGAACATCCAGATCCGCGGTTATAAGCCGAATGAGTCGGTACATATCGGACAGTTGAAAAAAGCGTATAAACTGCTCCGCACCGCAAAGAAACCGCTGATCCTTGCCGGAGGAGGTATCAATATCGCACATGCGAATGACAAACTGCTCGCATTGGCGGAGAAGATGCAGATCCCGGTGGTCACAACGATCATGGGGAAAGGTGCGATCCCGACGAGCCATCCGCTCTATGTAGGAAACAGCGGTATGCATGGAAAATACGCAGCAAATATGGCAGTCAGCAAATGTGATGTGCTTTTTTCTATCGGAACAAGATTTAACGACCGTATTACAGGAGATCTGAATGAATTTGCACCGAAGGCGAAGATCGTACATATCGATGTGGATACGGCATCAATCTCCAGAAATGTTGTTGTGGATGTTCCGGTTGTATCGGATGCGAATCTGGCATTAGAAAAGCTGCTTGAATGGGCGGAATCGAAAGATACCGAGCAGTGGCAGAAGGAAATCGCAGAGTGGGATAAGAAAAATCCGCTTGAGATGCGCAGGGACTGTGGCATGACACCGCAGATGGTATTTGAGCATGTAAACCGTACCTTTAGAGAGGCTGTCTATGTGACGGACGTAGGACAGCATCAGATGTGGGCAACACAGTACCTGGAGTTGGATTCCTGGCATCAGCTGATTACATCCGGCGGACTTGGCACGATGGGATTTGGATTTCCGGCGGCGATCGGGGCAAAGATCGGCAACCGGGATAAGGAAGTTGTATGTTTTACGGGAGATGGCGGTTTTCAGATGAATATTCAGGAGATGGCAACGGCAGTCGTGCAGGAAGCGCCGGTGATCATCTGCCTGTTCAACAACTATTACCTTGGCATGGTGCGTCAGATGCAGCAGTTATTTTATGGAAAACGTTATGAGGCAACCTGCCTGCGCAGAAGGAGAACCTGTCCGGCGAACTGCAAGGGACCGAATGCATCCTGTCCGCCGTACACACCGGATTTTATCGCATTGGCAAAGAGTTACGGCGCACACGGGATCCGTGTGGAAAAAGAGGAGGACATCCAGGCGGCACTTGATGAGGCGCGTACCTACACAGATGCCCCGACCATCATTGAATTTATGATTTCCACAGATGAGATCGTACTTCCTATGGTAAAGAGCGGAAATCCAATGAGCGAGATGATTTTGAAATAGGAGAGGATACGGATATGAAAAATAGATGGATTGCATTATATGTGGAAAACCAGGTAGGTGTTTTAGCAAAAGTATCCGGTCTTTTTTCCGGAAAATCTTACAATCTCCAGAGTCTTACGGTTGGTACGACAGAGGATGAGACGGTTTCAAGAATGACGATCTGTGTGACCAGTGACGATATCACATTTGAGCAGATCAAAAAACAGTTGAACCGCATGGTTGAGGTTATTAAGGTCATTGACCTCACGGATGTGCCGATTCACATGAAAGAGATTTTATTTGCAAAAGTATTAGATGTCAATGAGGCAGGAAAGCTGGAAGTATTCCAGATCGCACAGGTGTTTAATGTGCAGGTGGCAGATATCGGCAATGACAGTGTACTCTTAGAGTGCAAGCTGACGGAACGAAGAAACAACGAGCTGATCGCCCTGTTAAAATCTAAATTCCGCAGGATCGAGGTTGTGCGCGGTGGAGCGGTGGCGATTGAGTCGATCAGTACGTCATGCAGGTAAGCATGCCGGCTGTCATAACGGCAGATAATAAAAAACGGGTTTGTGAAAATAGTTTTCCATAGAGAAAGAGGCAGGTGATAATTTTCACCTGTCTCCTTCTTTTTGGAAAAAATTTATGGAATTTATTATACGCGCTTATTTAAGAAAGCGATAAACTTTTCAAAATGCATCGGTGTTCCCTGAATTTCCTGTACTTTCAAGCGGTTTTTCTCGTTAAATCCTACAAGAATATCATGGTTTGCCTCCGAGAGGTAATCGATGATACCGTCGATGTCGGATTTAATATTCTTCGGGCACTGGATATACAGATGCTTGTTGGCACTGATATGCAGTGTGTAGGAAATACTGAAATGATACCAGAAAAACTTATGGAGTGTGGAGTACTTGTAAATCCATATGATCTGGTCGATCGGGATGATCGCATTTCCGTAAACGGAGGTCTCGATAAAAAAGTGTTCTGTGATAAACATATCTTCCGTTGCGAGCTGAGGAAGCGTTGCAAGTTCCTCCTCCGCCTGGTCTAACAGCTTTTTCGGATTGCCAAATAAGGCGAGATCCTGGCAGCATGGAGAGAGTACCGGGAAGAAAATAAACAGGATATAAAGTACGATACAAAGGATCGCATAAATACCTGTGCCAAATATGACTGTAAAAAGAATCGTATTTATGGTACGATTATAATCCGGTTCACTGATGTAATATCCGGAAACTTTGCTTGTGATCCCGCTTTCTGTCCAGCCGAGATCGTCCGACATATTTTTCAAAAGTGACTGGAAAGAAGCGGTGGACTTTTTGATCTTTCCGGTAAATTTTACCTCGTCAATGAAAGGAAGTCCCTCTTCACAGGTGGAAGGAGAAAGCAGTACGATGATACATTCATCATTCCGGATCGTGTAATAATAATAACCGGAAGTCCCGGAAAAGTTATTTCTGGTGTATCCTGTGAATTTTAAATCTGTCAGTGTGGTATGCATGTTGGCAGCGTCATTCCGGTAGGCAGATTCCAGTGGGACATCATCCGTCAGCTGCACCGGAAATAAAAGATCCGTCAGTGAAAATACATGCCATAGGACGATCACAATGATCAGATATACAATTGGTGAAAAAAGTCGCCGTTTATATAATGCTTTTATATTTTTTGTGATATAATGGTCGTAATTCTCGGGCATAAAAAACCTCGCTTTATACTATCGGGATATCAAAAGGAAAAAACCTTAAGAATATTGGATCTTGCTTCTCTAGTAGTATAAAGGTTCGTGAAAAAATAATCAAGGAGAGAAAACATTGGAAGCATACAGCAGTTTTGCACAGGTATATGATCTTTTTATGGATAATGTACCTTATGAGGAGTGGAGCAGATATCTTATCAGTCTGTTAAAGGAGTATCAGGTGACAGATGGCACCGTGGTGGAACTCGGTTGTGGTACCGGAAAAATGACAAGGCTTTTGGCAGATGCAGGCTATGATATGGTGGGAGTGGACAATTCTGCCGAAATGTTAGAGATTGCAGGAGAACGTCAGGAGGAAGAAGAGCGGAATGATATTTTATATCTTCTTCAGGATATGCGGGAACTGGAATTGTTTGGAAATATCCGGGCAGTCGTGAGTGTCTGCGATTCGATGAACTATATCATGGAACCGGAAGATCTGAAAAAGGTATTTGGGCTGGTCAAAGAATATCTTGCAGAGGACGGCGTTTTTATTTTTGATCTGAACACCGTGCACAAATACCGGGATCTGATGGGAGAATGTACCATCAGTGAAAACCGGGAGGAGAGCAGTTTCATCTGGGAAAACTATTTTTATGAGGATGAGATGGTCAATGAGTATGACCTGACGCTTTTTATCCGGGAGGAAAGTGACCTCTATCGGAAATACGAGGAACTTCATTATCAGAAAGCCTACGAATTAGAGCAGGTGAAAGAGCTGCTTTTGCAGGCAGGCATGGAGTTTGTGGCAGCGTATGACGCATTTACCCATGATCCGGTGACGGCAGAGAGTGAACGCATGTATATTATTGCAAGACCGAAGGTGATTTAAGGAATATGATATAACAGAACAGGCGATTGCCTAATATAAAATAACAGGAAAAGAGGAAAAACATGAACGATTATATTGTAAGAGCAACTGCGGCAGATCATTCCATCCGCGCATTTGCAATCACATCCAAAAACATTGTGGAAGAGGCAAGAAAAGACCATAACACAAGTCCGGTGATCACAGCAGCTCTGGGTAGATTATTATCTGGTGCGGCCATGATGGGAACCATGATGAAGGGTGAGAAGGATCTTCTCACAGTACAGATCCAGTGTCAGGGACCGGCGCAGGGACTGACCGTGACAGCGGATTCCGCAGGACATGTCAAGGGATTTCCGAGAGTGGCAGATGTGGAACTGCCACCGAATGCATTGGGAAAATTAGACGTAGGCGGGGCACTTGGACTTGGTGTCATGAGTGTGATCAAGGATATGGGCTTAAAAGAGCCTTATGTGGGACAGATCGCACTTCAGACCGGAGAGATCGCAGAGGATTTAACCTATTATTTTGCAACTTCGGAACAGGTTCCTTCCGCAGTAGGACTGGGCGTTTTAGTAGATGTGGACGGTTCTGTAAAGCAGGCAGGTGGATTTATTATTCAGTTGATGCCGTTTACCCCGGATGAAGTTGTGGATGCATTGGAGAAAAAAATCAGTGAGATTGCGTCTGTGACTGAGATGTTGGAAGAGGGGAACACACCGGAGCAGATTTTAGAGATCATTCTGGGCGATTTTGGACTTGAGATCACGGATACACTTCCGGCAGCATTCCAGTGTGACTGCTCCAAAGAGCGCGTTTCCCGTGCAATCTCAACCTTGAGCAAAAAAGATTTAGACGATATTATCAACGATGGTGAAGCGATTGAAGTAAAATGCCAGTTCTGTAACAAGGCATATCATTTTGAAGTGGACGAACTGAAGGAGATGAGAAAGTAGTGAAACAGGGATTTGTCAAGGTGGCAGCCGTCACCCCGAAAATTGTAGTTGCGGATACAAAAGAGAACACCGCATTAATCTGCGCAGAGATTAAAAAGGCAGAGAAGGAAGGGGCAAAGATCATTGTACTCCCGGAACTTTGTATTACGGGTTATACATGCAGTGATCTGTTTTTACAGGAAAAAATGCTGCGTGAAGCAAGACAGTCGCTCCTTGAGATCGCTGCGTTTACCTTTGCATTGGACTGCATCGTGTTTGTGGGACTTCCACTCGAATACAACGGAAAGCTTTATAATGTGGCTGCCGCTGTGAGCAATGGAAAAGTGCTTGGTTTTGTGCCGAAAACATATCTGCCAAATTACAATGAATTTTATGAGGCAAGACATTTTGCTCCGGGAGAAGAGGAAGTAAGAAAGATTCGTCTCGGTGGTAAGGATGTACCTTTTGGGATGAATCTTTTATTTTGCTGTGAGAACATGGAAGAATTGGTGATTGGATGTGAAATCTGTGAGGATTTATGGTGCCCACTGCCACCATCTACCCATCATGCATTAGCAGGGGCAACTGTAATCTGTAATCCGTCAGCAAGTGATGAGACAACGACAAAAGATACTTACCGTCGTAATCTTGTATCCCAGCAGTCTGCTCGTCTGGTATGCGCTTATCTTTATTCCTGTGCCGGTGAGGGAGAGTCCACACAGGATTTAGTGTATAGTGGACATAACATGATTGCAGAGTATGGTTCTATTTTGAAAGAATCAAGAAGATTCCAGAATAGTTATATCGAGACAGAGATTGACTTGCAAAGATTAGAGGCAGACCGACGAAGAATGACAACTTTTGTGACAGAAGGCGCAGATAAAAATTATGAAAGAGTTTATTTCCGGCTGAAAGAAGAACGAACAGAACTCAGCCGTTATTTTGAGCGTACACCGTTCATTCCTTCTAATAAGATTGACAGAGAAAAGCGTTGTGACGAGATTCTTACCATTCAGGCAATGGGTCTGAAAAAGCGTCTGGCACATACCCACTGTCAGTCGGCAGTTGTCGGAATCAGTGGAGGTCTTGATTCCACTCTTGCAGTATTAGTAACGGCAAGAGCATTTGATATGTTGAAGATTCCAAGAGAGAATCTTGTCTGTGTGACAATGCCTTGTTTTGGAACAACAGACAGAACGTATTCCAATGCAGTAACGCTCACAAAGAAGCTTGGCGCAAGCTTGCGTGAAATCCGTATTAATAAAGCGGTACAGCAGCATTTTTCAGATATTGGACATGACCCGGAAATTCATAATGTAACATATGAGAATTCTCAGGCGCGTGAGAGAACACAGATATTGATGGATATTGCCAATCAGACAAATGGAATGGTTATTGGAACGGGAGATATGTCAGAACTGGCGCTTGGCTGGGCAACCTATAATGGAGATCATATGTCCATGTATGCTGTGAACTGTTCTGTACCAAAAACTTTGGTAAGACATCTGGTACGTTATTATGCGGATACGAGCGAGGAACAGGAATTAAAAGAGGTACTGCTTGACATTTTAGATACACCGGTAAGCCCTGAATTACTTCCACCGGTAGACGGTGTTATTTCCCAGAAAACAGAAGATTTGGTGGGCCCTTATGAACTGCATGATTTCTTCTTATATTATATGCTTCGTTTTGGATTCCATCCAGAGAAAATCTTCCGTCTGACCAGACAGGCATTTGGAGAAGAATATGATGTTGCAACCTGTTATAAATGGCTTCGTACGTTCTGCTGGCGTTTCTTTGCACAGCATTTTAAGAGATCCTGCCTCCCGGATGGACCAAAGGTTGGTTCTATTGCGGTTTCACCGAGAGGGGATTTGCGAATGCCAAGTGATGCAAGTTCTGCTGTGTGGATGAGTGAATTAGATGAGTTAAAAGAGAAGCTGGGGCTTTAAAAAGAGTGATATCAGTATTTTATGTAATAGAAAATATACCGTAAATTGCGACGCACATCTTGCAGAAAGTATTTTTCAAACACGCTTTAGATTATTATACTATATAACTGCTTTTTCCTTTAAAAACTTCGCCAGATATTCATCAAAAGCATACTCTAATGACTTATCGAGAGAGAAGTTTTTATAGGAAATTCCAGTTGTGATAAGAAGATTTTTCGGGTCATATAAGATATTTATGTAGATCCCTTCAATATCTTCTTCGCGAAAGGAACTGTTATTATGCGCAATCAAATAGGAAATGGATTGCTTTGAAAGTCCGAGAACAATTTTGCAGGAGAGAGGGAGTCGTTTTCCTTTAATAATATCAAAAATGCGGTGGCGGATTTCTTTCCAATAGCAGAATTCACGATTCAGTGTCTGTTCTACGCTGGTATCATAAAAACCTTCGTTAATACGACCCTGAATCTGATAACTTACCCCCATTTTGATAGAGGCTTCGATAAAGTAAAAGTGGTCGAATGTATCTTTGGATAAAAGATGAGACATAAAGTCTTTAATATCGGAAATTTGTATTGATAACATGAATAACTCCTCCATAAGTTTAGCTATTAAGACAAAATCTTATGATTGATGATAACATGAATTATTTTTTTTGAAAAGGAGATTGAGAATGAATGTTTTAACAGAATGTTTAGCACAGGGAACTTCCCCGGTGGGAGTCGTTTCTTTTGCTAAGGAATATTTAAAACAACAGGGATTTGAAGAGTTATATTACAATAAAATGATTTCACCAAAAGAAAATAGCAAATATTATATCGCCCCATTTCCAGATGTATTATTTGCCTTTACAATAGGTGCTGGAAAAGAAATGATTCAGTCTTTGCGTATGGCATTTGCACATGTGGATCAGCCTTGTTTTAAGGTGAAGGGAAAACCAGATTTTAAGAGCATGGGGTGTGCGATGCTTAATGTAGAAGTTTACGGCGGAATGATGGATCATACCTGGTTTGACCGTCCACTTGGACTGGCGGGAACTATTGTGCTAAAAGGAGAGGATGTATTTAATCCGATAGAGGTAACGTATGATAGTAAGAGGCCGGTTGCGTTGATTCCGGGACTTGCGATTCATATGCAAAGAGAGGCAAATAATGGCTGGAAGATTGACCGGCAAAAAGAGTTAATGCCGCTTATGGGGCTTGCCAATGGCCGGTGGACAGA
>OOAZ01001288.1_pt1 | contig 17444 bp, 13 predicted proteins | sample 1671221 | NCBI WGS metagenome assembly OOAZ01 (sample SAMN06348134, study PRJEB24527) | human gut metagenome | biome: human gut; feature: ankylosing spondylitis patient; material: feces | host: Homo sapiens | place: China | collected 2015-10
CCATCTTCCGCATGAGAGAGAACTCCTGTTAAATCAGGAGTTTTTTTTATGCCATAGCAGATAACTCCATAATGTTCTGCCGATACAAAAAAAGAAATTTTTTTTGAAAAAAAGAGGAATTTGAAACATTATGTAGAATATAATTAATATAGGGTATTTTGTCGTTACTGTGAACCATAGTGTTTTTGCACCTGTGGAGGTAGTGCCTATGAATATACGGGAGAAGATGGAACAGCAGGAACTGGAACTTTTGAGTCCATATGCGGCGTGCAGCGCTCATTCCAGAGGCAGGGAACGCACCGAGGAGGAATGCGATGTCAGGACCGTTTATCAGAGAGACCGTGACCGGATTCTCCACAGCAAGGCATTTCGCAGACTGAAAGATAAGACACAGGTGTTTCTTGCACCGCACGGGGACCATTACAGGAACCGGCTCACGCATACACTTGAGGTATCGCAGATCGCACGCACGATAGCCAAGGCACTTCGCCTGAATGAAGATCTGGTGGAGGCGATCGCGCTCGGACATGATCTTGGACATACACCATTTGGGCATGCGGGGGAGCATGCGCTTGATGAGATCCATCCGGGTGGTTTTACTCATTACCGTCAGAGTATTCGTGTCGTGCAGATCCTGGAGAAGAACGGTGAGGGGCTGAACCTTACATGGGAAGTGAGGGATGGCATTCTGAACCATCGGCTCAGCGGCAGTCCTGCGACACTGGAAGGACAGGTTGTCCGCTTTTCCGACAAAATAGCTTATATCCATCATGATATGGATGATGCACAGAGAGCAGGTATCCTGACAGAAGATGATATCCCTGTGACGCTTCGGATACTTCTGGGGTATACAACGAGGGAGAGACTGAATACTTTTGTGCATGATATCATAGAGAACAGCCTTGAGAGAGACCATATCTGTATGTCGGAGAGAATCTTCACGGCACTGATGGATCTTCGGACGCTTATGTTCCAGAATGTATATACGCATCCGGAGGCAAAGAGAGAAGAACACAAAGCAGTCAGAATGCTTAAGAAACTATATGAATATTATATCGAGAACCCGGAACAGATGTCCAGGGAATATCAGGAACTCATGAAGCGAGGAGAGCCCGGATCCCAGGCGGTCTGTGATTACCTTTCTGGTATGACAGACCAGTATTCCATGGAGAAGTTCCGGCAGATATACATACCAAAGTCCTGGGAAGGCTATTAAGCAGCAGAGGAGGATGGGCAATGCGTTATTCGGACGATATCATTGAAGAAGTACGTCAGAAGAATGATATTGTAGATGTGGTATCCCAATATGTGAAATTAACCAGGAAGGGCAGTTCCTATTTTGGGTTATGTCCTTTCCACAATGAGAAGACACCTTCATTTTCCGTAACACCGGGGAAGCAGATGTATTATTGCTTTGGCTGCGGAGCCGGTGGGAATGTTTTTAATTTTATCATGGAATATGAGAACTATACGTTTGGTGAGGCTTTGAAACATCTGGCTGACCGTGCGGGAGTGGAACTTCCCCAGATCGAGTATTCCAAAGAAGTGAGAGAGAAGGCACAGGAGCGAGCAGAGCTTCTGGAGATCAACAAGCAGGCCGCACAGTATTTCTACTATCAGCTCCGTACAGAGAAGAGCGCGCAGGGGTATCAGTACCTTACAGGGCGCGGGCTCAGTGAGGAGACGATGCGTAAGTTCGGGCTTGGGTATTCGGACAAATTCGGCGGAGGACTGTATCAGTTCCTTAAGTCCAAGGGCTACGGTGATGACCGGCTTCGGGAATCCGGGCTTTTTAATGTGGACGAGCGTCATGGTATGTATGATAAGTTCTGGAATCGTGTGATCTTTCCGATCATGGACGTTAATAACCGTGTGATTGGTTTTGGCGGACGTGTGATGGGTGACGGCAAACCGAAGTATCTGAACTCCCCGGAGACTAAGATCTTTGATAAGAGCCGTAACCTGTACGGACTTAATGTCGCGAGGACGACGAGGAGGAAATATCTGATCCTCTGTGAAGGATATATGGATGTGATCTCCATGCATCAGGCAGGTTTTACCAATGCGGTGGCTTCGCTTGGAACGGCACTGACTTCCGGCCACGCCAGCCTTCTGAAGCGTTATACGCAGGAAGTCCTGCTTCTCTACGACAGTGATGAGGCAGGTGTCCGTGCGGCACTCCGTGCGATTCCGATCCTGCGGGAAGCTGGCGTCAATTCCAGAGTTGTGAATCTGCGGCCATATAAGGATCCGGATGAATTTATCAAGAACCTTGGAGCGGAAGCTTTTGAGGAACGGCTTGAGCAGGCGTCGGACAGCTTTATGTTCCGGGTCAGCATTGCAGAGAGCGAGTTCCCGATGGAGGAGCCGCAGGGGCAGAACCGTTTCTTTGAACGCTGTGCAGAGATGCTTCTGGAACTGAAGGATGAACTGGAGCGGAACCTCTATATCGAGGCGATCGTTAAGAAGTACCGCGGTCAGTACGGTATCAGCGTGGAGGATCTCCGTAAGAGAGTCAATACACTGGCGCTTAAGGGTACACCGGCAGAACGCCGCATCCAGCCAAAGAAAAGTCAGGAAGGTGCACCTAAGAAAAAGAAGGACAGTGCTTCCGATCAGGCGCAGAAACTGATGCTGACCTGGATCGTTACCTACCCTAAGATCTTTGACAAAGTGGCACAGTATCTGACACCGGAGGATTTTGTGGTCCCTCTGTACAGGGAAGTGGCGCAGATGCTTTTTTCTCAGAGGGAAGAAGGCGAGGTAAATCCGGCCAGACTCCTGAACAGTTTCACAGACAGTGAAGAGCAGAGAGAAGTTGCATCGCTGTTTAATGCGACGATCCATCTGGAGACTCCCAAGGAGCAGGATCAGGCTTTTGCCGATACGCTTCTTCGGATCAAGACAGAGAGTCTTGCAGAAAGAAACCGCAACTGGAATCCCACGGATATGGCGGGATTTCAGGAAATCATCAAAGCAAAAAAAGAATTAGAGGAACTCGGCCGAAAACGCCGGGATCTGCATATTTCTTTTGAATAAGGATAAAATATAAACACTATATGGAGGGAATAAGCACCTATGGAAATGAATATGGGCAAATTCAGCGAAAAACTGGTTGAGCTTCTGGAGCTTGCAAAAAAGAAAAAGAACGTACTGGAATACCAGGAGATCAGTGATTTCTTCAAAGACCAGCCTCTTGAAGTTGAACAGATGGAAAAGGTATACGATTTCCTGGAAGCCAGCGGAGTCGATGTGCTCCGTATTTCAGGCAATGATGACAGCCTGATGCTGGACGATGATGCAGAGCTGGACAAGCTGGATGATGAGGAAGAAATCGAGCTGGACAAGATCGATCTTTCTGTACCGGAAGGTGTCAGCATTGAAGACCCTGTCCGTATGTACCTCAAGGAAATCGGTAAAGTCAGCCTTCTTACAGCAGATGAGGAGATCGAGCTTGCAAAGCGTATGGAGCAGGGCGATGAGGATGCCAAGAAACGTCTGGCAGAAGCCAACCTTCGTCTTGTAGTCAGCATTGCAAAGCGTTATGTAGGACGTGGAATGTTGTTCCTGGATCTGATCCAGGAAGGAAACTTAGGTCTTATCAAAGCCGTTGAGAAATTCGATTACCGCAAGGGATATAAATTCAGTACCTATGCAACATGGTGGATCCGTCAGGCAATCACAAGAGCGATCGCTGATCAGGCGAGAACGATCCGTATTCCAGTGCATATGGTAGAAACGATCAACAAGCTGATCCGCGTTTCCCGTCAGTTACTCCAGGAGTTAGGCCGTGAACCTACCCCGGAAGAAATCGCAGAAGAGATGGATATGAATGTTGACAGAGTGCGTGAGATCCTCAAGATCTCTCAGGAACCGGTATCTCTGGAAACTCCGATCGGTGAGGAGGAGGACAGCCACCTTGGAGATTTCATCCAGGATGACAACGTTCCGGTACCGGCAGATGCAGCAGCATTTACTCTTCTTAAGGAACAGCTGATCGAAGTTCTCGGAACTCTTACCGAGAGAGAACAGAAAGTCCTGAGACTGCGTTTCGGACTGGACGACGGACGTGCACGTACCCTTGAGGAAGTTGGTAAGGAATTCAACGTTACAAGAGAGCGTATCCGTCAGATCGAAGCCAAAGCACTGCGTAAACTGCGTCATCCGAGCCGCAGTCGCAAACTGAAGGATTATCTGGACTGATGGGCGCATCTGTACAGATTTCCAGGAGACTTGGCGCGATCGCCGATCTGGTAACACAAGGAAACCGGCTGGTAGATGTGGGATGTGATCATGGATATCTGCCGGTGTACCTGAAGCTTGAGGGAAGGATCCCAAGCGCGATCGCAACAGATGTTGCAGAGGGACCATTGTCCCGGGCACGAGAGCATATTGAACAGTACGGACTGGGCTCTTACATAGAGACGAGACGATGTGACGGGCTTGCCGATGTCGGACATGGAGAGGGAAATACCCTCGTCATTGCCGGCATGGGCGGACCGCTGATGGAGCGGATCCTTGAGGACGGCAGAAGCATCTGGGATGATTTTCAGGAGATGATCCTTCAGCCGCAGTCAGATATCCCGCATTTCCGTCATTTTCTTCTTGAGAATGGATTTCATATCATAGAAGAAGAGATGATCCTTGAGGACGGCAAGTTTTACCCGATCATGAAGGTGAAGCGAGATGCCAAAGCGGAGTCTGAGAAATGGAGCGTTCAGGAGGAAATGTTTGGAAAGTTCCTTCTGGAGAGGAAGCATCCGGTTCTTGAGAAATTCCTGGAAAGAGAGCTCAGGATCCATGAGGAGATCCTTGAGAAGCTCAAAGAAGCTTCCGGGGAGAGCGCAGTAAACCGCAAAAAAGAAGTTGAGGAGGAGCGGCAGCTTATCCTGGCTGCCCTGGACCGATATGAAAGTAAAGGAACTGACAGAGTGGCTGGAGAATAAATATCCGGCTAAGGCAGCAGAACACTGGGATAATGTAGGACTTCTGGTCGGTGATGATGAGGCAGAAGTTTCTCATATCTTTCTTGCACTGGATCTGACAGAGGAAACTCTGGAAGAAGCAATCCAGGCAGGCGCAGACATGATCATCACACATCATCCGATGATCTTTGGCGGGATCAAAAAGATCAATAACCATGATTTTACCGGAAGGAAGATCATGTGCCTGATCAGAAATAATATTTCTTATTATGCCATGCACACCAATTATGATGTCCTTGGAATGGCAGATTTAAGTGCGGATTATCTGAAACTTGAGGAGAGAGAAGTCCTTTCTGTGACAGAGGAAACGAAGGACGGCTGCGAGGGATTTGGCCGTGTCGGCGTGCTTCCAAAGCAGATGAGCCTCAGAGAATGCGGAGAATTTGTAAAGGCTGCACTTTCTCTGAATGATGTCAAGATTTATGGAGATCTTGAGCAGCCGGTGCACAGAGCTGCAATCTGTACAGGAAGCGGCAAGAGCATGATCTCAGACGTACTTGCCAAAGGTGCGGATGTGTATGTCACCGGTGATATTGACCATCATACAGGAATTGATGCAGTGGCAGCAGGACTGGCGGTCATCGATGCCGGTCACTACGGCACAGAATATATTTTTATGGATGCCATGAAAAAGAAGCTCGGCGAAAACTTCCCGGAACTTCCGATCACATGTGCAAAAGTAAAAAGCCCGTATACGATATTGTAGATATCGAACTATAACTATAAAAACGGGAGGGTTTTTATGGAGAATATGGCAAAAGTAACGATCAATGGCGAAACGAAAGAATATCCCTGTGGAACTTCCTACAGGGATATTGTCAATGAATACCAGAAAGATACAGAGGCTCCGATCATACTGGTCACGGTGGATGGGAGACTTCGGGAGCTTCATAAGAGGGTCAAGGGTGACTGCCAGGTAGAGTTTGTCACTACCAGAGACCATATTGGCTTTTCTACGTACAAGAGAAGTGCCTGCCTTGTACTGCTCAAAGCAATCTACGATGTGGCAGGCAAGGACGCGGTCGAGAAGGTGGAGATCCATTATTCTGTTGGCTCCGGCTATTATTTTACAATGACTGGATTTGCAGGATTGGATCAGGACTTTCTGGATCAGGTCAGAACACAGATGCATGAGATCGTAGATGCAAAAGTGCCGATCTGCAAGCGTTCCGTCAATACAGATGAGGCGATCGCACTGTTTCACCATCATCACATGTATGACAAGGAGAAGCTGTTCCGGTACCGCCGTGTTTCCAAGGTGAATATCTATAATATTGGAAACTATGAGGATTATTTCTATGGATATATGGCAGATCATACCGGCTATGTGAAATATTTTGACCTCAAGCTTTATGATGAGGGCTTTGTCCTGGAACTGCCGGAGCGTAAGGCTCCATCCGTGATTCCGCCGTTTGCTCCGGAGGAAAAAATCTTCCAGGTACAGAAGGAATCCCAGGAATGGGCAGAGAAGATGGATATTTCCTATGTCGGCGATCTGAATGACCGCATTACCAGTGAGGGCGTGCGGAACATCCTTCTGGTGCAGGAAGCGCTCCAGGAAGCTAAGATCTCCAGGATCGCACAGCAGATCGTGGAGGACGGCAGCAAAAAATTTATTATGATCGCAGGCCCGTCTTCTTCCGGAAAGACCAGTTTTTCCCATCGCTTGTCGATCCAGCTGACAGCACACGGCATGAAACCACATCCGATCGCCGTAGATAATTATTTCAAAAACAGAGAAGATACACCGCTGGATGAATACGGTGAGAGAAATTATGAATGCCTGGAAGCCCTGGACGTGGAGAAATTCAACGAAGATATGCTGGCTCTTCTCCGTGGAGAACGCATCGAACTGCCGGTATTTAACTTTGTGACAGGCCACAGAGAATACCGGGGAGATTTCCTTAAGCTTGGGAAAGAGGATGTCCTCGTTATCGAGGGAATCCACGGACTTAATGACAAACTGAGTCATTCCCTCCCGAAAGAAAGTAAATTCAAGATCTATATCAGTGCACTGACACAGCTGAATATCGACAAACACAACCGTATCCCGACCACGGATGGCAGACTGATCCGAAGGATTGTGCGTGATGCGAGAACGCGTGGAACGAGTGCAAAGGACACGATCGCCAGATGGCCGTCGGTAAGAAGAGGAGAGGAAGCAAACATCTTCCCGTATCAGGAAGAGGCAGATGTGATGTTCAACTCCGCACTTGTCTATGAACTGGCCTGCCTGAAGCTTTATGCAGAGCCGCTTCTGTTCGGGATCGGCAAGGACGAGCCGGAATATATCGAGGCGAAGCGCCTTCTGAAATTCTTTGACTATTTTGTCGCCGTGCCAAGCGACGATATCCCACGGAACTCTCTTCTCAGGGAGTTTGTAGGGGGAAGCTGTTTTGATGTATGATTCTTTTTCCGCTCATCTTATGCCTTTGATAAACAGTTCCTTTGCTCCCGGACAGGCACAGGCTACTGTGGATGCTTTTCAGGATCCGGATCAACGGCAGATCGCACAGGCGGAGTTATATTATTTTTCAGGACGCGCGCAGGAATGTAGAAATATTGCGGAGCTTTATCTGCAGGACAAAGATCTCTGCCTGCGCCTGTCCGCAGGACTTTTGTATTTTTTTTCCAATCTTACGCTGGGAAATCCATCTGCTTCCAGGATGGGATTTCGAAACATTCAGGAATGCCTTCGTCTTGCAGAAGAAAACTCTGCATCAGAAGAAGTTATAGCTTCCTGTGTTTTTGCCGGCTATCTGGCAACGGTTCTGATGCATCTTCCGGCAGACGGACTTCCACCTCTCAAGGATTTTCTGCCGTATCTGCCGGCGGGTATTCGTGCTTATGCGATCTATATCCTCGCACACAATGCTTATCTGAATGAAGAATATGAGCGGGCACTGGGATTATGTCAGTCAGTTTTTCTGATGCTTGATGGCTGTTATCCCATTGCTATGGAATATCTCTACTGCGTGATCATTATGTGTCTGAATAACCAGAAGAAACACGAGGAAGCCAGGGAAATCCTGATGAAAGCATGGAACATGGCGAAACCGGATGGATTTCTGGAACCGTTCATCGAGCACCACGGACTGATGCTTGGCCAGATCGAAGCCTGTATCAAACCAACAGAACCGGAAAATTACAAACGGCTTTCACAGGCAGTCATTGCTTTCAGCCGCGGCTGGATGGATATTCATAATCCACAGCTTCAGAGCTCTGTTACAGATAAGCTGACACCTATGGAATTTTCCATAGCCATGCTGGCGTGCAGGGGCTGGACCAACCAGGAGATCGCAGATCACCTGTCCATGTCAGTCAATACGATCAAACATTATCTCTCCCGCATTTTTCAGATACTGGGTGTGGAAAAGCGCGAAGAGCTGAAACCTTTTGTAAATAAATAACAGACAAAGATACATACGGCGGTCAATTGCGACCGCCGTAATACTTTTTTCAGAAAAAAAGGCACTTTTTTGGCTTCTGATGGGCATTACATAATTTTGTTCTGTAAAGTATAATATTTCCATAAAATATAAAATGTGGAAGGAGGAGCAAAATGAAGAAAAACGAATTAGCGAAAAAGAGCCGGAAACTGCTTTCTGCGATCCTGACCGGAACAGTGCTGATCACATCTGTGGTACCGGAATCCCTCATCTGGGCGGCTGATGTGGAAATGCAGGAATTCGAAGACGGCGAAGACAATGAGGATGTGATCTTTGAAGCTGCAGAAGAACCTGCAGAAGAACCTGCAGAAGAACCTGAGGCAGAGGATGTTGAGGAAAGTGGAGAAGTGGAAATCCGGGATCTTTCAGAATCCCAGGACGAAGATGATACTGAGGATGCCGTGGAAGTGGAAGAAGACTTTACGGATGGAGTTGCTCTTTTTAGCAGCGGCAGTGAGATGGCAGTGGGAACAGCGGCTGCGAATACGATTTCGCCGGGGGAAAATGTAAAGATCACTTCAGGAGGAACGTATACGGTACAGGGTGGAACATATACTAAGACTGGGCCTCGCGATCCCTTCGGTGGTGTAATTACTATTGACACTACAGAGAAAGTTACTCTGGAGATTACTGGAGACATTAATATGCCAGGGGATGATGATGGCTGTTTTATTAGTATAGAAAATGCTTGTAAAGAGTTAACGATTATTAATGAGTATACGGTGAATGTTGATAATAATGTTTTTCTGAACAATAAAAATAAAGATGCAACAGTTACTTTTGAGGGCGGTACTTATGAGGCTTTAACGAACAATGGAGTTCCCATAATTCAAAACGGAGGGGTTGTTAACCTTAAGAATGCTAAATTTAATGCAACTGGTTCTTTGGACTATGGAATTATTGTAAGGAATAGGTTCGATAGTGATGGAACAATAAATATTCAAAATGGAACGATATTGGACTGTGGCGGTAATACAGGTATGTATGAGGCTTGTATTGTAAGCGGAACTGTCAATATGTATGGCGGAACTATTACATCGACATCTTCGAAGAAGGGCAGTATAGGAATAGATGCAGCGGAAATTAAAGTTGTTGGTGGAAAAATTCAAAATTTTGATTGGGGAATTTATCTAGAAGGAAGAACCAATGTATCAGCTACTATTGGAAATGTAACCTTTGAAAATAATAATTGCGATATTGTCATGTCTTCAGGAAAAAAATTTACCATACAAGATGACTTCAAAGGAACTGCAAGTGTTAAGGTACCTAGTTTCCCATGTACAATTACAACCCCTGGAACGTCTCCGGAGATGTGCAAAAGGATTACTTATGATGATGGCTTTCATTCTATAAGTTATGATACAACTGAAAAGTGTCTGTACGTAAGTGATCATGTTCATTCATGGAGTTATTCAACAAGTGCTGATAAAATCATTGCAACATGCACAGCGAAGACAGATTGTGAATTTAATCCCGGTAAATTAAATTTAACCCTGGCAGCAGTCGATGCATATTATTCTGGCAAAGCTTATACCGGAGCAACCGTGACAAATGACATTACCTGTCAGACAGGTGATGAAGCGAATATCGTATATTATCTGAAAGATGGCATGAAGACAACCAGTAGCAACAGCGGTGCTGCGAGTAAGGGAGCTGCACCGGTAAATTTGGGACAATATACGGTAAAAGTCACGCTTGGCGGTCAGACCATAAGTGCTGATTTTGAGATTAAAAAAGCGAAAATTAATCCGACAGTGACCATGGATGACTGGACCTATGGACAGAAGGCGAACACACCAAGCATAACAGTTAAGTCAGGTGAAAGTGACATCACAGCTTCTTATGATGCCTCCAGCTATACCTGTACATACTATACAGATGCCGGCTGTACAGATATGACGACCGCAGCAGATGGTGCAGCCACAAATGGAGGAGTACCAAAGAATGCAGGTATTTACTATGTGAAAGCGGTTGTGCCGGAGAATGGAAATTATGCAGGGGCAGAAGCGGAAACTTCCTTCACGATCGCACCACTTCCGGCAGACTTAACCTGGTCGAAAACAGATCTGATTTATACAGGAAGTGAGCAGAGCGTATCGGCGACGGTTGCGAATGCACGGGAGGGCGATTCTTTTGCAATTGCCTATGAAGGCAATACACAGACAGAAGCAGGTGACAGCTATACGGCAACGGCAACAGACCTTGGAAATGATAACTATACACTTACCGGTGCCACGGGTGTTTCCAGGAACTGGAGCATCAGTTATCTGCAGAGTTCAGCGGCTGCACAGGTTTCCGGAACGAAAGGTGACAATGACTGGTACATAAGCCCTGTGAAACTTGTACCGGACAGTGGATACCAGATATCGACGGACAAAACAGACTGGAAGGATTCGCTTGGGGATTACACAGAGCAGGGAGAACAGTCTGCAGGATATTATCTGAAAGAGACTGCAACAGGTGCTGTTACCGATAAAAAAACAGTAACCTTCAAAATTGATACCGGAATGCCGTCAGGCAGTATCCGGATCGGGGAAAATACATTTGACAGTTCCCTGAAGGATATTACTTATGGTTACTGGTTCAAGGATAATGTTTCTGTTGACATCACAGGTGCAGATAGTGCCAGTGGAATTGCTTCTGTAGAATACCAGGCGGTCAGTGCGGAGGAATCCTATGATGCAAACGGCACATGGCTTCCATGGAATGCAGAGGAGAAACTTTCCCTGACAGAAAGCGGCAGGTATGTGGTCTATGCCCGTGTTACAGACAAGGCAGGAAACCAGACGATCGTCAATTCTGATGGGGTAGCTGTATTTAAAGATTCTGTAGTAGTGGATTCTTCCATCGGCTACACAAGAACAACCAAAGCTTCCGTGGACGCGAAAGTAACATTAAATGGAAACACCGTAGCGTCTGTAAGAAACGGAGAAACCACTCTGACAGAGGGAAAGGATTATACAGTTTCCGCAGACAGGATCACATTCAGCGGAGAGTATCTGGATACTCTGGAAGCAGGCACTTATAAACTGACAGTTGCATATCATCCGCAGGGTGTGACAGAATACAAAGGCGGTGACAAACCTGCCGACAGCCAGATTGCAGTAAATGTCAGCTGTCAGACAGCAAATGTAAAAATCACAGGTACGCTGGATAAGGAATACGACGGACAGCCGGCAGATCTGGCATATACAACAAACAGCAATGCCAATGTCAATGTTGAGTACAACGTAAATGGAACCTGGCAGACAGAAGCTCCGACACATGCTGGTACTTATGAAGTAAAGGTAAGTGTACCTGAAAACGGTGATTTTGCCGCTGCTTCAGATACGAAAATCTATACCATTAAGCCAAGAGAAGTGGTAATCTCTGGAATTACCGCAAATGCGAAGGTGTATGATAGAACTGTGAATGCAGAACTGGATTACAGCAAAGTGGTATTTACAGGCCGAGTTAAGGGAGACACCCTTACGGTAAGTGCAGAAGGCACATTTGCTGACAGTAATGCAGCCAAAGGAAAAACAGTTACGATCACAAATCTGATACTGAGCGGTGTTTCAGCAGATAACTATGTTCTGGCTGCTAACGGACAGCAGACAAGTACCACAGCTGATATCAATCCGAAAGAGATTACCGTTACCATCACACCAAACGGTGGAATCTACGAAGGAACCATTACCCCGGCAACAGCCAAATTAAACGGACTGGTAGGAAAAGATGATCCTGCAATCATCCTGACTTATACTGGTACAGCAAATGATGGTACACCAGCGGATGGAAAAGTACCGTCTAAGGCAGGAACTTATACGGTGACTGCTTCCATCAACGACAGCAACTACAGCCTGAAAGAAGAGGGCAGTTCTGCTAAATTTATAGTAGAAAAGGCATATCCACAGTTAAGCATTTCCGCTGTGACAGACAAGAATTATGGAGAAGAAGCCTTTAAGCTGGGAGTAAGCAATAAAGGTGACGGTTCTAAATCCTATGCGAGCAGTAATGACAAGGTGGTAAAAGTCGATGAAAATGGAACCGTAACCATTGTTGGGGCTGGGAAAGCAACCTTAACAGTTTCCCTTGTAGAGTGCGCGAACTATACTAAAGATCAGAAAGAAGTTACCGTGACTGTTAAAAAGATTAATCATAGCCTTGTTACGGAGATCCAGTGTTCAAAATTGCAGCAAATGCAGAAGATACAGAGTCCGGTATTCATTTTACAAGTGATAACGAAAATGTTACCACAGTAAGCGCAGACGGAACTGTAACCATAAAAAATGCAGGAACCGCTAAGATTACAGTTTCCATGGATGAAAGCCAGAATTTCCTTGCAGTTTCCAAAGAAGTGACTGTAACTGTTGCTCCGAAAGAAATAACCGTAACCCCAGACAATGCTTCCAAGGTTTATGGGGAAAGTGATAAGGAATTTACTTACACTCCAAGCGGCCTGGTAGGAGAAGATACCCTTTCCGATATCACACTGTCAAGAGCAGAGGGCGACAACGTTGGAACCTATGAGATTACAGCAGCCCAGAAAAAAAATGCGAACCCGAATTATAGTGTGAAATTTAACAAAGGAACATTTACGATCAATCCGAAAGAGATCACGGTTACGATCACACCAAACGGCGGAACCTATGAGGGAAACATTATCTCAGCAGCAGCTGTTTTAAATGGTCTGGTAGGAGAGGATAAGCCAGAGATTATTTTGACCTATGCAGGCAAGGCAAACGACGGAACAGAGGTAAATGGAACTAAGACACCGGTTCTTGCAGGAACTTATACAGTAACCGCGTCTATTACAGACAGCAATTATAACCTGAAAGCAGAAGGCACAACCGCGGAGTTTGTTGTCACAAAAGCAACCCCAGGGCTTAGTGTAGCTGCTGTGTCAGACAAGAGCTATGGTGAGGGAGCCTTTAAGCTGGGAGTAAGTAATAAAGGTGATGGTTTAAAATCTTATGTAAGCAGTAATGAAAAGGTTGTAACTGTAGATGAAAAAGGAACTATAACGATTGTTGGTGCAGGAACTGCAACTTTGACAGTATCTCTTGCTGAGAGTGCGAATTATACCGCGGATAGGAAAGCGGTTACAGTAACCGTTGCTCCGAAGGAAATAACGGTTACTGCTGATAATCAGAAGAAGATCGCTGGTGAGGCAGATCCTGTTCTGACCTATACAGCAGATGGCCTGGTGGGAGAAGACACCCTGTCCGGAATTACCGTGAAACGAAAAGCTGGTGAAAAGGTGGGAACTTATACAGTCACAGTTTCCCAGGAAGCAGGCTCCAACCCGAATTACAGGATTACATTTAAGAAAGGTATTTTCACAATCCAGCAGGCTGACCAGTCCAAACTGAAAGGAAAAGATGTTTACCGTCTGAAACTCCCGGTATTTTTGGCAAAAGGAAAAGCAAAGAAGAACAGCATTGTTCTTTCCTGGAAGAAATATACTGGTGCAACAGGCTACGATGTTTACTGGCGCTACTGTGATGGCAGTATAAATTATAAAAAAGTTGGAACTGTCAAAAATGGAAAACTTTCCATAACCCATAAGAAGCTGAAGAAAGACCGTGAATATAAGTACTTTATTGCTGCTTATAAAATGGTGGAAGGAAGAAAGATCTATATTGCCAAATCCAATGGCGTGCATGTTGCCATGAAAAATGCTGCAACAACAAACGTGGCTTCCATTAAGGTGAATAAGAAAAAGGTTACTTTGGCAGTTGGAAAAACTTTCACGTTGAAGTGCGAGATCAAAGCCGAAAACAGCAGCAAAAATCTGGTTTTCCACACCAGTTCCTACCGCTATTACACCACCAACAGCAAAGTGGCAATAGTAAGTAAAGCGGGAGTAATCAAGGCAAAAGGCAAAGGCACCTGCAGTATATACGTGCTGGCAAACAACGGGGTGTACAAAAAAGTGAAGGTAAAAGTGAAATAAGGAGAATGGAAATGCGAACAGAACAGGAACGGATGGAACTGATTCGTAAAAGAACATTGGAAATACGAAAAAAAGAGAAAAAGCGCAGACAGCGGATCATTGATATGGGATGTGCAGCTGCCTGTGTGCTCCTAATCATCTGTCTGGGCATGTTAATGCCTCAGATAACTGCTCAGACAGAGGGTAAAAGGATGGATGGTGTCTTTGGGGGAGCTGCCAGCATTTTTGGCACAAACAGTGCACAGGGGTATATCGTGATGGGAATAATCTGCTTTTTCATAGGAGTCTGCGTAACAGTCCTTTTATATCGGTTACATAGAAAAGCAGAAAGGGATCATTTCGATGAATTTTGAAATTGGTTATCAGTATTTAATCGGAGTTAGTGTTCCCAATGTTATTGAGCCATGGTTGAATAATTTTATTGATGCACTTACCGAAAAGGCAGAATCTGATATGTCAGTCAATATCATTTTTCGTGATGCGGCCGGAAATTCAGAAAAGCAGCTTCAGGATATTCGGTCGTTAACAGAGTGTGGAATTGATCTTCTTATTGTGTCACCAAATGACAGCAACAGTCTCAATCAGGTTTTGCAAGAAACATTCCGTAAAATACCGATAATTTTAGCGGGAGTTGGAGTACAAAGTGAGGATTATACGTGCCTGATCCAGGCAGATGATAAGAAAATCGGCAGACTGGCAGGGGAGTATGTTCTGGAAAATCTGTATGAACAGAATCAGAGAATCGTGGTATTTGAAGGCGTAGAAGATTCACAGGTATCGAAGCAAAGAAAAGAAGGTTTTCAAAATGCCATTCGGGGAAAAATTCCGGAAACAGATATTACTTATTACAACGGGGAATGGCTTCGGGACCGGGCAGAATTAAGAATGAAGGATTACCTGATTGCTCATGATTTCGCAGAAATCGTTTTCGCATTTAATGATGATATGGCGTATGGAGCATATCTGGCATATCTAAGGTAATCATTCAATTCAGCTTCTAACATACCTTGTAGCGTTTCGCCTAATAAGTCTTTAAGCATGTTTTGGATATTCGATGCATCCTTTGGTTGATAGTGTTCCAACAAGCTGTTAATGACCGTTTTTCGTTTCGGATTCATTTTCTTCTTCGTGCCATAAAAATCCTCCTGAATTGATATTTATTTTAACATCAATCCAAGAGGATACATAGCTTTTTTAGAGTTTATACAGAATTAATTACAGTCTCAATGTCTTAAATCGACAGCCTCATTCGTTGTTACATATATTTTTCAAACATTCTCATATTTCGGCAATCATGAGAGAGAGGATCTTTAAAATATTTTTGATCTGTGATTTCCTGTCCAAATCCTCCAGTATAACCATATTTCTGACAAATGCTCAAATCATCTTCAAGATTTCGGCATCCATCTCCCCAAATCAGATGCCCATAAGGATTACCATCGACAAAATGAGTATGAATAATTTTGTTGCCAAAAGTTTGGAACCATTGTTCCAGAGTTTCGCCTGCAACACCCATTGCTGTTGTATCGACAAGAATTTTCAGATTGTCCTGATTTACATCATTCAGCATTTGTTTTGCATCACTTAGACGAATAACAAGATTGGACTCTTCAGGTCGGAGACTTTCCATTGCAAGTTCAATTTGATAGGATTTGGCAAAATCGCAAAGATTTTGCAGCATATCTACACAGCGTTTCCATGCATCTTCTCTTGTTTCATCTAGATATCCCCATCCTGAATTGCATTGCATAATTTTACAACCTAACTCAGAGGCAATGCGAATTCCATTTTTAAAATAGTCCATGCTTTTTTGAAATGCCACAGGTTTACTTGCTGCAAACTGATATTGGTACATACAGTTCTCAGGAGTAAATACTTTAACTTCTAAGTCTCGAGAATGGATTTTAGATGCAATTTGTTTTATGTCTTCATAACTGACAGCATCCATAAAAATATGTGGAATGCCACCCCAGAGTTCAATACTTTTAAAGCCGGCACGTTGTTGTGCATCTAAAAAATAATCCAGAGAGTACTTCATATAATGGATGTTCATGCCGCAAACTTGTTTTCTGTTTAATAGTGCCATAGTGTCCTCCTTGTGTATTTATTGTTTGTGATACTATTATAACATTACATGACATTATAATCAAGAGAATTATGCAGATCGGTCAAATCTTTTTGAAAAATTACCTTGAATGTCAGAATGATCTTGAAAAGTGATAAAAGCCTGTGAATCAATATGCAAAACAGTTTTTTTCAGCAGATTACTTTCTTCTTTGGATACAACTGTCATGATAATATAGATTGGTTCGTTTCGATATCCGCCAAACCCTTTCCAAATAGTGCATCCTCTGTTGATTGTTTCAAAAATATGATCTTTCACAAGAAGACTTTTAGTTACAATGAAGGTACAGGTCATAATATTTTGGTAATGAATTTTATCCATAATCAAAGATGCAATAAAAGAAAAAATGATAGAATATATAGCAAGCTGATAATTATCGTGTACAGCGCAAAATAAGTAAATACAGGAATTAAGAGCAAGAGTAAGTTTTCCAACACTGAAACCAGGATGGGTACTGGTCAAATAAAGTCCAAGAATATCAGTCCCACCACCACAGCTTCCATAGTACAGAGTAAGACCGACTCCCAAACCGGACAGAAATCCACCAACAAGGGTGCAGGTTAAGGTATCGTTAATAATCGGACTGGAAGGGACTGGTATTATTGTCATAAAAAGAGACTGAAGCAGAATACAGATGATGCTTTTAATCAAAAAAGCCTGACTGAGAATATTTTTGACAACATAAAACAAAGGAATATTTAAAAGCAGAAGAAGTAAACCAGTAAAATCAGAAGATAATGTAATACCGGTAAAATCATTCAGAATAGCAAGTATTGTTTGGGCAATACCAGTAAAGCCACCTCCGAATAAATGAAGTGGAACTATAATTATTCGATATGAAACTGCATATAGAAAGATTCCTAGAATGGCCGGAATGATTTCTAATAGATTTCTTTTAATATTTTGGTTCATAAAAAGCCTCCTCTTTATTATATATAACATTATAA
>OOAZ01001321.1_pt1 | contig 17104 bp, 15 predicted proteins | sample 1671221 | NCBI WGS metagenome assembly OOAZ01 (sample SAMN06348134, study PRJEB24527) | human gut metagenome | biome: human gut; feature: ankylosing spondylitis patient; material: feces | host: Homo sapiens | place: China | collected 2015-10
CAGGCCGCGCAAATCATCCTGCAAGAGAGAATCACAGAATCATTCCGATCACAATCAATGACAGTCCGTGGGGAATGCAGTACTCTCCTTATGTTTATTATAATGAGCATTGTATTGTATTTAATTTCCAGCACACACCTATGAAAATCGAGAGAAACACATTTATCAAGCTGTTTGATTTCGTGAAGCTGTTTCCACATTATTTTCTGGGGTCAAATGCAGACTTACCGATTGTGGGAGGTTCTATTCTCAGTCACGATCATTTCCAGGGCGGCCATTATACGTTTGCTATGGCAAAGGCTGAAATTGAGAAATATGTAACTATTCCGGGCTATGAGGATGTGGAGGCTGGTATTGTAAAATGGCCGCTGTCTGTACTTCGTATCCGTCATAAAGATGAGAAGCGCCTGATTGATCTGGCAACTCATGTGCTGGAGGTTTGGAGAGGCTATACAGATGAGGCTGCATTCATTTTTGCAGAAACGGATGGTGAACCTCATAATACGATCACTCCGATCGCACGTAAAAAAGGTGATATGTATGAGCTGGATCTGACACTGCGTAATAATATCACAACTGAAGAATGCCCATTAGGACTTTACCATCCACACAATGAGTATCATCATATCAAGAAAGAAAATATCGGTCTGATCGAGGTTATGGGACTTGCTGTTCTGCCATCTAGATTAAAGGCAGAGATGGAACATTTAAGCCAGTGTCTGATCAAAGGAGAAGATATTGTTTCTAAGGAAGATTTAAAGAAGCATGCAGCATGGGTTGAAGAAATCAAAGGAAAATATACAGATATCAATGAAGGAAATGTCATGGATATCTTAAAAGAAGAAATCGGACAGGTATTTGTTAAAGTTCTTGAAGATGCCGGAGTTTATAAATATAATGAAGAAGGAAGAAAAGCATTCGACCGATTTATTGCAGTTTTATAATGACAAGGTCATAGAAAGGAAAGCAAGACAATGAAAATATTAGTATTAGGCGGAGCTGGATACATAGGTTCTCATACAGTATACGAACTGATCGATGCTGGAGAAGAAGTCGTGATCATCGATAATCTGGAAACAGGACATATCGAGGCTGTTCATCCAAAAGCAAAGTTTTATAAAGGTGACTTAAGAGATAAAGATTTTGTAGATAGTGTACTAGATCAGGAAAAAGATATCGATGCAGTCATTCATTTTGCAGCAAACTCCTTAGTTGGAGAAAGTATGGTAAATCCATTAAAATATTATGATAATAACCTTTGTGGAACAAAAACAATGGTACAGTCTTTGGTAGAACATGGTATCGATAAGATCGTATTTTCCTCAACAGCAGCAACTTATGGAGAACCAGAAAAGGTACCGATCGTAGAGACAGACCGTACAGAACCTACCAACACTTATGGAGAGACAAAACTTTCTATGGAAAAAATGTTTAAATGGGTTGGACGCGCTCACGGACTTCGTTATGTATCTTTAAGATACTTTAATGCCTGCGGAGCACATGTAAGCGGACAGATCGGAGAAGATCATAATCCAGAAACACATTTGATCCCATTGATCTTACAGGTGCCAAATGGCAAAAGAGAAGCAATCAGTATCTTTGGAACTGATTATGATACAAAAGATGGAACTTGTGTAAGAGACTATATTCATGTAACAGATCTTGCACAGGCACATATTCTGGCAGTGAAATACTTAATGGAAGGTAATGAAAGCAACATCTTCAATCTTGGAAATGGTGTTGGATTTACTGTAAAAGAAGTAATTGAGACAGCCAGAAAAGTGACAGGAAAGCCGATCAAGGCTGTGGAAGAAGGAAGAAGAGCTGGAGATCCGGCTGTCTTGATCGCTTCCAGTGAAAAAGCGAAGAATATCCTTGGCTGGAAGCCAGAACATGCAGATCTTGAAGAAATCATTGCATCCGCATGGAAATGGCACAGCAGCCACCCACAAGGATATTGTTCTGTTCAAAAGGAAGACAAATAACTCTTTTTGAACCCATAAATCATCCCCGTACCGTTTAGAGCATGTTACCTGGCTCTAAGCGGTACTTTTTTGTTTTCGTAAAATATCTGGTACTATGTTCAAATAAAAAATAAAATAGTGTATACTAAAGAAAGTAGTAAGATAAAAGAAGGAGTACGAATTGATGAAACGTTTACTAGGATATTTAAAGGAGCATCTTTGTGTTACGATCCTTGCACCATTATTTAAGATGCTGGAAGCTAGTTTTGAACTATTTGTACCATTGGTCGTTGCCAGCATGATCGATGTAGGGATCGGACATCACGATATTGGATATTTGTGGAAGATGGGAGGATTATTGATCTTACTTGGGATTATTGGATTTTCATTTTCTATCACAGCACAGTATTTTGCGGCAAGATCGGCTGTGTATACAGGAAAGTCGATGCGAAGTGATTTGTTTGCACATATGAATCGATTTTCTTATCAGGAGATTGATCAGGTTGGGACATCAACGCTGATCAACCGCATGAGTAATGACATCAATCAGGTGCAAAATGGAGTTAACATGTTCCTGCGTTTGTTTTTAAGGTCACCATTTGTTGTATTTGGTGCGATGTTCATGGCATTTACGGTGGATCATAAGGCAGCGATTTCCTTTGTATTTACGATCACAGCATTGGCAGTGGTTGTTGGACTGATCTTATGGATCACAATGCCAATGTATAAGAAAGTACAAAAACAGGTCGATGGAGTATTAAAAAGTACAAGGGAAAATCTTCTTGGAATTCGTGTGATCCGTGCATTTAACAGACAAAGAAGTGAGGAAGAGAATTTCAGATCACAAAGTGGACAGCTTTATAACAAACAGATTCACGTTGGAAAGATTTCAGCGTTACTAAATCCTCTGACTTACGTGATCATTAATTTGGGGATCATTGCAATCTTGTGGTCTGGTGGAAAACAGGTTGATCTGGGTTATTTAACACAAGGACAGATCATTGCCCTGATCAATTATATGTCACAGATCCTTGTAGAACTTGTAAAACTTGCGAATCTTTTGATCATCTTATCTAGAGCGTTTGCAAGTCTTGACCGTGTGGATCAGATTTTTGCATTAGAGTCATCCATGAAGGAAACTGGAAAAACAGATATAGAAGAGAAGAAAGATACACCTATTCTTGAGTTTAAAGATACATCGTTTGTCTATCATGGTGCAAGAAAAGAGACGATCCATCCATTTGATTTTGCGGTGAAAGAAGGCGAAACGATCGGGGTGATCGGAGGTACAGGGTCAGGAAAGAGTACTTTTGTATCTTTGATCGCAAGATTATATGATGTGACATCAGGAAGGATTCTATACCGTGGAGTTGATGAGAAAGAATTAAAACCAGAATTTATCCGAGGAAAGATCGGATTTGTTCCGCAGAAAGCATCTTTGTTTGAAGGAAGCCTAAGAGATAATATGAAATGGGGTAAAGAAGATGCCACAGATGAAGAAATCTATCAGGCATTGGATATCGCACAGGCAAGAGAATTTGTTGATCAGAAGGAACAGGGATTAGACTTTAGAATTGAACAAAATGGAGGAAACTTATCTGGCGGACAAAAACAGAGACTAACGATCGCAAGAGCATTAGTACGTAAACCTGAGATCTTAATTCTTGACGATAGTGCATCCGCACTTGATTTTGCAACAGATGCAAGACTTCGAAAAGCGATCAAAGAAAATACAGATAATATGACAGTATTTCTTGTATCCCAGAGAGTATCAACGATTCGTAATGCTGACCATATCTTAGTGTTGGATGATGGAAAGATTGCAGGAATCGGGACTCATCTACAGCTATTAAAAGAGAATCAGGTATATAAAGAAATCTGCGCATCACAGATGGCAGGAGAGGAGGCATAAGATCATGAGGAAAGACAAAAAACAAAAGACATTACAAAGGATCATGGAATATATGAAGCCTTATCGATTTTTGATCTTTGCGTCTTTAGTGTTGGCGGTGATCAGTGTGGCACTGACACTTTATGTTCCGATTCTGACAGGACAAGGTGTGGATTGCATTATATCAAAAGGAAATGTTGATTTTGCAAGATTGATAAGTATTATAAAAACGATCGTGTTCTGTATCGTATTGACGGCAGCAGCGCAGTGGCTGATGAATCATGTCAATAACCAGATTACATATAAGATTGGAAAAGATTTAAGGATTCAGGCATTTGAGCATTTGCAGAAACTGCCATTATCTTATGTAGATGCACACTCCTCAGGAGACTTAATCAGCCGGATCGTAACGGATATTGATCAGTTTACGGATGGATTGCTGCTTGGATTTACACAGTTATTTACTGGTGTGATCACGATCATTGGAACCATTTGTTTTATGTTAGGAATCAATCCATGGATCACATTGGTCGTTGTTATTTTAAGTCCGTTTTCGTTTTTTATCGCAAGTTTTATCTCAAAGCGAAGTTTTAATATGTTTAGGAAACAATCACAGACTAGAGGAAATATGACAGGATTTGTCAATGAAATGCTTGGAAATATTAAAGTAGTCAAAGTGTTTGATCATGGAGAAAAAGCACAGGAAGAGTTTGATCAGATCAATGATGATCTTGCATATTACTCCTTAAGAGCGACATTTTTCTCATCTATCACAAATCCGGCAACCAGATTTATGTATTCAGGAATCTATGCAGGGGTTGCGATCGCAGGATGTATGAGTGTTATTCGCGGAAGTATCAGTGTTGGTCAGTTATCAAGTTTTTTAAGTTATACAAACCAGTATACAAAGCCGTTTAATGAGATCACAGGGGTTATCACAGAATTTCAGAATTCTTTAGCTTCTGCGGCAAGAGTTTTTGAATTGTTAGATGAGGAGCCGATGATTCCTGATGCCAAAGATGCGAAGGCGTTACAGGATGTGAAAGGAAATGTCGAATTAGAGCATGTGGAGTTTTCTTATGTGAAAGAAGTACCTTTGATCCAGAATTTTAATCTGAAAGTGAAACCAGGACAGCGGATTGCGATCGTTGGACCGACAGGATGTGGGAAAACAACGTTGATCAATCTGTTAATGCGTTTTTATGATGTGAATGCAGGAATGATCAAGGTGGAAGGGAATGATATCCGGGATGTCACGAGAGAAAGTCTGCGATCCAGTTATGGAATGGTACTTCAGGAGACATGGTTGAAAGCCGGAACGATCCGTGAAAATATCTGCTATGGAAAACCAGATGCAACTGAGGAAGAGATGATCATGGCAGCAAAAGAAGCCAATGCACATGGATTTATCGAGCGAATGCCAGATGGGTATGACACGATCATCACAGAAGGTGGCGGAAATCTGTCACAGGGACAGAAACAGCTGCTTTGTATTGCAAGGATCATGTTAAGCCTTCCTCCAATGCTGATCTTAGATGAAGCGACATCATCCATTGATACGATGACAGAGATCCGAATTCAGAAAGCATTTGAAACGATGATGAAAGGAAGAACAAGTTTTATCGTAGCCCACCGACTTTCAACGATCCAGAATGCGGATGTGATACTTGTTATGGAAAATGGACATATTTTGGAGCAGGGAACACATGAAGAACTTTTAGCGAAAAATGGTGCGTATGCCAGATTATATAACAGCCAGTTTGCACCAGTATAAATGGTAAGATTTTTGACTGGAGATGTCATATGGAAGAAAAAGAAATGGAAAAAAAGAAAAAATTATTGCGGTTGTTTATAGAAACATTATATTTAAGTGCATTTACCTTTGGTGGCGGCTATATGATCGTATCTTTGATGCAGAAGAAGTTTGTGAATGAATATCATTGGATCGAAGAAGACGAGATGCTTGATCTGGTGGCGATCGCACAATCAGCCCCAGGAGCAATCGCAGTGAATGGAGCAATCGTTGTTGGCTATAAATTAGCAGGTATCAGTGGTGTGATCGTAAGTGTATTCGGAGCTGTTCTACCGCCATTTTTGATTATATCTGTAGTCTCTGTTTTTTATGAAATATTTCGGGATAACAGGATTGTTGCAGCGATGCTTTCTGGTATGCAGACGGGTGTTGGCGCGGTGATCATCAGTGTTGTGTACGAGATGGCAAAAGGGCAAAGTAAGAAGGAAAACAGAATAGAACTTGCGATCATTATGGTTGTGGCATTTATGGCAAGTTATGTCTTTGATATTAGTGTGATCTATATTATTCTTGCATGTATTGGAGTTGGAATCGTACAATATGGTATTTCAAGAAAGAAGACAGGAGGTAGAAAATGATCTATCTGCAATTATTTTTAAGTTTTTTAAAGATTGGAGCATTTAGTTTCGGAGGCGGATATGCAGCAATGCCAATGATACAGCAGCAGATGGTAGACGTATATCACTGGCTGTCTGTCTCTGAATTTGGAGATCTCGTAACGATTTCGCAGATGACACCGGGACCGATCGCAATTAATGCGGCGACTTTCGTGGGCATAAGAGTCGCAGGGTGGCAAGGAGCATTATGTGCAACGATGGGATGTGTATTCCCTGCGTGTGTGATCGTTACAGTGATTGCTTATTTTTATGTAAAATATCGTCATATGGAAGGACTACAAATGGTGTTAAATACCTTACGCCCTGCGGTGATCGCACTGATCTTAACTTCTGGAATTACGATTCTTACGCAGGCATTTTTTCAGGAAAGTCATATAGATCTTCAACAGATCAACTGGATACAGGGTGGTATTTTTATCATTTGTATGTACCTTTTATTGAGAAAGAAAAAAGATCCGATCATTGTCATGCTGTTTGCGGGTGTGCTAAATGTGATTGGAAGTTTTTTGATGGGAATATAAATAAAACAATAGGAAGTGATAGATTTGAGTAAGATACAAGAAGCGAAGAAACTATTAAAACAATACTTTGGATATGATGAATTCCGCCAAGGTCAGGAACAATTGATCGAGGCAGCATTAAATGGGCAGGATGTCTTAGGAATCATGCCGACAGGAGCAGGAAAGTCTCTTTGTTTTCAGATTCCGGCGTTGATGATGGATGGGATCACACTCGTGATCTCACCACTGATCTCGCTGATGAAAGATCAGGTTGGGACACTGAATCAAGCCGGAATTCATGCGGCATTTTTAAATAGTTCTCTGACACAGGGACAGTATCATACCGCATTAAAATATGCGATGCAGGGAAGATACAAGATCATCTATGTGGCACCAGAACGCTTGGAAACAGAAGGTTTTATCAATTTTGCGCTAAATAGTGGAGTGAAGATATCAATGTTGGCAGTTGATGAGGCACATTGTGTGTCACAGTGGGGGCAGGATTTCAGACCAAGTTATCTAAAAATTCTGGAATTTTTAAAGAAACTTCCGTATCGTCCTGTACTGACTGCATATACAGCAACAGCGACAGCAGAAGTCAGGGATGATATTATGGATATTTTGAACCTGAGAGATCCATTTGTATTAACGACAGGGTTTGACCGGGAGAATCTTTACTATGCAGTAAAACGCCCACGGGATAAGTATAGAGAATTACTAAGTTATTTAAAAGAAAAAGAAGAAAAGATGCCAGGAAGCAGCGGGATCATTTACTGTTTATCTAGGAAAAATGTTGAGGAAGTCTGCTATCAGTTAAGAGAAGATGGATTCTCCGTGACAAGATATCATGCAGGGTTATCGGATGAAGAACGAAAGGAAAATCAGGAAGATTTTATCTATGACAGAAAGCAGATCATGGTAGCGACAAATGCCTTTGGAATGGGAATCGACAAGCCGGATGTCCGTTTTGTTGTTCATTATAATATGCCGAAGAACATGGAAAGTTATTATCAGGAAGCAGGAAGAGCAGGACGTGATGGAGAACCTGCGGAATGTATCTTATATTATGCGCCGATTGATAACCGAACCAATCGTTTTCTGATTGAAAATGGAGAGGAGAATGAGGAATTAGATGCGATCACAAAGCAGATCGTGATGGAAAGAGACTGGGAAAGACTTCGTCAGATGACATTTTACTGTTATACGAAGGAATGTTTACGTCATTATATTTTAAATTATTTTGGAGAACAGACAAGCGGATACTGTGGAAACTGCTTAAACTGTCTGACCGAGTTTGAAACGGTTGATGCAACAATGGAAGCGAAAGCAATCATCCAATGTATTAGAGATTGTTACCGAGATTTCGGACTATCCACGATCGTTGATATTTTAAAAGGATCTAAGAACCAGAAAGTATTAAGCCGTCATTTAGATGAGAATTCACAATATGGAGTATTAGCAGCAGAAAGTATTGCAAGAATCCGACAGATCATCAATGAAATGTTAGTCTATGGATATCTGGAAATGACAGATGATGAATATCCGGTTTTAAGCGTTGCAGATATTACTAAGATCGATGATAACTGGAAATTTGAGATCAAGATTCCAAAAGAAGTCGAAAAAGAGAAAGAAGAACGTAAGATCCAGACGAAGAAACGTAAGAAAGCAGGGGCTGTGGCAGCACTTGCTGAGGGAGATACAGAATTGTTCGAAGCATTACGTGCACTTCGAAGAACGATCGCATCCGAACAGAAAATCCCGCCATATATGGTATTTTCCGATAAGACACTGGTACATATGAGTACGATGAAACCTTCTAATGATGAGGAAATGTTAGAAGTCAATGGAGTCGGAGAACATAAGCTTCAGAAATATGGCGAACGTTTTTTAAATGAAATTCAGAAATATAAATAAAATACATAGATAATAGGAAAAGGAAATCCGTATGAACTATTTTGAAACAAATTTAGAAGAAATATCAAGATCCATACAGTTGCTTGCACAGATTTTTGAATATCAGGTGTTTGAACTTCAAGTCGAAGAAAAAGATGGAAATCAAACAGGATATGTTCCATATATGATGAACGATGCAATTGAGTGTTATCTAAGTTTTCATGGACTTCGTATCTCTGGAAAATATGACAAAGACTATGAAGGAGAGATGTGGGCACAACTGGAAGAACGAGAAGGTCGTTATGGGTTGATCGTTCATCAGGGAGAAGAAAGTGTTTTTACAATGTGGTTTGATGAGATCATGGAACATACGAACTGTTACCGGTATCATGAAATCGGACATTTCTGGAGAGAAGGAGCTGAGCAGTGGCGCCAGCTAGTCTATATGATCGGAACGATCCGTGAAAAATACCGTTTTCTAGGAGAAGAAGTATGCAATGATCAAGAAATGGAAATTATGTCACTGATCGAATTTGCACCATTTTATTACTATTTCCCAATCAATGAAGATCCAGAAGAATGGTATGACAAAACCGAAGAAGGATTAGAATGTATGAGAAATCTTGCTATGCAGGCAGGTGATAAAGATTATTTAAAATGGATCGATAAATATGAGAAGCACCCAACCAAACGAATGGAGATGACGCTTGCAAAGAAACTGCAAGATCCAAAGAGACAAGATTTATATGAATTGATCTGCGAGAAAGTCTGCAATGCTTCTGATCCATATCCAGCAAGGAATTATGGAGAAAGAATCGATCAGAAGATTCAACGATACAGGGAACAGGTTGATAAAAAACTGAAAGAACAAGGATTTACAGGAACTTATCCACAATATGAGAGCGAACATTTATCGGTTTGTGTAACAGAAGAACATCCATTTACGATCTTGGAATCTAAAGATTTTAAATTTAAGATTCAGTTGATGATCTCAGAATGCAGAGAAAAACATCCGAGAAAAAATGCTGGATTTTTTAAAGGATATCAAAGAAAAGGCAAAATAAAAAGACTCGATTTTTAATTATGAAAATCGAGTCTTTTCTTTCACTGATTTATTTATTCTTCAGCCGCTTCTTCGTCTTCATCCTCAGGTGCAACTTCTGGTTCTGCGATGTTAACAACCAAAGTATCTTCTGGTGTAACAAGAGAGATCTTGCTGTTAGCAGCTAATGGCAAGTCTTTGACATGGATCATATCACCAACATTGTACTGTGTTAAATCAAGCTCAACTTTTTCAACGATGTCAGCTGGGAATGCTTTGTATTCAATCTCAGATAAAGACTGTTCAACGATACCATTCTGTACAGCATCTTCGTTTAATAATTCGATCGCAGCAGTTGTGTGGATCTTTTCGTCAGCAACTAATGCCTGGAAGTTAATAAACATTGTTTCGTTTTTCATGGCATTGTAGTCGATTTCTTTTACGATGGCGTCTACATTTTCTCCGTCAACAAGTAAAGTAATATGAGCTCCTTTTTTGTTATCCTTTAAGAATTTAGCGGCTTCACGGGAATCAACTTTCAATGGAATGGAATTTTCGATATCTCTGCCAAACAGATTTCCGATAACATAACCTTCTTTTCTTAATTTTTTAGCCTTTGTTTTCAAATCTCTTTTTTCTGCAGTTAATGTGTTCATAAAAAGTTCCTCCTTGAAAAAACATTAAGATATTATGCATGTTATGGTATAACACCGGAAGTACTTTGTGTATAAAATATATAAATACACAAAAAGAGCTCCCAGTGTAGTGGAAGCTCTTGCTGTATTGTAGGTGTTTCTATGCACTTGAGTTTATTATATCACTACTTTTTAATTTTTAAAGGGGTAAAATTGATGTATTTTTAAAAGAACAAAACGGCTTCTTAGTATCGTTTTTGTCACTTCATAGAACACAAAAACATATATTAATAGAAGAAAAAAGAAAGGAAAAAAGACTGTGATTTATGATTTTGCCGTTATCGGCGGTGATATGAGACAGGTATATTTAGCCAACTATCTAAAAAATCAAAGATATCAGGTTATCACATATGCAACCAAAAAAGAAGGCTCAGAATGCAAGGAAGGTAAATCTTTTGAAAATGTCATAAGAGAAGCGAAGTGCATGATTGGACCCGTCGTTTTTTCAAAAAACGGGGAAATCACAGGAAGTTCTAGCAACAAAAAAATGTCAGTAGAAACACTGCTTCAAGAAATGACGAAAGAACAGATTTTATTTGGGGGATGTATCAATGAAGAAATTCGACATGAATGTGAACAAAAAGAAATCAAAGCATTTGACTTCATGAAAATGGATGATGTCGCTATCTACAATGCGATCGCAACTGCAGAAGGTGCGATCATGGAAGCGATCAAGATGCAGCCGATCAATCTTCACAAAAGTCGTTGTCTGGTCCTTGGCTATGGAAGATGTGCAAAAGTTCTTGCAGCGAAACTAAAAGGAATGGATGCTCAGGTAACAGTCTGTGCCAGAAATAAAACAGCAAGAAGTCTTGCAAAATCTTTTGGACTTGAGGTTATGGATTTTACGGAACTAAAACGGCGGATCTGTCAGTATGATCATATTTTTAATACCGTTCCAAAACAGATCCTAAAAGAAGATATCCTCAGGAAGATCTCCAAAGAATCCTGCATCATAGATATTGCTTCCTATCCTGGTGGAACAAACCATCAAATGGCGGAAAAACTAGGAATCTGTGCAAAACTATGCCCAAGTCTTCCAGGCATTTATTCCCCGAAATCTTCTGGGATCATGCTTGCAAAAAAAGTTTTAGAAATCAGTGGAGAGATCAAACATGGTATTAAAAAATAAAAGAATCGGAGTAGCAATGACAGGTTCATTTTGCACTTACACAAAAGCCTTTGAACAGATCGATCGCTTACTAGAAGAAGGTGCGATCCTGCAGACGATCTTTTCTGACATATCCCAGCATATCAAATGCAGGTTTGGAAAAGGTGAGGAATTTGTAAAAAGAGCACACGATATGACAGGAAATGAACCGATGAAAACGATTGAAGAAGCAGAAATCATCGGTCCGACAGGGTGTCTGGATATCCTGATTTTAATGCCATGTACAGGAAATACCATGGCGAAACTTGCCAATGGAATTACAGATACCCCGGTTTTAATGGCAGCTAAAGCGCAGCTGCGGAATGAAAAACCAGTCGTTATCTCTATGGCGAGCAATGATGCCTTAGGTATGAATCTTAAGAATATCGGGAATCTTTTAAATCATAAGCATATTTATTTTGTACCATTCGGACAGGATGATCCGGTAAAGAAGCCAAACTCCATGATCGCGGATACAAGACTGCTCATTCCGACAATTTTGCAGGCATTAAAAGGCAGACAATACCAGCCGGTTCTCATTGATCATAAAAAATAAAAAGAGGTAGCGTGTATGTGTGGAATTGCAGGATTTCTAAATTCTAGAAACAATGATAAAAAAACAGAGAAAGAAATATATCAGATCTTAAAGAAAATGAATGAAGTTCAAAGACATCGAGGTCCAGATGATGAAGGGATATTTTTGGAAAATGGCTGTGCATTAGGGCATGTACGATTGTCAATCCTTGACCTTTACAGGGGACATCAGCCAATGTGTAAAAAGAAAGAAGGAAATACCTACGCAATCATCTTAAATGGCGAGATTTATAACATGAAAACGTTAAAAGAACAACTGATCAAAGAAGGAGAAATGTTTGCGACAACGAGTGACACGGAAGTTGTATTAACCGGGTATATCAGGTATGGGATTTCTTATATTGAAGAGTTGAATGGAATTTTTTCTATTGCTCTGTGGGATGGAAAACGGAAGAAATTATATTTGATCAGAGATCGTGTTGGTGTGAAGCCATTATTCTATACAAAACGGGGAGATACATTAATCTTTGCATCTGAGATCAAAGGCTTGTTTGCCTATCCAGGAGTCAAACCAGTGATCAACAGAGAAGGACTTTGTGAAATCTTTGGGTTGGGACCTGCAAAGTCATATGGAAAAGGAGTGTTCAAAGATATTTATGAAGTCCTTCCAGGGCATTTCTTAGAATATGATCGTGATGGATTGAAGGATCATGCATATTGGGAATTGAAAGCGAAAGAACACACGGACAGCGAAAAAGATACGATTGAGCATACAAGGTGGCTAGTAAAAGATGCCGTGGAAATGCAGATGTTATCCGATATTCCAATCAGTACATTTTTATCCGGTGGAGTTGACAGTAGTCTTGTCACAGCAATCTGTGCGAAAAAGCTTCAAAAAGAAGGAAAAAATTTAAACACATTTTCCTTTGATTTTGTAAATAATCATAAATATTTTAAATCAAACGCTTTCCAGCCAAGCGAAGACCGCCCATGGGTTGATAAGATGGTTGATCATGCAAAGACAGATCACAGATATTTGGAATGCGACAATGAAAACATGATCGAAAATCTATACAAAGCAGTTGATGCCAGAGATCTTCCATGTATGGCAGATGTGGAGTCTTCGATGTTATATTTTTGTTCGAAAGTTGTAAAATATAACAAAGTAACATTAACAGGGGAGTGTGCAGATGAAATTTTTGGCGGTTATCCATGGTTTCATAAAGAGGAATGCTTCAAGGCAGAGATTTTCCCATGGTCTATGGATATGCAGCCAAGAAAAATGCTGTTAAATGATGATATCATACAGAAAGTGGATTTAGAATCTTATGCAAGAACAGCTTATCAAAAGACGATCAATGAGACGCCAAAACTTTATGGAGAAGATCAGATCGAAGCTAGAAGAAGGCAGATTTCTTATCTGAATCTAAGATGGTTTATGGTAACCTTAATGGATCGCATGGATCGCACGAGCATGCATTGTGGGTTAGAAGCACGAGTGCCGTTTGCTGATCATAGGATCGTGGAATATCTTTATAATGTTCCGTGGGAGTTAAAATGTTTAAATGGTGTGGTAAAAGGATTGCTAAGAGCAGCAGGGGAAGGAATCCTGCCAGATGAGGTATTGTATCGAAGAAAAAGTCCATATCCAAAGACTTATGATCCAAACTATGAAAAAATCTTATCCAAAGAACTTCTGAAAGTTATGGCAAAAAAAGGAGCACCGATCAAAGAACTGATCGATGCATATAAACTAAGCCGATTCTTAGACAGCCCGAAAGATTACGGCAAACCATGGTATGGACAGCTGATGGCAGGTCCACAGATGATCGCTTATCTTCTGCAAATCAATTACTGGCTGGAAAAATACCAGATTACATTGGATCTTAGATAGCCAAATATTGATAGATCGTTCGATATCAACAAGATAATCAGACTAGATCAATGCAAAATATCTAAGAATATAAAGCCATCCAGTCACCGTAAAGGCACTAAACATCGTTGTCAACATCACAACGCTGGAAGATAAAGTTCCTTCATGCCCCATATTTTTCGCCATAACAAAACTGCTCACGGTCGTTGCAGAACCAAGCATGATAAGGATTGCTACAAGTTTATCTGTACGGAATCCAAGTTTCACTGCAATCGGAAGGAAAATAGCACAAAGTCCAACAAGTTTCATAAAAGCAGCAATGGCCGATGGTTTGAGCTTTCCGAAAGCTTTTTTGATATCAAATGTAGCTCCCATCGCCATTAATCCCATAGGAGTGGCAACATTTCCAATGCTTGAAATAACCTTTTTAGGGATTGCAGGCATTGGAATTTTTAATGCAGACCAGACAAGTCCAGCAACAATTCCGATAAGGATTGGGTTTGTCACGATTCCTTTGACCGTTTTTTTCACAACAGTATGGTCAAGCCCACTCTGTCCAGGTTTAAATACAGATAAGACAACAACAGCCATCATATTATATAATGGTACACTTCCAATGATCATCAAAGGAGCCATTCCGGCATTTCCATAAATGTTTTGGATAAATGCGATTCCAAGAAGAGCAGCACTGCTTCGGTAAGCCGCCTGAATAAATTCTCCACGGATCGTTTTATCACCTAGCAGACAAGAAATCAGAAAAGAAATCGTAATACTGATCATGGTAACGATAAAACAAAACAGGACAAACTTAACATCCCAGACTTTTGAAAAATCAACCGTTGCAAGATCCTCAAATACCAAGACAGGCAAAGGAACCATAAAAACAAACTTATTCATTTTCGAAGCAAAAATATCATCAATCCATCCAATCTTTTTAAAGACAAGTCCTAAGATCATCATCAAAAAGACAGGAACTGTAGCGTTTAAGCTAAAGATTAAATTTTCCATAATTACTCACTTTCTGTAGTATAAGCTGAACTTTTCTTTGGTGTGATCAGATAGTGGTAGACAAAATGTTTCACTGCAACAAAATGTTTTCTCGCCCACACAAGACAAAAACCACTGAAAACAGGCAGAAAACATACAAGAGAACCAGTATGTCCAAAGTTTTTGCAAGATAGATAAGAAACGATAACACCAAAATGGAAACAAAGCAAAACAGAAGCGAAAAATTTCCATTTTCTTAAGGCATCGGGATCTTTACTGCAAAGATATTCTGTCATAGATGTCGTAAACTGACGTAGGTTATTCGTAGAAAAAATTGTAGAGCAGGTAAATCCATCCCCACCCTTAAAGGAACACCACTGAATTGCCATTGCAAAATACAACGGATAGAGGGCAATGAAATCATTCAGATCCGATGGAAGAAAAGCAACGATCAAGGCTGCCATTGCATCTATAAAAAGACTGACATAAGGAAGATGCAGCCTTGTAAACTTCGGTAAGATCACCGTCAGTGATAATGCAAACATATAAATAAAAACACCAAGAAGTCGCACAAAGAAATTCGCATCCGGGTGTCCAGCAAGATCTGCAAATACAGAGATCAGATTCGAAGTCTGCGCAGAACCAAAGAGTTCATGATGGTTAAGGATCGCAAAACCACCAAGAAATCCCCCAACGATTGCCATATTAAAATGGATCCAACGATCCATATCCCTACTACACATGAAAAAACCAGCTTTCTTTAAAATATTTCCAAAATATTATATATCCATCCAGAAGAATTGTAAAGATGAGGAAGAGATAAAAAAGAAGCAAAATTTTCATACAACAATGAAAATTTTATGGTATTATTACTGATAGAGTAGCTTATAAATGCAAAGATAAAAACGCAACGTACATCTTTGATGTGCCAGAGCCGGTAGGTAGCCCGGCCGTCCTATATAAATAGGGTAAGTAACCTGCCCCTCCGGGTTGTCCATTCTTTGTTCAATCAATTTTAGGAGGGATTCTTATGGACAAAGTAAATGGAAAGCTGACAGTATTTTTTGAAGAGCCGTTTTGGGTGGGAATCTTTGAACGCATCGAAGATGGTAAACTATCTGTGGCAAAGGTAACATTTGGTGCAGAGCCAAAAGATTATGAAGTACAGGAATATATTCAAAAGTGCTATTTCAGTTTGAAATTCAGTCCGGTTGTTGAAACTGTTGTAAAGGATATCAAAAGAAATCCGAAACGGATGCAGCGGGAAGCAAAGAAGCAGATGCTGGAAATAGGCATTGGTACAAAATCGCAACAGGCGTTGAAATTACAGCAGGAACAGAACAAGCAGGAACGCAAAGAGAAAAGACGCAAGAAAAAAGAGGCAGAAGAGCAGCGAATGTTTGAACTGAAACAGCGAAAGAAAAGAGAAAAGCATAAGGGACATTAAAGTCCCTTGGCCTTTTACTCAAATCGAAAAGTGTTGAATAAAGCTTTCGGGAGGTGTTTCTATGAAGAAAAAAGTACTTGCAATTATGTTAGTCGCCATGTCAATCATGTTGATTTCAGCGTGCGGAAAAAAAGAAAAATTGTACGAAATTCCTGATTTATCGCAGTATAAGACAGATTATGTAGGAGATTCTTCAAATGTTATAAATATTGTAAGCGGTCAAGAGTATCCAGAGGGATACTCATATGACAGTATAGAGATACAGTCTGAAACAGAGCCTTATGGATTAACAGTTTTTCTAAAAGATGAGCCGTCGGCAGTCAAACTTGAAGATCAATTGCAGGTTAATGCAGATATGACATTTGACTTGATTGGTAATTTGGGAACAATTGATTATAAAACAGCAGATAGCAAAGAAATTATTGCATCATATGAACGGTGATATATTTTTAGTCAACTTTTAGACAATTTGAAGAACGGAATATAAAAAGGCGTATGGAAGTTTTAAATCCATACGCTTTTTTGAAAAACTCATTTTTGAACAAGAGATTTGTAAGAACATATTATCTATTCAAAGACGGTTACAATTCCATATCATGTGATTTTTTCTTAGATTGAGCAGGCTGATTTCGCCGTATTTCCCGTTTCCTCTGATATTCCAGTTCCCATGCACGATGGGAGAAGACATCAGGATCTTC
>OOAZ01001322.1_pt1 | contig 17096 bp, 14 predicted proteins | sample 1671221 | NCBI WGS metagenome assembly OOAZ01 (sample SAMN06348134, study PRJEB24527) | human gut metagenome | biome: human gut; feature: ankylosing spondylitis patient; material: feces | host: Homo sapiens | place: China | collected 2015-10
TCGAGTTGAAAAAGATGGTAGCGGAACTCCAGCCACAGCCATCTGACAAACATGTATTGGTGGAAATTGATGATGCTTGCCACATCATCCGAAAAGCCAAGCCTACCATATATACATTGGTACGCAAAGGGCTACTTCCGGCTTACAAGAAAGGCAAGAAACTCTATTTCTATGAGGACGAGCTTCTTGCTTGGATTGAGAACGGACGAAGAAAGACTGCTGAGCAGACATACGAGGAGATGCTTGCCAATATGCAAAGCGGTGTTCGCCACAAGCCCAAATCATCAGTACAATTTTAATGGATTGGGCTATGGGTAAATATTCTATTAATCCGGCATCCATCATTGATGAAGCGATTGATTTAAGCACAAGATTGTCCGGTACGGCATTCCCTATCAGCATATTCCCGGCAAAAATACAACGCATCATCCGTGAGGTACACGAATGTCATAACTACCCTACCGACTACATTGCCGCAGCCATCCTTACGGCAATAGCGATCGGCATAGGTAACACGCATCTTGCCCAAATCAAACAAGGCTGGCTGGAAAGCCCCATCCTGTATATGGCATTGATTGGAAGACCGGGAGCTAACAAAAGCCATCCGCTCAGCTTTGCGATGAAACCGTTTCTTGATTATGACTACCGACAGAATCAGGAATTTGAAAAGGCTCTTGCCAAGTACGATGAGCTGATGAGCATGAGCCGCAAGGAACGTACTGAAAGCGGTGGAGAGCAATTTCCGCAAGAGCCTATCCGCAAACGCTTCTTGGTTTCGGATGTAACGCCCGAAGGGTTGAGCCTCATTCATGCGCAGAATAAACGCGGGCTATGCTTGTGGGCCGATGAATTATCCGCTTGGTTCAAGAACTTCAACCGCTATAACAACGGTTCGGAAGAACAATTTTGGCTATCTGTGTTCAGTGCCAAAACCACTATATCCGACCGCAAGAATGCCAAGAGTTCCATCTTCATCAAGCGTCCGTACATATCTGTCATTGGTACTATCCAAAAGAAAATCCTGAACGAGTTGGCTAAAGGTGAACGCTCCAGCAACGGGTTTATCGACCGCATCCTGTTTGTGATGCCCAATCTGCAACAGAAAGCACGATGGAATGACAAAGAACTGCCGAAAGATATAGAGCAAGAATGGAATGACATCATTGATAAGCTGATACAATCGGAGTGCAGCCTAAATGAGCATGGAGAGATTGAACCGCAAATTCATTTCTTTTCAGAGGATGCCAAGAAAAGACTTTATGAATGGCAGCATCATTTCTCAGAGTTATGCGACCGAGAAACAAACGACACCATTGTGAGCATCTATTGCAAGCTGGAGATATACATCATTCGCTTCTGCCTGATTATCCAACTGGCACGATGGACTTGTGGAGAGTGCGACAAGACGTGTATCGACTTGCTGACGGTGGAGAGAGCCATTAAACTGACGGAATATTTCAAGGAATCCGCATTGAGCGTACAAAATATCCTGAATGAAAATGCCCTCAACAGTCAGCAACAGGCGATAGTCAATCTGCTACCTCCGTCCTTTACCACCGCTCAAGCAATACAGATAGCCGAGCAAAACGGAATGAAAGAGCGGACATTTCAACGCTTTCTCAATGACAATATCGGAACATTGTTCCGCAAAGAGAAGCATGGAGAATATTCAAAGATTAACCCATGACATTTTTGTCGGTTTTGACACTTTCCAAGCGAAAACGACAATAACGACAAAAGTGACACACTAAAAAAGAGATAAACAATGAGTACACATAGATTCATATTAGAACCCTACAAGGGCGTCAGCACCCGGCATACTTGCCCGAACTGCCACCGCAAAAGATGTTTCTCCAAGTACATTGATACGGAGAAGCGAATCCAGTTTCCGGATTACGTGGGGCGTTGCGACCACGAGCAGAAATGCGGTTATCATTTCACACCCCGTGATTACTTTGAACGGCATCCATCTGAAAAGGAAAAGTTGTCCGAAAATAACTCTCAGAGCTATGCGTCTATTAAGACAGCCGAGCCGATAGCCACTTCCTACATTGATTTGGGAATAGTCAATCAGTCGTTACAACGCTATCCTGAGAACAAGCTGTTTCAATTCTTATCGGCTCAATTCGGAGAGACGGAGACATTGAAACTGATGGAGAAATACAAAGTTGGCACTTCCAAGCATTGGGACGGTGCAACCGTATTTTGGCAAATGGATTATCAGAACAGAGTCCGTACAGGTAAGATAATGCTTTACAATCCAGAAACTGGCAAGCGGATAAAAGAACCGTACAATCATGTCACATGGGTACACTCCGTACTACATAAAGAGGACTATAATCTGAAGCAATGTTTCTTCGGTGAGCATTTGCTTTCAGAAGACAAAAGCCGTCCTGTGGCATTGGTCGAAAGCGAGAAAACTGCAATCATTGCCTCCTACTACCTCCCCCAATTCCTATGGATTGCATCGGGTGGAAAGAACGGTTGTTTCAATGCCAATAATCAGTCCGTTCTAACCGGAAGAAGCGTTGTATTATTCCCCGATTTGGGAGCGACCGATTATTGGCAGAGCAAAATCGGGTTGATGAAAAGCAATGGAATTGATGTGCAACTGTTCGATTATTTGGAAGCCAACGCAACCGAAAACGAACGGAAAGAGGGGTACGACATTGCCGATTACCTGTTGAAGGTACGCCCCGATGAAGCCATATTCCAGCAGATGATTAAGAGGAATCCGAACTTGAAAACACTGATAGAAACATTTGATTTGAAGCTCATCTGCGTACAACGAGGCATTCCTCAACCAAAGGTTTCACCGCCGAAGAAACGAGGATTCAGACTTTGAACAAAGGGAGAGAATTTGAGACTTTTTTACTATAGCAAGTTAATGTCGGTGTATTACATTTCCCGACTAATTGCTCCTCAAAAAGTCAGAGGAGGCGGCTCCCGATGGTCACAAATTATTCACTAAAAGCAATTCAAAATGGAGAAGAAACATACGATAACACTCCGTCTGTCTTACGACCAATTCGCATGGCTCGGTGCGCTTTGCAGACGGAGCAAGCAGACTCAAAGCGCAGTCATCCGTTCGCTCATTGAGAACGGAACGGTACGTGAACGAATCAAGAAAGAGAATATCCACATCATCCGTCAGTTAATTGGAGAAAGTACCAACCTCAACCAGTTGGCGAAACAGGCAAACACCTACGGATTCTTTGCCGTTGCCGAAAGATGCGAGGAGATGGCGCTGCGTATTAACCAACTTATAAAACAACTGAAAGATGATAGGTAAGCAGACCAAAGGGACATCGTTCGGTGGTTGTGTCCGCTATGTCCTGAAAGAGGAGAAATCCAAATTGCTGGAAGCAGCCGAAGTGGATGGCACACCCGAACAGATGGCAGAACAATTTGAATTACAAGCGTTGCTCAATGACAAGGTAAAGAATATTGTCGGACACACCTCGCTCAACTTCTCCCCTGAAGACAGCGAACGCTTGAAGTCTGATGATGTGTTGATGTTGCAAATCGCCCACGACTATATGAAACTGATGGGTATCGAAAACACGCAGTACATCATCGCCCGGCATATCGACCGTGAGCATCCGCATTGCCACATCGTTTTCAATCGGGTGGATAATGATGGCAAAACAATTAGCGACAAGAACGACTTCCGCAGAAATGAAAAGGCGTGTAAGATGCTGACGGCAAAATACCGCTTGCACTTTGCCAATGGCAAGGACCATATCAACGAGGAACGCTTGCGTCCATACGACCGGGCAAAGCACGAGATATACAAAGCGTTGAAAGAGGAGCTGCCCAAAGCTCAAAATTGGGATGAACTGAAAGAAGCTCTTGCTGACCGTGACATTGATTATGAAATTCAAAATCAGCCGGACTACACGGGAAATACTGGGAGTCAAGTTTGAGTACAACGGCTTTTCTTTCTCCGGTTCAAAGGTCAGCCGTGAGTTCAGCTATTTGAATATCGACAACCGATTGGAGCAGAATGCTTGTGCTTCTTCATTTGAATACCCCAAGCAAGGGTTCACGCATAAAGATGAAGAGGTGCAGCAAAGCGTTTCCCATTCCGACAATGGTTCAAGCATCGGCCTTGGTCTGTTGAACGGCAGTTCATCCTACGATGCCACTGCCGCAGAAGAAGCCGAGTTCAATCGCCTGATGAAAAAGAAAAAGGATAAGCGCAAGCGAGGCTTTCATTTATAATTCACCATTTATTAACTTTTTAAACTCAATTAATTATGTTACAAAACGATTTGATTCTTGATTTCAATCTCTACTTGTGTGAGAAATTCGGCTACAGAAACAGTTGTAGAGTGATGCAAAATGCCAATGGCTTTTGTGTAAACATCAGCGAGCGTGATTTAGACTGCTACATCCGCTTTTGGGAATATAGCGAAGGAAGAGGCAACTTCCCTGACTGGTCTATCATCATTGTGCGCAGCAACTTCAAAAAGAACCAAGCCGAAAGCCTGAAGGACTTGGCTCGCTTCTTCAAGGAATACATGCCACGCTACGGTTACAAATACCTCTGTACCGAAGGTGATGACTACAAGTATTATCAGACACTCGGTTTGAAGCTCATCCATCAAGACCTGTTCGGTCAGGAAAACTATGGATTGGCTATGAAGGATTTGGATGTCTGATACTTGGTTTAGAGAAAAGGAGAGGAAAAATACCTCTCCTTTTCTCTTTATATAGCAGATAATTTTATATCTTTGCAAGCTGGAAATAATGAGTATCCTTCGAATACATATAAAAATAGATAAACTCAAAGAGATGTCTCAATATAGTTTCTCATATAACTACGATTCGCTATATGATGCGTTCAATACGGTGAATAGGAAGGGAAAGATGCAGAAAAGGTATCTTTCACCTGAATATTTGGCTAAAGCTCAGGAGTATCGTGAAATGAGAAAGAACCTAAATAAAATATTGAGAAAGAAAAAAACTGAGCGTACAGAGGAAGAAACGAGTGAGGTTGACAAATTGAAGCAATTGATGAAAGATAATGCTCAGCAACAGAAAATCCTGTTGCAAGAGCATCTTAGCAAAGTGTCTTCAAGGATTTTATCAAGCAGCTTTCGTTTCAACCTTACTCCAGATGCGTCAGAAGATCCGCAGAAGCCGCTTTATACTATTGGAGCTACAGCTGAAGAGTTTTTCGCAATGCAAGTCCTTTACAGAAATGTGAAGAAACTGTTTAAAATATCAATGTCAAGTCGTCACGAGATACTTTTTCAGTTAAAGACATTATTAATGGAAGATAAAAGCAGGTACTATATCATCCGAACGGATGTTTGTCACTGCTTTGAGTCGATACCACATGATAAATTATTTAAGTATTTGGAGGGCAACAATCTGCTTGATGTAAAGAGTAAATCCCTCTTGCGCGGACTCATTCGAAAAGAGTTTGAAGACAAGAACCTACGCCCACTTGTACCGACTCCACAAACTGGTATTCCACGAGGTTGTGCTATCAGTTCGCTACTATCTGAATTCTATTTGTCCAAGATTGATGAGGTGCTTAGATGTAAACTACCAGGAATAGTGTTCATGGCAAGATATGTGGATGATATTATTATCGTCGCACATCCTGATTTAGATGATGAACACCAATGGTCATTGGATGATTACATCAAAGCTCTAACTGATACGTATATTGAACATGGTTTGAAAATTCATACACCTACAGATGGGACGAACAAATGCTACACATATGATTCCAAGGATACAAAGAATCTAAAATTTAATCTTTTAGGATATACGATACAGTCCATCAAAGGAGACAAAGATAAGCAAGGCTTCTTCTCTTTGTCTAAGGATAGAAAGAAAAAGATAGGGGATCGCATAACAAAGACTTTTCAGAAATTTGACAGTTTGCTGAATACTGTGTCTTACGATGTTGCAGCGCATTATTTATTTGATGCATTACACGTGTTGACATGCAATGTCAATTTGTTTAATGCAAAGCGAGGTGTGAAGGTGGGTATATTTTACTCAAACCAATTGCTAGACAATGCAAGAGATTTGGAAGGATTAGATCAGTATCTTCAATATAGGTGCAGTCAAATATCATTGGGCGGCAAAGCTGGTGTTGATCCGGCTAAACAACCACAGATTGAAGCGACCTTGAAGAAACAACTTAAGCAAGTATCCTTTGTCAAAGGCTTTGCAATGCCTCATAAGCGATATAAGGTAAAGAAAATCAGATTACAAATGATTAAACAATCGTGGGTATGAGAAAGAGAAAGAAGATAAAGCTTAGTTATAGCAAAGAGCGAGTTCTCTTTTCTGATGTCTTGCCCTACGAGTGTCCTATAATATTCTCAAACCGATATTTGTATCGATTTCTTGCCAAGTATTTATGGGTTGGTGAAGAACAAAAGGTTGATAATATCACGTGGAATGTCTTGAAGCAATCTAAACGTCTGGATGAAAAGGATGCGAATGCTTTTGCTGCATTACTATTTGGTTGTTATGAAAAGGATAAAAAAATCGAAATACTTCAACATCGACCAAACGCTCTATTCTACCCATATCAATTTAATATCGCTCACAAGACGAATAAGACCCGAACGCTGTCAATTATACATCCATATAACCAGTGGCAGGTAGTGGAGTTTTATGATCAGTATAAGTATTCTATACTATATCTTTGCAGCCAAAGTAAATTTTCTCTTCGCAAACCGCACAAGATAGCACAATACTTTTACTATAGAGATCGACTTCACCGAAGGTTGTCCGGGCATGAAAGTGATAAAGTTGAATTGTTCTTCAATGAATATGAAAATTTGAAAACTTATTTCAGCTACGAGAAGTATTCAAATATATACAAGTTCTATGAGGATTACAGATACCAGCGTGCAGAAAAAAAATTCAAACATCTTGTGAAGTTCGACCTACAGAGTTGTTTCGATAGTATTTATACCCATACCATAAGTTGGGCAACAGCAGGTGGTGCGGACAAGGTAAAGGTTTTGCCTGGATATCATGGTTCATGGGTTGGCGATGCATTTGATAATCTAATGCAATCGGTCAATGCTCGCGAGACGAATGGTATCGTAATAGGTCCGGAGTTTTCTCGGATCTTTGCAGAGATTATACTTCAGTATATAGATCAAAAGGTTGAACAGGAACTATTGGGAAAAGACCTTCGTCAGAAATCCTCCTATGAGTGTTATCGGTATGTTGACGACTATTTCCTCTTCTATAATGACGAAAAGGACAGGAATCTCTTCATGGAAAGTCTAACAAAATGGCTGAAGGAATTCAAATTGCAGATTAGTCCATCCAAAACAGAAGAGTTTGAAAGGCCCTTTATAACAAAGGTGACTATTGCCAAACAGCGAATTGAAAATTTGCTGAGCAATATATTCTCGACTCCACTTTGGGAAGAAGTAGAATCAAAATTAAATACAGAAGAAGAGGAGGACACGGAAGATGAAGAATCGGATAAAGACAGAGAAATATTAGATAGGAAATTCAATATATACCTGTCTGCAAATAGCGTAAATGCTCAAATAAAAGCAATAGTAAAGGAATGCGGAATTGAATATCGTGATATAGCAAACTATCTGCTTGAGAAGACAAGTCAACGCCTTGACGCTTTTCTTAATCGATATGAAATAGGTTTCAAGAAGTATGAGCGCCTGATGTCAAAAGAAGAGGCGAATAAGGATGAGGTTGAAATTCATGCACAACGAGTACAAAGGAAGCTCACAAGTTATCTTGTATCTCTAATTGATGTGGCATTCTTCGTGTTCAATAGCAACAGGCAGATAAATACAACCTTGAAATTACTGAAGATAATGAATTCCATCATTATCTATGGAAAACGACATGGTGATTTCAAAGTTAATCCAGAGGTTAGATTCCAAACGATAAGCAAGGATATTATCTTTAAAAAGATTCAAGATGAAATAGCCTTGGTGCTGGCTACAACAGATTCACATCGAAACACCTTACATGAAAGCCTCTATCTATTAATATTGGCTAAAGAATTAGGCTATTCATATCTACTCGCACCAGAAGTTATTAAATCATTCATTGGTAAAAGTGAGCTACAGTATAACCTTTTCGCATGTATTATATTATTGTATTACTATGCGAATCACAAGTGTTATGATGCACAAAAGGCTTTATTGAAAGATGAGATTTTGAAGAAGTATCGGCTTGTTGCGGAATCTGAGCGCAAACGCAATTCAGAACTCACGATTCTCACGGCTGATATGATGACTTGTCCCTTTGTAGATAATGCATACAAGCAAAGCCTTCTTACATTGATTGGCATTACAGAGATGAAAGATCAGCAGATGATAATGCGCTTTGCCAAGAAGCAAAAGTACATTTTCACTCGCTGGACAATGTTTAATTTAAATAAAGAATTACAGGCAAAGATTTCACAGGAGGTATATTCGTAACTTCTGTAACAGCTGTTGGTCCAACTACACTTTCACACACATAACCTTCAAGCTAGCCGAAACGACGCAGGAAGTTACGTTTTCCAAAATGGTTGGTTAGGATTGTACCGAATGTGAAATCTTGCTTTTTTAAAACACTTACATCCAATTAAGCAGCATTTGATTGGAATTGAATGAAGAGGGAGAGTTTTCTTCCTCTTTTCTCTTTATATAGCACATAATTTTATACCTTTGCAAACATATTGATGATATAAAGATAAAGCAATGGATAAACCCATGAATCGGATAAAAGAGGTGCTTGAAGAAAGAGGCATCAAACAAACTTGGCTGGCAGAGAAACTTGGCAAGAGCTTCTGCATAGTAAATGCGTACGTTTGCAACAGACGACAACCCAGTTTAGAAGTACTGTTTGAAATAGCCAAAATCTTAAATGTAGATGTGAAAGAACTTATTCACTCATCCGAGAAATAACAAATATCCTTGTTTTACCCATTCAATAAATTAAAGAAACAGAGAACTATATGATTACAGGCGACATAAAACAAAAGGTGGATGATGTATGGCAAACATTCTGGAACAATGGCTTTACCCAACCATCGGCAATCTTTGAACAGATAACTTATCTGCTCTTTATGAAGATGCTTGACGACAAGCAACGTGAAAAGGAAGCGATAGCAAATCTTACGGGCGATGTTTTGCTTAACCCAACATTCCCCGAAGGAGTGTGGCGCAATCCATCCACCGACAAAGATGTACCCTACCACGAAATGCGTTGGCACGTATTCAAAGAAATGGAACCGACCAAAATGTTGGATAGGGTGCGCAACGATGTGTTTATCTTTTTGCGTCATGTTGGGAAAGAGGGTTCGGCTTATAGAAAGGCAATGGAAGACACTGTTTTCCAAATTACCAATGCTCGCCTGTTATCTCGTGTTATTGAAGGTATTGAAAAAATCACGTCCGATGGGGCTGACATGATGGGTGATGTGTATGAATACATGCTCGGCATTATGGCAGCATCGGGTACTAACGGACAATTCCGCACCCCTCGCCATATCATCCGCATGATGGTGGAACTGATGCGACCCACTCTTAATGATACCATCTGCGACCCGGCAATGGGTTCTGCGGGTTTTATTATGGAAGCAGCCAAATTTATCACAGAGCATCAGAGTGATGATTTGCTTAATATAGGAGAGGGAGACCGTTTCCGCAAAGAGATATTTCACGGTTCGGATTCGGACGCTTCCATGCTCCGCATCGGTTGCATGAACATGATGCTTCACGATGTAGACGAGCCTAATCTGTATTATCGTAACTCGCTGTCTGACGAGAACAACGATACAAACCGCTATACCCTTTGCCTTGCCAATCCTCCGTTTGCAGGTAGCCTTGACACTGACGACATAGCGCACACGCTGAAAGCGGCTGTCAAGACCAAGAAAACGGAGTTGCTGTTTCTTGCCTTGATGATGCGGATGCTTCAGTCAGGCGGACGGTGTGCTTCCATTGTACCGGACACGGTTCTCACAGGTGATGCGCAAGCCTATAAGACTATACGTTCCGCATTAGTGGATAAGCACTGTATGCAAGCCGTCATCACGATGCCCTCCGGTGTGTTCCAACCTTATAGCGGAGTCTCTACCGCTATCATCATCTTTACTAAGACAGGTACAGGCGGTACTGACAAGGTTTGGTTTTACGATATGCGTGCCGATGGATTCTCACTCACCACGCAGCGCACTCCTCAGCCTGAACAAAATGACATACCTGATATAATCTCCCGTTTCCATAACCTCGAAGCGGAAACCGACCGCAGTCGCAAAGAACAGTCATTTTTTGTCACTGCCGATGAAATTCGTGCCAATGGCTACGATCTCAGCTATAAGCGTTACCACGAAGTGGAACGTGAGGTTGTTGAATATGAAGCACCGGAAACTATTATCGCCCGTATAGAAGAACGACAGAAGGCTATTGATGCTGCCTTTAAAGAGTTTAAGAAACTGCTAAATTCATAAGGGTATGAAAGTAGATAAATCAAAACGCAAAATATGTTTATTAGAGGAGATTTGCTCAATTCGAACAGGAAAAAAAGATGCAAATCATGCCGATGATAATGGATGCTATCCGTTTTTTACTTGTGGAGCAATCCCTTTAAAATCTACCACATATTCTTTTGAAGGAGCCAATTTAATTGTTCCCGGTAATGGCGATATAGGTAGATGCTTCTACTATGATGGTAAAATAGAAGCATATCAACGCACATATGTCATTCAGCTGAAAGATAATTCAAATATAGATACAAAGTATCTATATTCAATATTTAAAGCCTGTTGGAAATCGTACATTGAGAATAAAATTCTTGGTGCTGCAATGCCTTATATAAAACTAGGGCATCTTAATTCATTTCCTATTCCAATCTATGATTTGGATATTCAATTGTTAATCACCTCAGAGTTAGATGCAATGCAGGCAATGATTGACGGCTACAAGGCGCAGATAGCCGACCTTGATGCCCTCGCTCAATCTATCTTTCATAACACATTCGGCAATGTTGCAATTAACGATAAATGTTGGAATATTATACCAATGGGGCAACTTGGGAACTTTAAGAATGGATTAAACTATAGTAAAGAAGAAAGAGGCAAGTCCGTAAAAATAATAGGCGTTGGAGATTTCCATTGCATTAAATGTATTTCTTCATTTGACAATATATCCTATATCGAAGTTGAAGACACGCCACAAGAATATTTACTTCATAATGAAGATATTATATTTGTACGTTCTAATGGAAACAAAAATTTGGTTGGCAGATGCTTGGAAGTTTTTCCTAATAATACAGAAGTAACTTTCAGTGGATTCTGCATTCGATTTAGAAAATCTGTTGAGATTATAAATAAGTACTTAATATCATTATTAACGGATATTGAATTTAAGAACACTCATATTTTGAAATCTAATGGCATCGGTATTCAAAATATTAACCAAAAATTATTGAGTAGTTTACCGATACCTGTACCTCCGATTGATATTCAGAAAAAATATGCCATACAAGTCGAAGCCATCGAAAAGCAAAAAGAGTTAATTCGCCAGCAATTAACCGATGCCGAAACCCTAATGGCAGAACGGATGCAATATTATTTCTCCTAAAACAAGACAACGGTATGAAAGAGATAGATAAAAGACTAATAGAGACCATCAACCGATATGCCGCTTCGGGGATAGACCAGCAGGTGGATTATGAGAAATTCTATCTCTATTCACTGATTACCCATTCTACGGCTATCGAAGGTTCGACTGTTACCGAAGTAGAAAACCAGCTGTTGTTTGACGAGGGAATTGCAGCCAAAGGTAGAAGCCTGAACGAGCAGATGATGAATGTGGATTTGAAAAACGCATACTTCTATGGCTTTGAATGGGCGAAAATAGGACAGCCATATACAGTTGAGTTTTTGTGCGAATTGTCTGCCAAAGTCATGCGCCGTACAGGTTCGGAATACTCCACTATGGGCGGCAGTTTCGATTCCTCCAAAGGAGAATTGCGACAGTGCAATGTAAGTGCCGGAATCGGAGGCAGAAGTTATTTGGCATTTCAAAAAGTACCTAAAGCAACAGCCTACTTTTGCGATTGGTTAAACGGAGAGCTGGCATCTGTAGATAGAAGCGATATAGCGGCATGTTATCGGTTGAGTTTTGAAGCGCACTTTCGGCTTGTCACCATTCATCCGTGGGTTGATGGCAACGGACGTACAACCCGATTGCTGATGAACATCGTACAACGACAGTTAGGCCTTATCCCATCTATTGTTACAAAAGAGGCTAAAGGCGAATACATTCAGGCTTTGATTGACAGTCGTGAGCAGGAAGACAGCACCATTGTACAAAATGTAATGCTCACCCAACATATCACCAATCTTGAAAATCGGATTCTACAGTATCAACAAAGCATGAATGATACTGTAAAAGAAGATGGTGATACTGTAAATGATACTGCAACGCCTAAAGACACCACAACCCGACTCATTGCAGCCATTAAAGAACATCCTGAATATACATACGATGAGTATGCCAAACTCCTGAATATCGGCCGTGCCACTGTTGCACGACATATCAAGAAATTGAATGGAACGGTCATTCAGCGCATCGGATCGGACAAGGATGGTTATTGGAAATTTATAGAATGATTGAGTTATGAGGAATTTCGACATCATAAAAGACATTGACGGATTAAGAACAATTTATCGTTATTGTGCTACGGCAGAGGATTTTCAAGTAGCTAATCCAATGGTCTCAGCCACGCAGGCACGACTTGCATTGGAAACGATGGTAAAGACCGTTTATCGCCTAAAAGGATGGCAAATAGGCGAACGTGCCTCATTGCTTTCGCTCACCACCGATGAACGCTTCACGGCATTTATAGACAGCGAAGACTTGATGAAGCGCATTCACTATGTGCGCAAAATCGGAAACAATGCTGCACACGCCAGTGACGGATTTGTGGGGCGCAGAGAGTCTTTCTTTGCTGTACTAAATCTCTATTACATCATTGGTTCCATCCTATTGGCTTGGCAGGTGATTGACACATTGCCAGACTTTGACAAAGAGCTGATTCCCCAATCACCCCAACCAAGCAACCTTGCCGTTGTTCCTCAAACAGAGCAAGCATCTTCTGCTACCACGCAGACTGCCGATACTGCCGCAAAAGCGGTGAAAGAAAGTTCAGATGCACAACCTACAACGGTGGATGCACAGCCTGTTGTAAACGACCTCTCGGAAGCGGAAACCCGAAAACTGTATATCGACCTGTTGCTCCACGAGGCAGGTTGGAAAGTATCTGAACATAAGGGCGAAATCATCCCCCGTCAAGCCGGAACAGAGATAGAAGTGCAGGGTATGCCCAATGAGAGCGGTGTGGGATATGCGGACTATGTATTGTTTGATGCAGACGGAACGCCACTGGCAGTAGTGGAAGCTAAACGTACCAGTGTGGATGCGGCAGCAGGTCGCCACCAAGCGGAATTGTATGCCGACTGTCTGGCAACACGCTACGCTTGTCCTCGTCCGGTTATCTATTACACCAATGGTTTTGAAACCCACATAATAGACGGCATCGGCTATCCGTCACGCAAAGTGATGGGATTCCACACTATTGACGAGTTGCGCAGAATGATAGCGCAACGTGGACGTAACGACATTACCGACTTGCAGATTTCGGATAAAATAACCAACCGCAATTATCAGAAGCGAGTAATTGAGTCTGTCTGCAAGCATTATAACAACAAACATAGACGTGCCCTATTGGTGATGGCTACCGGAACAGGAAAGACACGTGTCAGCATCTCGCTCGTGGATGTGCTGGTGCGAAACAATTGGGTGAAAAACGTGCTGTTCCTTGCCGACCGTATCGAACTGGTCAATCAGGCAAAAAAGAATTACACTAAGTTATTGCCCAACATGACGGTCAGTTCCTTGCGTGACAGCGATGTGGATATATCGGCACGAATCCTATTCTCCACTTATCAGACCATGATAGGACATCTGGACAGGGATGCAAAAACATTCTCATTAGGCAGATTTGACCTTATCATCATTGACGAAGCACACCGCAGTGTATTCGGTAAATATGGAGCAATCTTTGAGTATTTCGATTGCCTGCTCTTAGGACTGACGGCAACTCCACGTGATGAAGTTGACCGCTCTACATACGACCTGTTCGGCATGGAGCAGGGCGAACCGACCGACAGCTACGAATATGACGAAGCGGTAGCAGATGGTTATCTGAACCCATTCAGAGCAATAAAAGACAACTCAAAGATTCTGACCACAGGAATTGACCCTGAACAACTTACCCCGGAAGAGCGGGAACAGTTGGAAGAGATTTTCGAGTATGAGAAGATGAAGGCGGGGCTGGAGCCGGATGAGCCATACAGCCGCAAAATCAATGCAGTGGAGATATTCAAATACATCTTCAACCAAGATACCGTTGACCATGTGCTAAACAGGCTGATGAACGACGGCATCCGTGTGAAGGACGATACCATGATAGGTAAAACCATCATATTTGCCTACAACCACAAGCACGCCGTATTCATAGCAGAACGGTTTGCAGCCCTTTATCCCGACTTAGGAGCGGATTTCTGCCGAGTGATTGATAATTATGAAAAGTATTCATCCGATCTGATTGACAAGTTTGCTGATGCAGAAAAGCAACCACAAATTGCCGTATCTGTAGATATGCTCGACACGGGCATTGATGTGCCTGAAATCGTAAACTTGGTTTTCTTCAAACCTATCCACTCCAAGATAAAGTTCTGGCAGATGATAGGCAGAGGCACACGTCTGTGTGAGAACCTGTTTGGCGAAGGCAGAGATAAGGAAGAATTTTTAATCTTCGACTTCTATCGAAACTTTGAATATTTTGAGATGAACCCCGAAGGTGCCAAGCCCACCAAATCGCAATCCATCGTAAGCCTGCTTTTTAATCTTCGCACGGATATTAAATTCGCCTTACAGGATGGAGCGTATCAAAGTAAGGAGGAATCAAAGGCTTTTCACGACAACCTTGCCGACATATTACACAAGCAGGTAGCCGAACTGAACAGAAATCGGATTGATGTGCGCCTTCAACTGAGAGCTGTAGAAACATACGCCATGCCGGAAGCTATGACCTGTTTGACTCTTGGTGATGTGGCGGCAATGAAAGGAAATATCTCACCTTTATTCAAAAATGCAACGACAGACACTTCTGCTTTAAAGTTTGACGCTCTTGTACTTAAATCTCAACTTGCATTGGTTGATGAAACGGTCAACTCCACATCATCTGAGCGGAAAATAATGGATATAGCCGGTTATCTCAAAGAGAAGAAAGCCTCCATTCCGCAAGTGATGGCCAAGATGGATGTGCTGAACGAGGTGCTGTCCGCTCATTTCTGGGAATCTAAAAGTCTTGGCTCGCTTGAACGCATCAGACGGGAGCTTCGTGAGCTTATCCAATACTTGGATGGCGGCACGGCAGGACAAACATTTACCATCAATGTAACGGATACCTTTGAAGAAGATAATTCAGGTGTTAATATAACCCCTATCCGTACCTATCGCCGCAGGGTGGAGGACTACCTCAAAGAACATCTGTCAGACGATGACACTTTGCAGAAGATATACCACCTTGAACCGTTGTCTGAACAGGACATTGCTCGATTGGAACAAATTTTCTGGGAAGAATTAGGATCCAAAGAAGAATTTGATGCACAAACAAAAACAAAGCCTTATCAGCATAACGTGGCTGCTTTCATCCGTTCCATCATTGGTATAGAACAGGAAGCAGCATTAGAGAAATATCGTGCATTGATTCATGGTGCGGAACTAACCCGTATGCAAGAGGAGTATCTGCGTACACTCATCCGCTATGTATGTGAGAATGGCGATATTGCCACTGTGGTATTACAACAACCGCCATTCAATAAGTTTACCACCATTTTCCGTGATAGTCCAAAATCGCTTATTGATTATGTAAAACTTATCAGTCAGGTGATTGCAGCATAAATAAATATTTGTATAATCGGATGCACTATAACATATAATTTGAACTACGAGTAATATGGAAATTATCAATCTACTGGACTTCACAGACCGCATCGAGCTGAGAAATTGGCTGAAGGCTAACCACAACCAAGCGAAATCGTGTTGGGTTATCACTTCACGCTCTAAACAGCCTACATACAAATGTATTCCATACATTGAGGTCGTTGAGGAAGCATTATGCTTCGGGTGGATTGATTCAACTATAAAGAAATTACCTGACGGACGTCTTGTACAACGGCTTTCACCTCGTCGAAAAAGAAGTCATTGGACTGAATTAAACAAAGAACGCTGTATAAATCTTGAAGACCGAGGGCTTATGACAGATGCCGGACGACAAGCATTTGAAAGAGCCTATTCCTATGAAATAGTTCCGAAAGGCTCTCTTATGGAAGAAATTATCAGGAAGCATGATAAAGAATTGAGACCGGATTTATATAAGTAAGCTTTCGCAATTCTAAAATGTACTAAGGATGATTGAAGAAAATAACATATCCCCTATCCGCTCTGATTTTGAGCAGATAAAAAAGCAAAATGAAAGCGGTTCAGAGTATTGGACTTCTCGTGATTTGTGCGTTGCATTAGGCTATAGTACCTATCAAAAATTTACACGCACCATAAACAAGGCTATTGCGATAGCCAGTCATAAAAGACTTAATATAGCCGACCATTTCAACCATATGGTTGAAATGGTCAAATTAGGCTCCGGCTCAATCCGAAAAGTAGAAAATATACATTTATCACGCATGGCTTGTCTGATAATTGCAGAAAATGCCGATGGCAAAAAGCCACAAGTACAAATGGCAAGAGAATATTTCAGACAGGAGACACCTACTACTGAATTGCTTAGCCATAGCCTATCATCCAATATTTTACTCTACAAAACAAAGCAAGGAGAGACACGAATTGAAGTTATTTTCAACAGTGAAACTTTTTGGATGTCACAAAAGCGTATGGCTGATTTGTTTGGAGTAGATGTGCGCACTATCAACTATCATCTTGGGCAGATTTATGAATCAGGCGAGCTTACCAAAGAGGCAACTATCCGAAAAATTGGGATAGTTCAATCAGAAGGAG
>OOAZ01001326.1_pt1 | contig 17071 bp, 21 predicted proteins | sample 1671221 | NCBI WGS metagenome assembly OOAZ01 (sample SAMN06348134, study PRJEB24527) | human gut metagenome | biome: human gut; feature: ankylosing spondylitis patient; material: feces | host: Homo sapiens | place: China | collected 2015-10
GAGTAGGTTATAGAAACCAGGAAGGCTATGCCGATCCGGTGCCATATCTGGCAATATCCAATATGAATAAAGTACAGAAGCAGTACCGGCCGATGGTGTATATCTGTTCGCCTTATAGCGGTGATGTGGAAAGAAATGTTCAGAAGGCAAGAGCTTATAGCAGATATGCAGTAGACGCAGGTGTGATTCCGATCGCACCACATTTGCTGTTTCCTCAATTCATGGAAGAAGAGACAGAACGTGATCTGGCGATGTTCATGGACATTGCGGTTCTTTCCAAATGTAAGGAACTGTGGGTCTTTGGCGAACCGACCGCTGGGATGCAGAGCGAGATTGCTTATGCTAAGCGGAAATGTATGACGATCAAATATTTCAATGAAGATATGAAGGAGGACATGTAAATGCAGATGACGTTATGGAAGGCTGCGTGTACAGGAAATGCGGCGAACTGCATCTATCCAAATAAGGCAGTCGTAGATGACGCAAAGGCAATGGAAGCAGCAGTGGCACAGGATCATGTGTGTGCGACCTACACAGGAAACCGCAGGAGTAACGATAATTTTATTGAGTCCGATGTGATTCCAATGGATATCGACAATGACCACAGTGATGATCCGGCAGACTGGATCACAGAGGAAAAGATGGAGGAGCTGTTTGACAGCATCGATTATGTGCTTGCCCCCAGCCGACACCATATGCTTGCAAAGGATGGAAATTCAGAGCGTCCGAGGTACCATGCATATTTTCCAATTGAGAAGTGTACGGATGCCGCGCAGTATGCAGCCATGAAAGTGGCAATCCAAAATGTGTATCCGTTTTTTGATGATAATGCCCTGGATGCTGCACGATTCTTATTCGGTGCGACAGTAGATGAGGTTGTCTGGCATGAAGGCTGGATGAGCATTATGGATGATATCGAAATTGAAGAGATGGAAGCAGAGCCGGATGATGGAGATTTTGATGACGGAGTGGTCAGTGGTCCAATCCTGGAAGGAAGCCGTAATAAGACATTATCCCGTTTCGCAGGCAAGGTTCTGAAACGGTACGGAGAATGCGACAAGGCCCATGAGGTGTTTCTGGAGCAGGCAGCAAAGTGTGATCCTCCGCTGGAAGATGCAGAGCTTTCCACGATCTGGTTCTCGGCACTCAAGTTCTTCAGAAATAAGATTAGTGGAAGCAGCGGCTATGTGCCACCGGATCAGTACAACAATGATTTTGGTGGAGAAGTAGGTTCCTTAAGACCGGATGACTATTCGGACGTAGGACAGGCAAAGATTCTGTCAGCCACATATGGGGATGAACTGAAACACACATCGGCAACGGATTATATAAGATATGACGGAGAAGTGTGGGTGGAAGATAAACAGATGGCAGTTGGAGCCTGTGTGGAATTCCTCGATCTGCAGCTGCAGGATGCAAACGACTATATGGAGACTGCAAAGAAAGCACTCATCAAAGCAGGATATCCAGAAGATGCCGTAAAGCAGGGATCAAAGGTACTTGCCAGAGAGTCTAATATCAAGCCGGATGATCTTCCTATTTTCTATATGTTGGTTGGAGCAGAAAAGTACCTTGCTTTTACTATGAAACGCCGAGATTACAAGTATATTACTTCGGCACTGAATGTGGCAAAGTCCATGCTTGGTATTAAGGTATCAGACCTTGATAAGAATCCGAATCTGCTGAATACACCATATGCAACTTACAATTTGGAACTCGGCATGGCAGGAGAACAGCCACATGACCCGTTCGACCTTATTACCAAAATCACGGAATGCTCGCCGGGGGATGAAGGTATAGATATCTGGCTTGAGGCACTTGATACATTCTTTTGTGGTGATGCAGAACTTATCGAATATGTGCAGAAGGTCATCGGACTGGCAGCCATCGGTAAGGTGTATGAGGAATTCATCATTATTGCTTTCGGGGACGGCGCCAATGGCAAGAGTACGTTCTGGAACACGGTAGCAAGAGTCCTTGGAACTTATGCAGGTAAGATTTCATCGGATATTCTGACGATGGGTAATAAGGTAAATGCCCAGCCGGAGATGGCAGAACTTAAGGGCAAGCGTCTCATCATTGCATCCGAAATGCAGGAAGGTGTGCGCCTTAATACAGCAATGGTTAAGCAGTTATGCTCTACTGATGAAATACAGGCTTGCAAGAAATACAAGGATCCGTTCCATTTCGTTCCTTCCCATCAAGTGGTGCTTTACACGAACCACCTGCCAAAGGTCGGTGCGAACGATGACGGTATCTGGAGAAGATTAAAGGTTATTCCGTTCAATGCGAAGATTAAGGGTAATTCTGACATCAAGAACTATGCTGATTACCTTTATGAGAAAGCCGCCCCTGCCATCATGAAGTGGATTATTGAGGGAGCAGAGAAGGTAAGCAAATCTGACCATAAGGTTGATGATCCGAAATGTGTGCGTGATGCTGTGGCAGCTTATCGTGAGGACAATGACTGGCTCGGACACTTCCTTGCAGATTGCTGTGATATCGGCAGTGGTCTTACGGAGAAGTCCGGGGAGTTCTATCAGCAGTATCGTGCTTACTGCATTCAGAGTGGTGAGTATACCAGAAGCACAACGGACTTTTATTCTGCTGTGGAGAAGGCAGGATTTGTCAGAAAGAAAGGAACGAAAGGCACTCTGGTCTACGGACTCAGCTTGAAGTCTGGACAGGATTTTGTGTAAATGACTGTCATGACTGTCATGACGGTCATTTCAGAAACTTTTTCATAATGGCTTAATTTCATAAAAATGTTGATTTTAAGCCATTTATGACAGTCGTGATACTCATTTCTTAAAAGTGCCTTATATAGAAAATAGGATTAAAAAATAGCCTATAGAGAGGTTTGGGAAAAGAGTATCACGACCGTCATAGTTACAAGTTTTGATGGGAGGTTCGTGGATGAGAGAAAAGACCATTGAACAGAAATTAGTCAGTGAGGTAAAAAAGCGTGGAGGTATCTGTCCTAAGTGGGTCTGCCCATCCTTTGATGGGATGCCTGACCGATTGGTGTTTTTACCAGGTCGGCATTTCGGGATGGTGGAGGTGAAAGCCCCGGGCGAAAAACCGAGACCCCTGCAGGTGTCCAGACATAAATTGTTACAGAGATTAGGCTTTAAGGTGTATGTCCTTGATGCCAAAGAAGAGATAGGAGGTATCCTTGATGAGATTCAATCCGCATAGTTATCAGAAATATGCGATCAATTTTATTACACATAATCCCATTACGGCAGTCCTGCTTGATATGGGAATGGGAAAGACAGCGATCACCCTTATGGCGATTGATTATCTGATGTATGAGTATTTCGAGATTGTGAAGGTGCTTGTCATTTGCCCTTTACGTGTTACTAGGACATGGAGGGATGAAGTGGACAAGTGGGAGCAGCTGTCCGGATACAGGCTTTCCATTGTGACTGGATCAGCGGCACAGAGAAAAAAAGCATTAGAAGCAGATGCAGACATTTGTATTATCAACCGGGAAAACGTACCGTGGCTTGTGGAGAAGAGCGGAGTTCCATTTTCGTTCGATATGGTCGTGGTGGATGAGCTGTCATCCTTCAAGAACCATCAGACAGCAAGGCATAAAGCTCTGATGAAGGTTCGACCACTCATTAAAAGAATCGTAGGGCTTACCGGGACACCTGCCAGCCAGGGACTTATGGATCTGTTCGCAGAATTTAAAGTCTTAGACATGGGGCAGCGTTTGGGTCGCTTTATCGGTTCGTTCAGACTCAATTATTTCAGACCCGATAAGGTGAACGGAAATATTGTGTATTCGTATAAACTTTTGCCGGGAGCAGAAGAGAGGATCTATGAGAAGATACAGGACATTACGATTTCTATGAAAGCGGTGGACTTTCTGGATATGCCGGAACTCATAAATACAGAATACCCGGTGTACCTGGAGGAGAAAGAACAGAAGGAATATGAATCCTTAAAGAAAGATTTGATTCTTTCCATCCCGGAGCATGAGGTGACTGCAGCCAATGCAGCGTCCCTTGTGAACAAGCTGTCGCAGATGGCCAATGGCGCAGTTTATACAGATGAGGGAGAAATCGTTACCTTCCATGACAAAAAGCTGGATGCCTTAGAGGATATCATTGAATCAGCCAATGGTAAACCGCTGCTTGTGGCATATTGGTTTAAACATGATTACACCCGGATCGTGGATCGGTTGGAGCGGATCGGCGTGAAGCATATGAAGATCGATTCCGATGAAAGCATCACCAAGTGGAACAACAAGGAGATCCCGGTTGCACTCATCCATCCGGCCTCTGCCGGACATGGACTGAATCTTCAGAAGGGTGGAAACACCATGGTATGGTTCGGGATTACATGGTCCCTCGAATTATATCAGCAGTGTGTCTGCCGTTTGTATCGACAGGGGCAGACAGAAGGAACCGTGACCATCATCCATCTCATTACCCAGAGAACAGTTGATGAGAAGATCATGAAAGCCTTATCCCAAAAGGATACTACGCAGTCTGCCCTTATTGAAGCTGTGAAAGCAGAAGTATTGTCAGGCAGAGTTGAACCAGGGAAAGACATTCATTTGGAGGAGGGAAGCCATGAGCGTAGGAAACTTAAATCCTTATCAGGCATTGGGAAATGCCGTGGTGGTGCAGGCAGTCAAGGATTACAGGGATGCCGTACATAAATTATCACGAGGAAAGAAAAATATGGCAGCAGAAAGAACGAAAAAGGAATGTGAACGTTTTTTCCAATCATCACATTTCAATATATTTACACAGCTTGATGGGAAAGTACTCTTATCACAGCTTGAGAGGGAGGTGTCAGTATGACCGTAAAAGAATATTTGAATCAGGCATATCTTCTGGATCAGCGTATCCATTCCTACACGATAGAGTGCAATGAACTCAAAGAGATGGCAGAAAGTATTTCCAGTCCCGGCTTTGAAGAACACTACAATGCCAGCAAGAATACAGATGCACCTTATCTGCGTACTATTGAAAAGTTGTGGGAGATAGAAGAAAAGATTCTGTGTGAGCAGGAAGAGCTTGTTTGTCTGAAAGCGCAGATCCGTGAGGTCATTGCCCAGGTAGAGAAGTCAGAACAGCAGGCAGTTCTCCGTTTCCGATACATCCATAATTATTCATGGCCGATGATCGCAGACGAACTTGGGGTGGATCGAGGGACAGTCCAGAGATGGCATAACAAAGCAGTGGCAAGGATCGTCTTGCCGGAAAATGCCATTGATCTGAAAAATGCAGCTGTTTGCAGCTAAATGCAACGGTGGTAAATGTGTTATTGTTATACTGCAAAAGAAAATGAAACACACACCCAGGGGGTGGGGTATCCGGCAGAAGACCGGAATCCCTGAAAAAAATTATCCCCGGTGGAAAATGCATCTGTTTGCAACGAAATGCAACGGTGCCGTATGTGTTATTGTTAAGATGCAAAAATAAAGCAGAGCCTCAGATGGAGAAATCCTTTCTGGGGCTTTTGTCATGAAGAGGGGAGGTAAGCGGAATGCCCTACAAACCAAAGCATCCGTGCCACTATCCTGGATGTCCGAAGTTGACAAACAACAGATTCTGCGAAGAACATACAAAACTCTACAATCGTAACTACGAGAAGTACGACAGAGATCCTGCTGTACACCGTAGATACGGCAGAGCGTGGAAGCGGATTCGTGATTCTTATGTGAAGACACATCCGTTTTGTGAGCAGTGCTACGCCAAAGGGATCATCGTGCCTGTGGAGGAAGTTCATCATAAGCTGCCTTTGGCAGAAGGTGGAACACACAGCAGAGACAATCTTATTTCTTTGTGCAAAAGCTGTCATGCCAAACTACACGCAGAACGTGGTGACAGGTGGCAAAGAAAGTCATCGTCTGATGAAACGAAGGAAAAAAGTACAGCAGAAGACTTCAAGAAAACTTCATGACTGTTATTTCAGATAGCTTTTCGTAAGAAGAAACTATTTTGAAATAACAGTTGTGATTTTTTTATTTCACCCAAAGGGGAGGGGCGGTCAAAATCTCTGTGATTTGGCTTACCGGGAAACGGTGCCGCCCTCTCACAGAAACAAACCGCTTTTCAAACGGGAATATAAACCGGAAACGTTAAATAATGAAATTGGAGGTGCCGGAAATGGCAAAAGATGGAACAGCCAGAGGCGGTACCCGGATTGGAGCAGGGAGAAAAGCAAAGCCACTGGTGGATAAGATTAATGAAGGGCAGGCTGCCACTGTGATTGAGTTCACAGACGCCGCCCAGTTTGAGGGCGAGAATGTCCCGCCAGTGAAAAATTATCTGAAATCCAGACAGAAAGTTGGCAGCCTGTGTGCTGCGGAAGTTTACGAGGAGACCTGGAAGTGGCTCAAAGAGCGTGGCTGTGCCGGAGCTGTGAATGGTCAGCTGGTGGAGCAGTATGCGATGAGCGTCAGCCGATGGATTCAGTGTGAGGAATGTATATCAGAGTATGGATTCCTTGCAAAGCATCCGACCACAGGAGCTGCGTGTGCTTCCCCTTATGTGGCCATGGCACAGCAGTACATGAAGCAGACTAACCAGATCTGGTATCAGATCTTCCAGATCGTGAAAGAAAACTGCTCTGTGGAATTTCAGGGAGGGACTCCACAGGATGATGTGATGGAACGTCTGCTTCGAACAAGGAAAGGATTTTGATATGAATTTGGCTGATTTTATGCGGCTGCTCAAGAGCAACAGGGAAAAACTGACCAGACAGCAGTTTAGCACGATCCGGGGACAGGCGATTTCTGGAGATATTGAAGGAGCGAAAAAAGGACTGGACAGAGTCCTTAGAAAGAGGTGCAGAGGATGAAGACAACGACACAGATGGAGCTGGTGCCGACCGAAAAGTTAATACCGTATGTAAATAATGCCCGGACACACTCGGCTGAACAGGTGAACAAACTTCGTGCCAGCCTTCGTGAGTTTGGTTTTATTAATCCTGTCATTGTTGACAGGGACTTGAATGTAATTGCAGGACATGGACGTATCCTTGCTGCAAAAGAAGAGAAGATTCCAGAGGTGCCATGTGTGTATGTGGATTATCTGACAGAGGCACAGAAGAAAGCCTATATTCTGGCAGACAACCGCATGGCCATGGATGCTGGATGGGATGAAGAACTTCTGAGGGTTGAGATTGAGGCTTTGCAGGCAGAGGCATTTGACGTGTCTTTGACAGGCTTTGATGAGAAGGAGATCACAGACCTTTTTAAAGATACAGATGGAACGGGTGCAGAGGATGATGATTTTGATCTGTCCGAAGCACTGGAGAAGGCAGCTTTTGTAGAACGAGGAGATGTCTGGACAGTTGGCAGACACAGATTGATGTGTGGAGATGCGACCATAGAAGAAGATGTCCTGAAGCTGATGGATGGGAAAAAAGCAAATCTGATTCTGACAGATCCGCCATATGGAGTGTCTTTCCAGAGCTCCGATGGGCTTTCCATTCAGAACGATTCTATCAAAGGTGAGGAGTTTTATCAGTTCCTTCTGGCCTCCATGCAGAACATGGTTTCCGTTCTGGAACCGGGAGGAGCAGCGTATGTATTCCACGCAGATACAGAAGGGCTGAACTTCCGCAGAGCTTTCGTGGATGCCGGACTTCATTTGGCAGGCTGCTGTATATGGGTGAAAAACTCTCTGGTTCTTGGAAGGTCTGATTATCAGTGGCAGCATGAGCCTGTGTTGTATGGTTTCCTGAAAAATGGAAAGCACTCCTGGTATTCGGATCGGAAACAGACAACGATTTGGAACTTCGATAAACCGAAACGCAATAAGAACCATCCGACTTCCAAGCCGCTTGATCTGCTGGCTTATCCAATTGGAAATTCCACACAGGCAAATGCCATTGTGCTGGATACATTTGGTGGAAGTGGCTCAACGCTTATGGCCTGCGAGCAGACGAACCGTATCTGCTGCACGATGGAACTGGATGAAAAGTATGCATCTGTTATTCTTCGTAGATATGTGGAAGATGGAGGAAATCCGGATGAAGTTTACGTGGAAAGAAATGGTCAGAAGCTAATGTTCGCAGATTTGGTGAAACAGGTAGAATAAGACAAATTGTGTGGAAAATGTTTGGTACATATTTTCTCCAATAGTAGTTGCTATATTCCCGATGTAGAGCGAATATGTGTACAACCCAAGAACAGGAGGATTTAGGAATGAACAAACATTTTCATGTAAAAGGCGAAGAAAGAAAAAAACTGGTGAAGATAATCGCAGAGGTACTTGGCAAAAAAGCCAAGTACCTGGGGATGCCGACAGCAGCGTACCAGATTGGAGAATATATGGTTTCCAAAGATGGGGAGCTTTCCAGCTCAGATGAACATCCGATGCAGAATAAAATGGTGTTAGATGCTTGTAAGGATGCTGGATTTCAGACAGAGGAAGAGACAGAAATGGTGCAGGAGGAAGAAGTGCAAAACAATCCAGAGCAGAATGATGGAGACAAGTTAACCATTGAACTGCCAAGAAAACAGTTTACAGACGAGCAGTTTGAAAATTTGCAGAAGCTGATCCACGGAAAGGAAAGCCTTCTGAAGCAGGCACTTGCCATTGACGCGCTTCCAGTTGAAATCACAGAAGAGAAGATCCTTTTCCCTTGGTTTCACCTGCCACTGAAACCGGAAGAGATCACTGCATACACAAAGCTGATTGGAGCTGTGGGAGAAATGGCAAAAAAGGCCAAGCGGGTGACTTTGAAGGATAAGGAAGTGGAGAATCAAAAATATGCATTCAGATGTTTCCTTTTAAGACTGGGACTTGTTGGAGCAGAGTATAAACAGGATCGAAAGCTACTTCTGAAAAATTTGAATGGCTCTTCAGCATTTAAGTCCGGGGCAAAGAAAGAAGGTGGAGAACAGTGAATGTATTTCCATCGAAAAAAATTGTAGAAGAAATTCGAAAGCAATACTCAATTGGAACCAGAGTAGAATTATTGGAAATGAATGATCCATACAGGAAGATGCCGAAAGGATTAAAAGGTACTGTGACTGGGGTCGATGATACCGGAACAATTGGTGTGAACTGGGAAAATGGCAGTAGCCTTGGAGTTGTATATGGAGTAGATTCTTGTAAGAAAATTGAATAATAGGAAGTGAGCTTTCGCATACACAGAGCGTCCGGCAGTTTCCAGAATAGATGGGGTAACACCCATCTGCCCGGACTGTGGAACCAGGCAGGCACTTGAGAGTATCGGTGTAAATGTGGAAGAGCAGAATAAAATCCTGCAGGCGATTCATAAGAGTATGAAATCAGCCAAGATAGGGTAAAATACACAGATCCTTCGGTTTATCTTTGTGTAGTATACGCCTTCGAAATGAGTGGATATATGTGTGTATCAGAGGTAATATGCTACTACCGAAAGGGAAAACGAAGAAAAAACGGAGGATAACAAAATGAGATACATCGACAAAACAGGCTGTAAAAGCGCATTTGAAAGAGGAAACAGCAAGGAAATCACAAGCCTCGGAAAACTTACAAAGAAAGCTTGCCAGATAGCCAAAGAAAATGGCTTGGGACTGTTAAAGACCAGACAGGGAGCTTTTAGGATCATCAAGGAGTCAGGACTGGGAGCCTACGAGGATTTCCTTACCGATCTTGCAGAGGTGGATGATTTCCTGAAACACCTAGATGAACACAAATCAACAAAATATTAATGCGGAGGCCCTTTGGGGCTTTTGCCCATTTCTATAAAGTCGCAGGGATGCGGCTATTTTTTATGCCATTTTGATGGGAGGTGAGGGCATTGAAGAAATACAAACCGACAAAATTCAAAGCAAAAAATTCTGTTTACAGTGAAGAACTGGCGGACTATGCGGTGGACTTTATCCAGTGCCTTTGCCATACCAAGGGAACCTGGGCAGGAAAGCCTTTTAAACTGTTGTCGTGGCAGGAGCAGATCATCCGTGACCTGTTCGGGATCGTAAAGCCAAATGGATATCGGCAGTTCAATACCGCCTACATTGAAATTCCGAAAAAGAACGGAAAGAGTGAGCTGGCAGCTGCGGTTGCCCTGCTTCTTTGTTGTGGAGACGGGGAGCAGAGGGCGGAGATTTATGGATGTGCTGCGGATCGTGGGCAGGCCACCATTGTATTTGATGTTGCAGCTGATATGGTGCGGATGTGTCCGGCACTCAATAAGCGGTGCAAGATCCTGACCTCACAGAAGCGGATCATCTACCTTCCGACCAACAGCTTCTATCAGGTCCTTTCCGCAGAAGCGTATTCCAAACACGGATTCAATATCCACGGCGTGGTCTTTGATGAGCTGCATACACAGCCAAACCGCAAGCTCTTTGATGTTATGACAAAAGGCTCCGGTGATGCCAGAATGCAGCCACTGTATTTTCTGATCACAACGGCGGGAATGGATACCAATAGCATCTGCTACGAAACACATCAGAAGGCAGTGGATATTCTGGAGGGCAGAAAAATCGACCCGACTTTTTATCCGGTCATTTATGGAGCTGGACAGGAAGAGGACTGGACAGACCCAAAGGTGTGGAAGAAAGCCAACCCCTCCCTTGGCGAGACCATTGGCATGGATAAAGTCAAGGCAGCCTGTGAATCTGCAAAGCAAAATCCGGGAGAAGAGAATTCCTTTAGACAGCTTCGTTTAAACCAATGGGTCAAGCAGGCAGTTCGCTGGATGCCGATGGACAAATGGGATGCATGTGCTCTGCCTGTGAATCCAGAAGATCTGGAAGGGCGTGTATGCTATGGCGGCCTGGATCTTTCCAGCACTTCTGACCTTACAGCCTTTGTCCTGGTATTTCCGCCGGAGGATGATGAAGAACCCTATTACATTCTTCCTTATTTCTGGCTGCCGGAGGAAACTTTACCAATCCGAGTCAACCGGGATCATGTCCCTTACGATGTGTGGGAACGGCAGGGATTCATCCAGACCACGGAAGGAAATGTTGTCCATTATGGTTTCATTGAGAAATACATCGAGAAGCTGGGAGAAAAGTACAACATCCGGGAGATTGCTTTCGACCGCTGGGGAGCGGTTCAGATGGTTCAGAACCTGGAAGGCATGGGATTTACCGTAGTTCCGATGGGACAGGGATTTGCCAGTATGTCCCCGCCGACCAAAGAGCTGATGAAGCTGACATTGGAAAAGAAACTGGCACACGGCGGGCATCCGGTTCTTCGGTGGAACATGGATAACATCTTTATCCGAACGGACCCAGCAGGGAACATCAAGGCGGACAAGGCAAAATCTACAGAGAAGATTGACGGTGCGGTTGCCTGCATCATGGCTCTGGATCGGGCCATCCGCTGTGGAAATGATACGAGTGAGAGTGTCTACGATACCCGTGGACTTCTCATTTTTTAATAGGAAGGACTGGTGATTTGTTATGGGTATTTTGCGCGGACTCTTTCGTATAAGGGACGCACCTCAGAATAGAACATCCGGCAGCAGCTACAGCTTTTTCATGGGAAGCGCAGCATCCGGCAAGCATGTGAACGAACGGACCTCCATGCAGATGACGGCGGTGTACTCCTGTGTCCGTATTTTATCGGAAGCTGTGGCAAGCCTGCCTTTGAATGTATATCGCTATACAGATCGCGGTGGAAAAGAAAAAGCAATTGACCACACCTTGTACCGATTGCTACACGATGAGCCAAACCCGGAGATGAGTTCTTTTATTTTCCGGGAAACGCTGATGACGCACTTGCTCCTGTGGGGCAATGCCTATGCACAGATCATCCGGAACGGCAAAGGGGAGGTGGTTGCCCTGTATCCGCTGATGCCGGACCGCATGAGTGTGGATCGGGATAAAAATGGACGGCTGTATTACAAATACACGAAGTCCAATGACGATGCACCAACGATGGAGAATGGTTCGGTGTATCTGGATCCTTCGGATGTGCTGCATGTTCCCGGCCTTGGCTTTGATGGTCTGGTTGGATACAGTCCGATTGCCATGGCAAAGAATGCGATTGGACTCGCGATAGCAGCGGAGGAATACGGCAGTAAGTTTTATGCCAACGGCGCAGCTCCTAGCGGTGTGCTGGAGCATCCCGGTACTTTAAAAGACCCGGAGCGTGTGCGCAACTCCTGGAATTCAACCTTCGGTGGTTCTTCCAACAGCCATAAGGTTGCCGTTCTGGAAGAGGGCATGAAATATACGCCGATTAGTATTTCCCCCAACGAGGCACAGTTCCTCGAAACCAGAAAATTTCAGATCAACGAGATTGCTCGAATTTTCAGGGTGCCGCCCCATATGGTGGGTGACCTTGAGAAGTCGAGCTTTTCTAATATTGAGCAGCAGTCCCTTGAGTTTGTGAAGTACACGCTTGATCCCTGGGTGATCCGGTGGGAACAGGCACTGTACCGCAGTCTTCTGACCGAAGAAGAGAAAAAGGAACTGTTTTTTAAATTCAACGTGGAAGGTCTGCTTCGTGGTGACTATGCAAGCCGTATGAACGGTTATGCCACAGCAAGGCAGAATGGCTGGATGTCTGCAAATGACATCCGGGAGTTAGAGGATCTTGACCGGATTCCAGAAGAACTTGGCGGTGACCTCTATCTTGTAAACGGCAGTATGCTTCCTCTGGTATCCGCCGGGGCAGCTTATGCAGATACAAATAAGGAAAAGAAGGAGGAGTCTGATGAAGAAACAGACAAAGTTCTGGGAGTGGAAAAACCAGGCAGACACAGGGTCGGAGAGGGTTCTTGAACTCTACGGCACCATTGCGGAAACGTCGTGGTTTGACGATGATGTCACACCACAGATGTTTCGGGATGAGCTGTTTGCCGGGAAAGGGCCTGTGACGATCTTTTTGAATTCACCCGGCGGTGACTGTATTGCAGCAAGCCAGATCTATACGATGCTGATGGACTATGAGTCTGATGTAACAATTAAAATCGATGGCATTGCAGCATCGGCAGCTTCGGTCATTGCGATGGCCGGAACCAAAGTGCTGATGGCACCGACCGCCCTGATGATGATCCATAATCCGATGACCGGAGCCTATGGCAATCACTCTGATATGGAGAAAGCCATCGAAATGCTGGATGAGGTTAAGGAGAGTATTTTGAATGCCTATGAGATCAAGACCAGTCTTTCCCGTGCGAAACTGTCCCATCTCATGGACGCAGAAACTTGGATGAGCACGGGCAAGGCTATTCAGCTTGGCTTTGCAGATGACATTCTCACCGACACGAAAAAGGATGCCACAGATATCCCAGCGTATGCCTTTTCCGGCAAGGAAACAGAAACGCGGCTGATGAATAAGCTGACGACCCATTATAAGCCGAAGAAAACGGCAGTAACCCCGGCACAGGCGGCTGCAATCCCGCCTGTCAAAGAAGAACCTCCTGCGAAGGCAGGAAAATCCTATGACGAGCTGATGACTCGTCTTTTTTTGATTAAACCTTGAGGAGGATATAAGGATGAGTAAGATTATTGAACTGCGTAACAAACGTGCAAAAGCCTGGGAGAAAGCACAGGCTTTTCTGACTGCAAACCGTGATGAGAAGGGCATTCTTTCTGAGGAGAACGTCAAGATCTATGAAGGGTTGGAACAGGATATTGTAAATATCGGGAAGGAGATCGAGCGTCAGCAGCGTCTGGATGATATGGAACGTGAGATGGCAGTGCCGACTTCCACTCCGATCACAGAAAAACCGGAGAACACCAAAAAGGCAGATACGAAGACGGGACATGCATCCGATTCTTACAAGAATGCTTTCTGGACTCAGGTCCGTGCAAAGGACGGTGTTTCTTATGAAGTGAGAAATGCACTGTCTGAGGGAACGGATACCGAAGGCGGTTATCTGGTACCGGATGAATTTGAAAACACACTGGTTTCCGGCATGGAGGAGGAGAGTGCCATCCGTTCCCTTGCCCATGTGTTCACTACTTCCAATGGAGTGCATAAAATTCCGGTAGTGCGTACCAAAGGTACTGCGAACTGGATCGACGAGGGCGGCTCCTATGGAGATTCTGATGATGTCTTCGGTCAGGAGCAGATCGATGCCCACAAGGTAGGAACGGTCATTAAAGTTTCCGAGGAGCTTCTGAATGATTCTGCCTTTGACCTTGAGAAATATTTCCAGGAGGAATTTGCCCGCCGTATCGGAGCCAAGGAAGAAGAGGCATTCCTTGTTGGGGATGGAAGTAAGAAACCAACAGGTATTCTTAACAAAACTGGTGGTGCAGAGGTTGGTGTTACAGCTGCAAGCGAAAAAGCAATTACTGCGGATGAGATCATTGACCTTTACTACAGCGTGAAGGCTCCGTACCGTAAGAATGCCGTATGGATTCTGAATGATTCCACTGTCCGTGCGATCCGTAAGCTGAAGGATTCCAACGGCCAGTTCCTGTGGCAGCCAGCTCTCCATGAAGGGGAACATGAAACACTGCTGGGTAAGAAGATTTTGACCTCTCCGTATGTGCCGGAGATTGGCTCTGGTAAGAAGGTTATTTTGTTCGGTGATCTTTCCTTCTACTGGATCGGTGACCGTCAGGGTATTACCTTCAAGCGTCTCAATGAGCGTTATGCCGATATGGGACAGGTTGGATTCCTGGCATCCAAGCGTGTGGATGGCAAGCTGGTACTGCCGGAGGCTGTGAAAGTTCTGCAGATGAAAGGAACTGATCCGCTGAGTGCGTAAGAAACGGATTCGGGAATGTCATTTTGACAGATGGCATTCCCTTTTTTAAGAAAGGCGGTGGCAGGAATGCTGGTCACATTAGAAGAAGCGAAAAATTATCTGCGTGTAGATACCACAGATGATGATCGGCTGATCGAAACCATTCTGTCTGCCGCACATCAGCTGAGTATGGATATCCTTCGCACAGATGATCCGGCGGTTTTTGAGCAGGAGGCAAATGCAAAGATAGCCGTACTATATGCGACCGCTTATCTATATGAACACAGGGAGGAAGCAGACCATAAGACCCTGGTGTTATCTTTGCGTGCCCTTCTTTCTGGCAGCAGGAAGGAGGCCTTCTGATGAATATTGCACTTCTAAATACCCGTATCCAGATACAAAGGAACACGGTGGTGACAGATGCGATTGGAAATCACAGGAATGTCTGGACAGATTATTATTCCTGTGCAGCTACGATCAGCGGAGAAAGCGGTACGGAAGTGTATCGCACAGGGGAAACCCTGGAATCTGCTGATCTTTATTTTACGGTTCGATATTGCAGTGAGACCGGAGTAGTAACTACGAGTGGTTACCGTGTTGTGTATGGCGGGGAACTCTATAACATCATTTCGATTGATCACCAGAACAATAAACACAAAAGTCTGAAATTTAGGTGTTCCAAGGTCAGGAGGTAAGCATGGGCAGCAGTGTGAAAATTGATGAGATGGCCAATGAGATCATGAAGGGCCTGATAGAATATGCAGATCTTGCCACCGATGAGATGAAATCTGCAGTCAAAAAAGCCGGAAAGACCGTGAAAGATGAGATCAAAGCCAATGCTCCAAAAAAAACTGGGAAATATGGTGCCAGCTGGACGGCAAAAACAACGATGGAAACTGCCAACAGTCTGCACCTGACCGTGTATTCACCCAAGAAATATCAGCTGGCACATCTGCTTGAGAACGGCCATGCAAAGCGTGGCGGTGGCAGGACAGTGGCAAGGCCTCATATTGCACCTGCAGAGCAGGTAGGGATTGAGAAGCTGGAGTCGGAAATAGAAAGGGCGTTGAGGTAATGGAAGAACTGGTAGCGATAATTTCAGAGATGGGTATTCCCTTTGCGTATGACCATTTTGCAGAGGGGGAAAGCCCGGAACCACCGTTTTTGTGCTATTTGCTTCCTGGCAGTGACAACTTTGCTGCGGATGGAATGGTGTACCACAGGATCAGCCAGGTTCATATCGAACTGTATACCGACAGCAAAGACCCTGCTGTCGAGGAAAAAGTAACCGCCGTGCTGGATAGACACGGCATTTTTTATGACCAGACGGAGACCTGGATCGAGAGCGAAAAGCTCTATGAAGTCCTGTTTTCGTTTGAGATTTCTATGTGAGAGGAGAAACGCTATGGCGAATAAGAAAAATAAAGTCAAGTTCAATATCCGCAACGTGCATTATGCCAAGCTGACCATTTCAGATGATGGTGCAGTTTCTTTTGCTGCACCAGTGGCCATGCCCGGAGCAGTATCTTTGTCACTTGACCCGAATGGTGAGCCATCCACATTCTACGCAGATGGCTATGCGTATTACACCATCAGCAACAACATGGGTTATGAAGGTGACCTAGAGCTTGCGATGGTTCCAGAGAGTTTCCGTACAGACATCCTGAAGGAAACCCTCGATGACAATAAGGTTCTGGTGGAGAATGCATCCATCCAGGGTGAAAAGTTTGCCCTGCTGTTTGAGTTTGATGGCGATGTCAAGAAGATTCGTCACGTCCTTTACAGTTGTACGGCTTCCAGACCGGGTATTGAGTCTGCTACCAATGAGGATGAGATTGAAGTAAAGACAGAGACGCTTTCCATCAAGGCATCCCCGCTGGCAAATGGCTATGTAAAGGCCCGTACCGGAGATGACACCACAGCAGATGTCTACAACAACTGGTACAAGTCCGTATATATGACCTCTACCGGGAATACCGTTTCTGCGGCATCGAAATAAGGAGGATGAATCATGGTAAAAGAGCTTTTAATTGATGGAAGGCAGGTGCCATTTAAGGCATCGGCTGCCATTCCACGTATTTACCGTATCAAATTTGGCAGGGACATCTACAAGGATCTGCGCGAACTGGAAAAGGCGGTAGGGGACAACAAGGAAGATGCATCCAATCTGGATACCTTTTCCCTTGAGATGTTTGAGAACGTGGCTTATGTCATGGCAAAACATGCAGACCCGGCAGTGCCGAACACACCGGAAGAGTGGCTGGACGGATTTGATACCTTTTCTATTTATCAGATCCTGCCGCAGATCATTGAACTGTGGGGCTTGAATGTGCAGACAGAAGTTCAGTCTAAAAAAAAGTTCGAGCAACTGAGCGCAAAATGACAACGCCGTTGTTTTTGCTGCGCTGTGTACAGCTTGGACTTTCCATCCGTGACCTCGACCTCTTGACGA
>OOAZ01001344.1_pt1 | contig 16853 bp, 18 predicted proteins | sample 1671221 | NCBI WGS metagenome assembly OOAZ01 (sample SAMN06348134, study PRJEB24527) | human gut metagenome | biome: human gut; feature: ankylosing spondylitis patient; material: feces | host: Homo sapiens | place: China | collected 2015-10
GGTCGTTAACTTTGACGACCTGGCCGATGACGGCGCCGGAATTTTTCGGCGTGCTGAAGGCCTCCATATGGTCGCTGCGGCCGTTGACAAAGTAGTCGGTTGCTCCGCGGTTGAAAGCGTTCTCGAGCGAGGGCTCAAAGTTAAATTCGACTTTTCCGTCGCTCTCAGCTTCGAAGTCCGGGTGCTTTTCCAGCCAAGCATCAAGTTCTCGACGATAGAAAGCAGTCGTGTTCTTGACGTAAGTCAGGTCCTTGTATCTGCCTTCAATCTTGAAGCTGCGAACGCCGGCGGTAATGAGGGCGTCTAGGTTCTGAGACTGGTTGTTGTCTTTCAAGGAAAGGAGATGTTTGCCGCGGCTGATAGATTTGCCTTCCTCGTCAAAGAGGTCAAACGGGAGGCGGCAGATTTGCGCGCAGTCTCCGCGGTTGGCGCTCCGGCCTTTAAAGGCTTGACTGGCGTAGCATTGACCGCTGTAGCTGACGCAAAGCGCGCCGTGAATAAAGAATTCAATTCGGGCGGTTTTCAGCGCTTCAGCCATCTCTTGGATCTGCCCCAAAGTCAGTTCACGAGCAGGGACGATCTGAGAAAAGCCGATGGATTCCAGAAACACGGCTTTTTCCGTGGTGCGGATATCGCACTGAGTGGATGCATGCAGCTGGATCGGCGGCAGATCGCACATCAGCAGTCCCATGTCTTGAACGATCAGCGCATCAACGCCTGCGTGGTAAGCCTGATGGGCGAGCCTTACGGCCTCCGGCAGTTCCTCATCGGAAAAAATCGTATTCAGTGCCATATAGACACGTCCGTTGAAACGGTGCGCGAAGGAAGCAAGACGCTCTATTTCCGACATGGAGTTCCCGGCATTGGCGCGGGCGCTGAAAAGCGGTCCGCCGATATAGACGGCATCAGCGCCGTGTTTGAAGGCTTCGATGCCGATATCGCAGGTCTTGCAGGGAGCGAGAAGTTCGAGAGTACGGGACGGTGTCATGGTTTATTAAAAAACCGGCCCATCGGGATGGATGGGCCGTGAGTGATAAGTTTGTGCTGCGAATTAACGGCAGTGATCGTATTTCAGAAGATTCTGCACTTCAGTCGAATTGCCGCGCTGTTTGGCAATATCGTACGGAGCGAGTTCATCGTTGGTACAGTAATCCTTGCGGGCTCCGGCATGCAAAAGGAGCTTGACTGTGTCAGCATCGGCTTCTCTGGCTGCCATGTAAAGCGGAGTGATGCCGCGAAGCGTTCTTGCGTTCACATCGGCGCCTTTGCTGATCAGGTACTTGACCATTTCCTTGTTGCCGGACGTGGCTGCGTAGTGCAGGGGAGACCAGTTTTTAGGATTGTTAACTGCGGCGCCGTGAGCAATTAACTTTTTCGCTACGTCGTTGTCTTTCAGGAAGATTGCGATCATCAGCGGGGTTTCTTTCAGTGTATTGGGCTGATCAACCTTGATGTTTTTCTGCTTAAGCAGCAGATCAATCACGCTGTTTGCATTCTTGCGGATGGCAAGCATTAAAAGCGGTTCGCCGGCACCGCTGGAGGTGACGGTATTCGGGTCGAGGCCTTTCGCAAGCAGAGGAGCTAAGGCGTCGGCATCGTTTTTAAATGTGGCATCCACGGCATCGTCGTATGTCGTTGCGAATGCGGAAACCGATAAAAGGCAGGAAGCGGCAAGTAAAGCTAATTTGCGGTACATCATAGTAATTCAGCCTTGCTGAATAATCTGAAAAAGTTTTGGGTGGAATCTTCAGCTACTTTTTCGAGCGTCTCTCCCCGCAGAAAAGCGACCTTACGAGCAACGTAACGAACGTAGGAAGGTTCGTTGCGTTTTCCGCGGAACGGAATCGGAGCAAGGTAAGGACAATCGGTTTCTACGAGATAGCGATCGCTCGGAACCCAGGACGCGACTTCCTGAATCTGAGTTGCGTTCTTGAACGTGACGATACCCGAAAAAGAAAGATAGCCGCCGAGATCGAGCGCATCTTGAGCCATTTTCTTATCGCCTGTGAAGCAGTGGAGCACAAAGCCTGTCGAACCTGCGTCGTGCTCTTTTAACAGACGAATCGTGTCTTCCTGTGCGTCACGAGAGTGGACAATTACCGGCAGATTTGCCAGTTTTGCAGCCTCGATGTGGCGGGCAAAACGCTCGAGCTGAGCATCGTAAGGCGCTTCCTCATAGTAGTAGTCCAAACCGCATTCGCCGATGGCAACGACTTTCTGTGGTTTAGTGAGTCCGACGAGTTCTCCGATGCTCGCTTCATGGTCGTCATCCTTGGTACTCGGATGAACGCCGGCGGCGTACCAAACGTTTTTATGTGCATTGGCGAAATTTAAGCCTCGCTCGTAATCCTGAAGCGATGTGCCGGCGACTAAGGCGCCTCCGACTTCGGCCTCTTTCATGCGGGCAAAAACTTCGTCGATATCGAGCTGAAACTCAGCTCCGTCAATGTGAGAGTGTGAATCGATCAGCATTTCAGTCCAAATGTCCGAAATGAATATATCCGTTCTCGAAGCTCAGGTAGCCGCCGCGGGAACGACCGTTTTCGAAATCCCAGTCAGGCAGTACCCAGCGGTCGAAACGCGAGTCTTCATTGACGTGCGTATGGTGTGCAGGACGGTGGGTATGTCCGTGAATAATGATTTTGGTTCTATATTGTCGCACGGAACGGGCGACGTCATTGACGACGACATCCATGACTTCCTTGCTTTTTTCTTGGTTGTCATAGGCGCTCTGATTGCGCAGGTCTCCGGCCAAAGCGATACGGTGTTCAAGTTTTTCACCGAGGATCTGACGCTGGACATCGGGGCTGCGCAGGGTCGCACGGAACTGCTGATATTCAGGATCAAGCGTGCACCACATATCGCCGTGGGACAAAAGGATATGATCAAATCCGACTTGAACCGGAATCGGGTCTGCAATGAGCTGAGCACCGGTGGCTGCGGTAAAACCTTTACCGAGCAGAAAGTCGCGGTTTCCGTGCATCACATAGATGCGGTGCCCGTTGAGGAAGAAAGCTTTGAGGGCTTCCAAAATGTCGGCATAGGCCGGAGCATGATCGTCTCCGGCCCAGAATTCGAAGAGGTCTCCGAGAATGACGAGCTCGGAGAAACGAGCGGCGTCGTTTTTGAGGAACTTGAAAAAGGCCTCCTTAGTTGCCGGTTTGTCGGCAGCTAAATGCAAATCGGCGATAAAGACGGGATTTTGCAAAGGAGGAATTTTGGAGAGACAGCTCTCAGCAGGAACAACGCCGTTGAATGACACTTAGATAACCTCAGCTTTTTCGATAACGACATCTTCGGTCGGGACATCGTCATACCAACCGACTCTACCGGTGCGGACTTTAGCGATCTTGTCAACAACATCCTGACCGGCAACAACCTTGCCGAATACGGCATAGCCCCAGCCCTGCATTGTTTCGCTCTTGAAGTCGAGGAACTTGTTGTCGGCGACGTTGATGAAGAATTGAGCGCTGGCAGAATGCGGATCGTTCGTACGAGCCATAGCAATGGTGTACTTTTCATTGGACAAGCCGTTGTTGGCTTCGTTCTTGATCGGTTCGCGAGTGTCGACTTCGTCCATGCCGGGTTTGAAGCCGCCGCCCTGGATCATGAAGCCGGGGATGACGCGGTGGAAAATCAGGCCGTTGTAGTGGCCGTCTTTGACATACTGTTCGAAGTTAGAAGCAGTAACAGGTGCATTCTTGTAATCGAGTTCAATATCGATAGTGCCGAAGTTTGTAGTTAAACGGATCATTTCTTTTTCCTAAAAAATTACTTTAAAACTTTGACGGATTCGATGATGACGGGACGAACCGGGACATCATCCATGAAACCCTTGGATCCTGTCGGAGCACGGCCGATCTTGCGAACGACATCCATACCGGTGACGACTTCACCGAAAACAGCGTAACCGTCCTTCGTGGATGTGCCGTTAAGGAAGTCGTTGTCTTTCAGGTTGATGAAGAACTGGCTGGTAGCAGAATCAGGATTGTTCGTACGGGCCATTGCAATGGTACCGACGGTGTTTTTCAGACCGTTCTTATCTTCGAGTTTGATCGGAGCGTGCGTGCTCTTCTGATGCAGATTTCGGTCAAAACCGCCGCCCTGAATCATGAAGTTGTTGATGACGCGATGGAAAATCGTACCGTTATAAAAACCTTCTTTTGCATACTTGACGAAGTTAGCTACTGTCGTCGGAGCAGCTTTCTCGTTAAGGTTGACAACGATGTTGCCTTCCGAGGTAACGATTTCAACTTTAGGAGCAGCAAAGCAAACAGCAGAGGCAGCCAGCATTGCGGCGCCGAAAGCCAGTTTTTTGACATTAAACATGGAGTTAAATCCTAAAAAACATTCTGCAGGAGAATGCCTGCAGCAAAGAATAGATTAAGGAGCGGTCCGAATCGTCAGATCCTGAGCAATTTGAGCTTTTTCCTTTAAACGTCCGTTCTTGGGTGCCAAACGTGCCGCCTTGGCATACATATCGGCAGCTTTAGCAGCGTAAATATCACCGAGGTTGGAATAAGTCGTGACGGATGAGGCGTTGTTCATCAGCGCACGCTCCAGAAGATCCTGGGCGCGTCCGAGGTTGCCTTCGCCGGCATAGATGACGGCGAGGTTGTTGTAGGAATCTGCGATTTCGGGATATTCGCGAATCAGCTGTTCAAAAACTCTTTTTGCCTCGTCATTTTTCTTCGTTTCCATGAAGATAACGCCTCGAAGGAAGCGAAGGTTGACGTTCTGCGGATTGACAGCCAATTCTTTGTCTGCGAGATTCATGGCATCTGCGTATTTGCCTCGGCTGATCAGCTGGGATACCGAGCGGGCCGGATTCACAATGTCCGGGGTCTTATCACCGAAGAGCGGAACGCTATCCTGTGCGGAAACCTGAGCTGAAAGAAGCAAACCGGAGAGGACTGCACAACCGAAGATCAAGGGCAGACGCATATTGAACCTGTACTTATTGTTTGAACAAACTTACATGTTAGTCAAGATTCTATGGAATTCGGCTAAACAACGCAAAAATCAAGAATATTTACAACTGCGGAGACCGAATTCGGACTTTTCTCGGCCTCTGCTTAGAGAAAGTCACAAGTGCAAAAAATCCTGCGGGTGTGTAATCTGAGGGTGACGGAAGGTGATCATGAGACAAGTTTTTCGCCAATTGCCGTGGATCCATCCTCAGATCGATCCGCGAATACAACAGTTCTTCAATCAGTACGGGCGTTATCTTCGCCTCAAGCAGGGCGCTTCGATTTTTAACGGCGGTGACGCAGGAGAAATCGCTTTGGTCCTCTGCGGCCTAGGCGTATTCTCGTTTCCGGATAAGCACCTTAAAAATCATTATCTTTCGCTTATCCCTCCCGGTTCTTTGATGGGAGACGTAGACGGTCTGACTCATGAGTCCGTTAACGTTTACGACAGTGCGTTTCGCGACTCGGAAGTTCGCTTGATCAAACGAGATATCTTCAGGGACTTCCTTATCCAAAACCCGGAGCTTTTACATGCGCATACGCTGTCGGTGATTGCGCATCACGAATCCTGCATGGAAGCATTAATCGCCAACTCGACCTTAACGCTTCCCGATCGCCTTCAGGTTCTTTACGCAAGTCTGGCGGCTTCTTTCGGAAAATCCACAGAGAAAAAAAGTTTTGTCAGTATTCCGTTGACACTGACCGCTGTTGAGCTCTCAGCCTTTGTGAACGCCTCCCGACAATCGGTTTCTTCAGTTCATACGGAAATTGAGTCAAACGGAGACATCGTGAGAAAGAAAGGCGAAACGCAACTCTCTAAAAAGTTCATTGACGGCTGTTTTGACTGGCTGGAAAACGGAGCTCAGCCATCCGTTCGCATTCGCAAAAGACGAGAAAAACCGTCAGCTTCCTGACACTTTTGGAGCGGCAGCAAAAGGGCATTGGTAAAAGTGTCAGATAGCTGACAACAAGTGTTGTTCATCATTTTTATATTGAAAACATCCTCGAACAAGGAAGAAAGATGAACAAACAATTAGTCGTATTAACCTTTGCAGCTTTTGGCGCATTTATGCTGAACGCCTCAGCCGCGGGCGTTGCAGACCTTCATGCAGCTAAAGGTCAGGACTGCGCCGCCTGCCACATGGAAGGCAAACCTTCGAGCTCAAATGTCTCCGAAGCTTCCTGTCAAAAATGTCATGGAGAAGAGCCTGCTGGCAAAGCTTTAGAAATCGAAGGCAAGAAGGTCGCCAACATTCACAAAACCCATTTCGATACGTTCGAATGCCTTCAGTGTCACAAAGGCCACTCTCAGTCCGTAATTGCCTGCGCCGAATGTCACAAAGGCGCACAAAGCATCCAAGTCCCTTAATTACTTAACTTCTCACCAAGGAGAATAAAAATGTCAAAAGTTGAACTTTCTCGCCGCGGTTTTCTTAAAAGCACGTTAGCCGCGACAGGCGCAGCTATGGCCGGAACTGCAGCGCACGCCGGTGATATTCCTGAAAAGTGGCAGCAGCCGCACTGGCAGCCGCTCAGGAAGGTGCTAAAGTCGTTTTAGTTGAAAAAACCCGCGGCTGGAGCTGTCGAGGCGGTCATATCACTGCCTTTAACAGTTCTCTGCAGAAAAAGATGGGTATCGATATTGATGCCGCCGAAATCGTCCGCCGTCTGGTGGCCTGGGGCCAAGGCAGAATGGATGAACGCCTGCTTTGGATGTTTGCCAGAAAGTGCGGTGACTGCATGGATTGGGCCATTGACATTGCCGGCAAACACGACACCAATGTGACACTTTGGGAAGGCTATTACAAAGGCCCGACTTACACCGAATTCCCCGTCACGCACTTCTTCTACAACAAGAACATCAATCTTGACTACACATACGGTAACTCCGAAGGCATCGGCAATGTCGCGCTCATGCCTTGCTTTGAAGAAGAACTGAAGAAAGCCGGCGTCACACTGATGTACCGTACTCCTGCCGTCCAGTTCATTCAGGACGCTAACAAGCGCGTTACCGGTCTCATCGCCGGCAGACCGAATAACTATACCCAGATCAATGCCGCAAAAGGCGTCATCATTGCAACCGGCTGCTACGGCTCCAATGAAGAAATGAGAAAGGCTTTTGCCCCGTATTCTCTGCACGCCGATGCACAGATCTACTTCCCGACAAAATCCAACACCGGTGACGCCCACATCATGGCGATGCAGGCCGGCGGCGTGATGCAGAAGAACGATAACCATGCAGCAACGGTTCACTTAGAGGCCGGCGCCGGCAGCTACGGTTTCCTGCATGTGAACGCCAACGGCGAACGTTTTATGAACGAAGACGTCAACACCCAGTCCAAGTCTTGCTCTAAAGAACTTCAGCCGCACGGAATTGCATGGACGGTCTACGACTCCAACTGGACACAGGACGTGAAGAAACAGGTTGACGGCAACCTCGCCGGCGGTCTTTTCTACGGACAAATGTGGCAGCCTTGGGGCAACGGCTGGAACGTTGAAATTGAAAAGGCTTCCCAGGCGCAGCACATCAAGGACGGTAAGGTCGTCGTTGCCGATACACTTGATGAACTTGCTCAGAAGATGGGCGTTCCTGTAGAAGCCTTTAAAGCAACCGTAACTCGCTACAACGAACTTGCGGCTAAAGGCCATGACGATGATTTCGGCAAGCGTCCCGAACTGCTTACTCCGATTCAGAAGGGCCCGTTCTATGCCGGCCGTCTTGTGAGCACACTCCTCGCAATGTCCGGCGGTTTGCATACTGATCCTAGCCTTCATGTCTTAGACAAGAATGATAAACCGATCGAAGGCCTCTACGTTTGCGGCGCCGCGGCCGGTGACTACTTCGGATCCGGCGACTATCCGACCATTTGCCCGGGCATGAATCACGGCAGAGCTTTGACGTTCGGACGTTTGGCTGGCGTTATGGCTGCCGGCGGTGACATTGATAAAACCGTGAAGTCGATGGAAATCAAGTGATATTGTGAAAATCCAGTCCGGAAAATTTTCCGGCACTGCATAAAAACCAAAAGCGAAAATCGGTTCTCCGGTTTTCGCTTTTTTTTTCACGGAGGCTCTTGAAAAGGATTTTTTCAAGAATGCTCTCAAATATTCTTTTTCGGTTTAGTACCGATGGTAACCGCGGTGCGGCATTCTCTGCTGAGGTTCTGCGCAAGGGTATTGCGGATAGGTCGAATTGTCATAACGATGCGGTCCGTAGTAGCCGTCGGAGGCGTACGGACGATGATCGTTGTAGTAATGGCCGTGGTGCATGCAGCCGGCAATGAAAGGTAACGACAGCAAAGCAAGGACGATTGTAAAACGCTTCATAACGATCTCCTTAGAACAACTTCTCCCAATCTAAACGATCTGATGTTTATGACAAGTCTTGAGCCCTAGGATTTCTACTTAGGTCGGGAGTATCTTTGTCTTTGGTAGAGACGGTTTCCTGCCTAGGTGTGAAGGCTTCCATTTGGTAAAATCAACAAATTAGGCTCGGTGCGAGCAGAAGTTAGGAAGCTTCGACTCAATCCGGCTGTTCCATTAACGAAAGGAAGTCCGATGGCCTTAAAAATTTACAATACGCTCTCTCGTAGCGTGGAGCCCTTTAAATCCATTACACCCGAAAAAGTCGGAATGTATGTTTGCGGCGTTACCGTCTACGATGACTGCCACATTGGACACGGAAGAACATTTATCGCTTTTGACGTGGCAAGACGCTGGCTCCAGGAGAGCGGCTACGACGTCAAATTCGTCCGCAACGTAACCGATGTTGACGACAAGATTATTAAACGTGCGGCTGAACGCAAGATTCTGCCGTCCGAGCTGGCCGAGACCTATACCAAGCGCATGCAGGAAGATCTCGGTGAACTCGGCTGCTTGCCTCCGAGCGTTGAGCCGAGAGCGACTCAATACATTCCTAAGATGCTTGCCCTGATCGAGAAGCTCGAAGAAAAGGGCTATGCCTATCAGGACAAGAATGGTGACGTCGATTTCTCCGTTCGTAAATTTAAACCCTACGGCGCCTTGTCCGGCAAGAAAGTCGACGAACTGCAGCCCGGGGAGCGCGTTAGAGTTGAGGAAGCCAAGCAGGATCCGCTGGACTTTGCACTTTGGAAGAGAGCAAAACCCGGTGAACCCGAGTGGGATTCCAAATGGGGCAAAGGACGTCCCGGCTGGCATATTGAGTGCTCTGCCATGAGCTGTGATCTGCTTGGAGAAACCTTTGATATTCACGGCGGCGGTCCTGACTTGATGTTCCCGCACCATGAAAATGAAATCGCTCAGAGTGAAGCTGCCAACGGTAAGAAGTTCGTGAACACCTGGATGCACTCCGGTCCGCTGCGCGTCAACGGCGAGAAAATGAGTAAGTCTCTCGGCAACTTCTGGACCATCCGTGATGCTTTAAAGGAAACGAACACTCAGTACGGCGACAAGAACGGCAACGAAACGCTCCGTTTCTTCTTACTGCGCTCCCACTACAGAAGCCCGATCGATTTCTCTTCTGCTTTGGTCGAAGACGCTCATCAGGCACTGATTCGTCTTTATACGGCGCTCAAAAATACGCCAGCAGACGACAACCCTCTGGACTGGAACGAAAAGTATGCCGCTCAGTTCAAAGAAGCGATGGATGACGATTTCAATACGGCTCAGGCTGTTGCTGTTCTCTTCGAATTGGCCAAAGAAGTCAACCAAACGAAGTCTCCTGAACTTGCACGCCAGCTCAAAAAACTCGGCGGTGTGCTTGGCATCCTCCAGCTAGACCCAGAAGCCTTCGTCAAAGGCGCCGTGGATTCAGTGGACGAAGCAGCTGTCGAAGCCTTGATCGCGGAAAGAAAGGCGGCAAAGGCTGCTAAGAACTGGGCAAGAGCTGATGAAATCCGTAAGGAGCTCTTAGAAAAGAATATTGTTTTGGAAGATGCTCCCGGCGGTGTGACGACTTGGCGCAGAGCATAATCTCTATGGCAGAGCAAACCGAAAAACCCGAATGGTGGGATCAAGCTAAAAAGGAGCTTTCCGAAGCTGATCCCGTCATGGCCCAAATCATTCGCGCCAATCCTGAAGGATTTCTTGCGACTCGCGGGAATCCTTTTGAGACGCTGCTGCGCTCCGTGATCGGGCAGCAGATCTCCGTTAAAGCGGCGGCCAACATATGGGAACGGTTTGCTAAAGCCTGTAAAGAAATAAAACCTGAAATTATTACCCGCAAACATCGTCGAACCTTGAGGACCGCAGGTTTGAGCGAACGTAAGATTGAGTACGTTTTTGATATCTGTCGCTTTTTTCTCGAGAATCCGGATGCGGCCGACGGCTTTCAGCATCGTTCCAATGAGGAAATTATCAAGGAACTTTGTACCATCAAAGGCGTAGGCCCCTGGACGGCGGAAATGTTTTTGATCTTTGCGCTGCGTCGTCCGGATGTTGCTCCAATGCTCGATTACGGCTTTATCAAAGCCGTCGGCCAAGCGTATTTTCCGGAGATCGCGTTTGAAGAATGGTCAGCGGCCGACCGAAAAGAAGAAATGTCATCGGTGATTGCCAAATGGGGTCCATGGAAAACCGCCGGCACATGGTATTTATGGCGAAGCCTTAACAACGGACCGATGCAGTACTAAAGGAATAACATGGCAAAAGTCACTTACTTAGAATTTGAAAAACCCGTTGCTCAGCTTGAGGAAAAAATTCAGGAACTCCGCGATATGAGCTCCGGATCCGAAGGTTTGGATTTAACGAGCGACATCAACGGGCTTGAAAAGAAAAAAGCCAAACTTCTCAAAGAAATCTTCAATAAGCTTTCTCCTTGGGAAATGTCGCTTTTGGCTCGCCATCCGAATCGTCCGTACACACTGGATTACATCAACATGATTTTTACGGACTTCCACGAACTGCACGGTGATCGTGCTTACGCGGATGATCCTTCTATTGTCGGCGGCATGGCTCGTTTTAACGGTGAGCCGGTTATGGTGATCGGACATCAGAAAGGCCGTGATACGCGCGAAAGAACGCTCCGTAATTTCGGAATGAGCCGTCCGGAAGGCTATCGCAAAGCGCTCCGCTTGATGCAGACAGCCGAAAAGTTCTCCATGCCGATCTTTACCTTCGTCGACACACCGGGTGCCTATCCGGGCATCGGCGCTGAAGAGCGCGGGCAGTCCGAGGCGATCGGTCACAACCTCTTTGTGATGAGTCGACTGAAAACGCCGATCGTTGCAACGGTAATTGGCGAGGGCGGCTCCGGCGGTGCCTTGGCGATTGCAGTGGCTGATGTCGTTCAGATGCTTCAGTATTCCACTTATTCCGTTATTTCGCCGGAAGGCTGTGCTTCCATTTTGTGGAAGAGTGCAGCTAAGGCTCCGGATGCAGCAAAGGCCTTGGGATTGACCGCTCACCAGCTGTTTGATGCCGGTCTGATCGACAAGATCCTGCCTGAGCCTTTAGGCGGCGCTCATCGCGATCCTGAAGCGATGGCCCAAACCTTAAAGCGTTCTTTGAGCGATTCCCTTCGCACGCTGAAGCGCATGAGCACCGAGGAGCTTCTGGAAGAACGCTACAAGAAGCTCCTCAACTACGGAAAATATGCCGAAGTCGAAAAATAATCCTTCTGAAAAGAAAACTGTCCGCGGCATTACAACGCGTGTCCGGACAGCTCTTGAAAATACTGCCCGACAGCTGCAGCTGTCCGCCGACGGACTGCCGATTGCTTCCGGCGAGAAACCGATCAATGTGATTGTCGCCTTCTCGGGCGGTCTGGATTCCTCCATTCTGCTTTACGCAGTCTCCCAGCTCAAGGGAAAGTCTTACGGCGAAATTACCGCGGTCCACGTCCACCACGGCCTTTCAAAGCACGCCAACGAATGGGCTGAGTTTTGTGAAGAGCGCGCGAAGAAGTGCGGTGTGCGGTTTGTTCTCAGAAAAGTGACAGTGCCTTCGGGCGGCGCCGGTTTTGAGGCTGAAGCGCGTCAGCTTCGTTATGAAGTTCTCGAAGAGGAAGCGAGGAAGTCAGCGGCGGACGCGATCTTAACGGCTCATCATTTAGACGATCAGCTCGAAACGTTCCTTATTCAATGGATGAGAGGCTCAGGTCCTGCGGGATTAGCCGCCATGCCTCCGCTGCTTCGCAAAGACGGATGCACGATTATGCGTCCGCTGCTCGGGTTTCAAAGGACAGAGCTGGAACGTTTTGCCGAAATTCGAGGTATCAAGTGGGTCGAAGATGAAAGTAATGAAGATATGAAATATCTTCGCAACGCGATTCGGCACAACATCATTCCCGAACTGGAAAAGATTCGTCCGGGATTCAAAACAGCCGCAGCCCGCAGCATAGAGCTGATAGCAGAAGCGGCAGAGACGCTTCGTGATGTCGCCGAAGACGACTTTAATCAAGCGTCTGAGAACGACGGGAAATACCTTCGTATTGACGATTTTTTAGCACTTCCTGCTGGACGCAGAGCTCGGGTTCTGAGATTGTGGCTCGACAGAGAAGGTTTTAAACCCCTGCCGAGGACGCGTCTGCTGGAAATGATTCGCCAGATCAAAGAGACGACAAAGCAAAGTGTCTGTCTCATGTTCTCCGACGGTTTAGAAATTCGCAAATACGGGTCTCGTCTTATGGTCACCGAGCATGAAAAGCCGGAAAGCGAAGCTGAGATCATTGTCGAATGGCACGGAGAACCTGAAATTGACTTACCACAGTACAACGGGAAGCTTGTTTTCACACCGGCCGAAGAGGGCTTTAACGAAGGTTATCTGAAAGCTCAGCCGCTCTCGATTCGCCGGCGCTCCGGCGGTGAGAAAATCAAGATTCATAAATTCCGTCCCCGCAAAGCCCTCAAAATGCTCTTCCAGGAAGCAGGGATCCCTGAGTTTGAACGCAAGAACCTGCCTTTGGTTTGGCGGGGCAAAACGCTGATTTATGTGGGCGGCGTCGGCTCCGAAGTTCGCGAGCAAGTGGATGACGACGGTACGCCGCGATACAAAATTGAATTCATAAAAAATCCCGGCCTATTTTCTTAACAGACCGGGACCGGAAGAATTTCAAAAGTTTTTGTTAGTCGACGGTAAGCAGGGCTTCGGGATCATCAAACTCTGCGCCGCTGGCCTTCTCGAAAAGCTCCAGGAGAGACTGAATCGTTAGTTCCTTCTTTTGCTCTCCCTTTACGTCTACCACCACACGGCCTTCGTGCATCATGATCAGACGATTGCCGAAACGCAGAGCATCTCGCATATTGTGCGTGATCATCAGCGTGGTGAGATTGCCCTCAGAAACACGCTTCTGCGTCAGATTTAAGACTTTCTCAGCCGTTTTCGGGTCTAAGGCAGCGGTGTGTTCGTCCAGAAGTAAAAGCTTGGGCGGAACCAGAGTGGCCATCAGCAGCGTGATGGATTGTCTTTGGCCGCCGGAAAGCGTTCCGATGCGGGTTTCCAGACGGTTCTCAAGACCTAAATCCAGCTCTTTCAAAGCCTCACGGAACTCAGCCAACTGACTACTCTGAGAGCTCCACTTGAGCGATAAAGGTTTGCCACGGCGGCTTGCCATTGCGAGGTTTTCGGCTACCTGCATATCGGCAGCCGTTCCTTTCATCGGATCCTGGAAAACTCGTCCGATGTACTTGGCGCGAACATGCTCGGGCATGCGTGTGACGTCGACTCCGTCAATGAGAATGTGGCCTTTATCAGGATAAAAAACGCCTGCAATGCAGTTCATCAAAGTAGATTTGCCGGAACCGTTGGAACCGATAACGGTGACAAAGTCTCCTTCTTCGAGCGTCAGGTTCACACCGCGAAGCGCCTTTTTCTCATTCGGCGTGTTGGGGAAGAAAGTCTTATGGAGATGAGTAATCTTAAGCATCGGCTTCCTCCGAACGCTTCATGATGGCGAATTTGTTTTTGATCAAAGGCAGAGAAAGTGCGATAGCAACCAAAACAGCGGTGAACAGTTTGAGGTCGTTCGGCGGCATGCCCAGTTCCAGAACGATGGCGATCACGGCGCGGTACACCACAGAGCCGAGCACGACGGAAATCAGCCAGTTCTTAAAGCTGCGCGTTCCGAAAAGCACTTCACCGATAATGACCGACGCCAAGCCGATGACGATAGTGCCGGTACCCATACCCACGTCGGCAAAGCCGTTGCTTTGGGCAACGAGGGCGCCGGAAAGGGCGACCAAACCGTTAGAGATAAGCAGTCCGAGAATGACCATGACGTTGGTGTTGATGCCTTGCGCACGGGCCATCTGAGGGTTGCAGCCGGTGGCACGAATAGCAGTACCCAGCACAGTGCCGAAGAACCAATACATGATCACACCGACTACTGTCGTTGCGATTAAACCCACAATCAGGGTAGCGACAACCGAAGAAACACCGAAGAGATCCTCGGTCAGCGTAAAGACGGTTTCTGCGCGGAGCAGGGGGACGTTGGCTTTTCCCATGATCATGAGGTTGACGGAGTAAAGGCCGATCATGGTCAGAATGCCGGAAAGCAGTGCCGGGATCTTAAGCTTGGTGGTCAGCAGTGCGGTGACCGTACCGCCGATGCAGCCCGCGATCAGCGCAATCAGCATGGCAAACCAAACCGAGTGACCTGCGTCGATCAAGGTAGCTGCGACAGCAGCACCGAGAGGGAAGGTGCCTTCAACGGACAAGTCTGCGATATCCAGGACGCGGAAAGTAAGGAAGACGCCGAGGGCCATAATGGCCCACAGCAAGCCTTGAGAAACGGTGGATAAAACTAAATCTAACATCGAAAGAACTTTTGATTACTTAACGAGTTCGTGCTTCACATCAGCCGGGATGGTCAAGCCGAGATTCTTAACGGCGGTTTCGTTGAAAACGGTCTTGAAGTTCTTCTGATACTGGATCGGCATGGTTTCTGGCTTGGCTTTGCCTTCAAGGATATCGGCCGCCATGGTGCCTGCGATCTTGCCGAGTTCGTAGTAATCAATCGCGATAGCGGCCGTTGCTCCGCCTTTCACTTCACCGCCTTCCCCGGCAAAGACCGGCAGTTTGGCTTTTTCGGTGATTTTGATTAGAGCCGGAACAGCGGATGCAATGGTGTTGTCCGTCGGTGTATAGATAAGGTCAACCTTGCCCACTAAGCTCTGAGCAGCCTGTTGGATGTCATTAACGTTAGAGACAGTTGCTTCGCGAACGTTGAGATTGTGCTTCTTGGCTTCTTCTTTGAAGATCTGAACCTGACGTTCGGAATTGATTTCGCTGGAGGAGTACATCACACCGACGTTTTTGGCGTTAGGATAAATTTTGACGATCAGTTCCAGTAAGCTGCTGATGGGCGCCATATCGGAAGACCCGGTTACGTTGGTCCCCGGTTTGTCATTACTCTTGACGAGCTTGGCGATTTCAAAATCGGTGACAGCGGTTGCGACGATAGGAATCTTGTTCGTGGCGTTGGCCATAGTCTGAGCCGCAGGCGTTGCAATGGCGCCGATCAAGTCAACCTTATTGCCGGTAAAACGGGTTGCGATATTGCGAAGATTGGACTGATCCGCCTGAGCATTCTGGAAGTCAAATTTGACCTTCTTGCCCTCTACGAAACCCTTGGATGCGAGGCCGTCGACAAAGCCCTTGTTGGCAGCGTCAAGCGCCTGATGTTCGACAAGCTGAACAACACCGATGTTATATGTTTTAGCAGCAGAGGCCTGAGCAGCAGGAGTAGCCGTTTTTTTATCATCGCAGCCGGTAACGGTCAGGACTGCGGCAAGGGATGCCGCAAGAAGGCAAAGACGAGAAATTTTCATATTTGTACTCTTGTTATGCAAATTTTTATGGAAAAACGATAAATCCTATTCTATTTAAGAAAGGCAAACGAAAAATCTTTTCTCAATAAAAAATCAGACCCGAAGGTCTGATTTGCAGAAAAGAAAAGCTGAAACCGAGGCTACAGGATCTTGGAGAGGAAATCCTGAGTTCGTTTGTTCTTCGGATGAGAGAAGAATTCTTCAGGCGTGGCTTCTTCGACAATTAAGCCGCCGTCTACGAACATCACGCGGTCGCCGACTTCCTTGGCGAAGCCCATTTCGTGTGTGACCACCACCATGGTCATGCCCTCGTCGGCCAGCTCCTTCATGACCTCCAGCACCTCGCCCACCATCTCGGGGTCCAGGGCGGAGGTGGGCTCGTCGAAGAGGAGCACCTCCGGCTCCATGGCCAGGGCGCGGGCAATGGCCACCCGCTGTTTCTGGCCGCCGGAGAGCTGCCTGGGCCTGGCATTGATGTAGGGGGCCATGCCCACCTGCTCCAGGTAGCGCAGGGCCCTGGCCCGCGCCTCCTCCCGACTCCGGCGGAGTACCTTTACCGGTCCCGCCATGCAGTTCTCCAGCACGTTCATATTGGAAAAGAGGTTGAAAGACTGAAAGACCATCCCCACCCGGGTCCGGTAAGCGGAGGCGTCCGTCCCCCGGCCGGTGATGGGCCGGCCGTGGAAGCGGACCTCCCCCTGATTGGGGCGCTCCAGCAGGTTGATGCAGCGCACCAGGGTGGACTTGCCCGCGCCGCTCATGCCCACGATGCCGAAGATGTCCCCGTCCCGGATGGTCAGATTGATGTCGTCCAGGGCTTGAAACACGCCGTCGGCCGTGGGAAAGGTCTTGGAAATGTGTTTTAACTCGATCACGGACCCATACTCCCTTATTTCTCACAAAGTTCCGTCCTATTTTATGACAAGCCCCGCCCTCTGTCAAGAAAAAAGCCCCGGAACCGCTTCGATTCCGGGGCCTTGCGTGTCCTGGCTCAGTGGCCGCAGGAGCAGCAGCCGTGCTCCTCATCCTCACAGGGCAGGCGGAGGGCTTCGGGCACCTCCCGGCCCTGGCGGCGGTAGTAGTCGGCCAGGGCGGCCTTGATGGCCTCCTCCGCCAGAACGGAGCAGTGCATCTT
>OOAZ01001374.1_pt1 | contig 16565 bp, 25 predicted proteins | sample 1671221 | NCBI WGS metagenome assembly OOAZ01 (sample SAMN06348134, study PRJEB24527) | human gut metagenome | biome: human gut; feature: ankylosing spondylitis patient; material: feces | host: Homo sapiens | place: China | collected 2015-10
CCGCCTTATAGCCGATTTGAGATAATAGTCGCCCTCCGTGAGGGCGTGAGTTGAAATGCTTGCGCTCACTGCGTCCGCGAAAATCTCTTTCGTCGCCCTCCGTGAGGGCGTGAGTTGAAATTGTAAAAATGGTTGACAAACCAAATTAAAGCCGTTGTCGCCCTCCGTGAGGGCGTGAGTTGAAATATGGAAGTCTGCGTCACTTCCGTTCCGACTGCAATGTCGCCCTCCGTGAGGGCGTGAGTTGAAATGCAACGATGGACGTCGCAGTCGGCCAGAGAGTAGAGTCGCCCTCCGTGAGGGCGTGAGTTGAAATGAAATGGAAGTGGAGCCGCGCGTGCAGAGTGATGGTCGCCCTCCGTGAGGGCGTGAGTTGAAATTTCTCGGCTGGTTCGGCACAAGCTGGCAGCAGCTCGTCGCCCTCCGTGAGGGCGTGAGTTGAAATCACGGTGACGATCAACGACGAAACGTTCACCGTGGTCGCCCTCCGTGAGGGCGTGAGTTGAAATATCATCGTTGAAGGCGATGAAAGGGCGGTTATTCGGGACACGCCAGAAGCCGCAGAGCGAAAGCGAAAAAAACTTGCAAAATATTGCAAGGGAAGAAAAATCACAGTCTTCAAAGCAACAGCCAGAAATTAAAGCGGAAACGCCTGGCGAAAGCGTTCCGACCGACACAATGATTTTAAGGGCGATCGGAACGTGTGAATTTCAGTTCGGAAAAGAACTTCACAGAGTTTCCGAAGCGAAGCTTGAATTTGTTTATGATACCGGACTGGATCTGTTCAAGATCTATGTGATAGCACTTTCAGAAGTATTCGGCGCTATCATGTTTTATATCCCCGAAGACATGGCGGAAATGATAGGCCGCAAGGTCGCAACGCTTCCGGATCAGGGATTTCACGATTATTTGTGTCACCTGATCGAAGCGGCGGCGCAAGCTAGGCATATAGCGGAAGAAAACGGCGTCCACAGCTACGACGCCGGCGCGGAATTGCTGGAAATGTCAAGACGATTTTCCGGAATCGGAGTATCGGCGACCGAAGCAATAAACGCCATGACGTCACTTGTAAGAGCCGCGGCACATGAAGCGGATAAACTGATCGAAACCAGGATCCGCCCGAATAACTGGCTGAAATTACATGGTTATCCTATGCGAAGAAAAGGAAAGGGGAGAAAAAGAAAATGAATAAATGGATCGGAAGCGGAAAAGTGATAAAAGATCCGACAATCCGCTACAAAGAGGACAAGGCTTCGTTCGTGGCCTTTACGATGATGTGTAAGAGAAACAGAAAAATCAAAGACGGCGACCAGGCGGTCGATTTTATCGACTGTATTTGTACCGGCAATATTGCCGAACTGGCGCGCCAGTATTTGAGAGATGGAAAGAAAATCGAAGTCATGGGGCCGTTACAGTCCGGAAGCTATATCGACCGCGAAACCGGAAAGAAGATTTATACAAAGACAGTATTCGTCGAAGAATTGAATTTTGCGGAAACAAAGGCCGAAGAAGAAGCGCGCCGCCAGGTAGAAGGACAACCGGAGCCACAGCCGGCACCAGATAACAGCTTCATGGATATTCCGGAAGGCGTAGACAGCGAACTTCCGTTCAATTAGGGGGCGCCGATGAATAAAGACGATTTGAAATACAACGCCGAAGGCTATCGCGATAAAACGGCGGAAACAGCAATCAGGGCGGCGGATAAGCCGCCGAAATCGTCATACCAGCCACCGTATGAAGTTACGGAAATGGTCGATATGTTCCACAAAATCGCCAGGGCCTACGGTTATGACATTGATAACAGAATCGCTTTCCGGGATAGAAAGTCCGGAACAGTTTACAGATAACAGAAAGGAAAAACGAAATGGAAGCAAAAGAATATCAAAATTTAGCAATGAGAACAAACGACGGAAAGGGAACTGAACGCCTGGAAGAATGGATCAGAGAAGAAACCGGAGCCGAATACAAAGGTGACGTCATGATCGAAAACGAAATTGACGCCGGCGGACTTCTTAACGGGTGCCTTGGACTTTCCGGAGAAGCCGGAGAACTTAACGACCTTGTAAAAAAGTGGATCTTCCACAAGAAGCCACTGGATCGCGAACACATGAAGAAAGAAATCGGCGACGTTTGCTGGTATATCGCGGATATTTGCCATTCAATGGGCTTCGATCTGGGCGAGATCTTCCAGATGAACATTGACAAACTAAAAGCCAGATACCCGGAAGGATTTTCGGAGCAGAGAGCAAACAACAGATCCGAAGACGACATTTAAGGCGGTGCAAATGGACGAGGAGTTTATAAAATTTCTTGGTAGGGCGACAGCGTATCTTTTCATGTTGTCGCTGGCTGTTTTAAGTGCCGGGGTTGATAAAATCAAGAAAAGGAGAGCGAAAAGAAATGGGCGAAATACTGATCGACATAACACCGGAACAGTGGGAAGCACTAAAGAAAAGCGAAACGATAACCATTGAAACAAAGAATCCGATACCGGTTGAATCCGGATCAGAGGTGATCTGTTATATCCTGAATACCGGAATTGTTGGAAAATTCGAAGTGAAGGACACTGAATATTTAATCACACATGCAAAACTTAACAAAATCAATCCGAAGCCGGAAACGCTGATCGAATTCGATTATTCATTCCCGATCGAAACGGCGAAGTCACTTCGTAAATCGTGTAATATCGCGGAAGAAGGCTGGTGTGAAATTAAGAAATATACGCGAAATAAGGTTGCGTATAGCATGGACGGCGAAAATTATTCCGTAATGTATGACACAGCCGCGGAAGCGCTGGAAGACGCCAGGAACGAAATTGAATACATGATCGAATCCAGGAAGAAGGGATATAAGGTTGTTCTTCCGGAACGCGTCTTCGTCGGAGAGTGTGAACTTTACCGGCCGTCGCTTTTATCTTGTGGATATGATGTGATCGAAGCTGTTCAGACTGACGCATACGACAAAGGCGGAGAATATGCGGAAAATTACCTTGACGACGTAACAAAGGAACAGCGCGAGGAACTGGAAGAACAGCTTGACGTTGTGTTCAATACCTGGCTTGAAAAATATGATCTTTATCCGAATTTCTACACAATACCGGCATATGAAACCTATAAATACATAGACGGGAAATTTGAAAGGGAAGAAGAATGAAGATTCTGGCAGTAATTGGAGCCTTCGCGATTATGATTCTGTTCGCCTTCGTATGCGGCGCGATCATAGCGCAACAGACAGACGAAGAAAAAGTCCGCGAAGATCTGGAACAAGAAGAATGGTTATCGAAGCTGAAAAACGGAAAGGAAAAGAAAAATGACACTGGAAGAAAGAATTAAAAGATTTATGTCACTTATGACGGAAGCCACCCAGGAAACCGGAATCACCGTGGCCGTGGAGCATGGCGCGCCGCTGGTGGTGTTCGATTTACAGAATCAGGAACCGATCAATCTTGAAATTACAGTCGGAACCGAAGTGGAGCGAAAAAACGGCGTAACGTCAATAACGACTTTTGATAAGTCGCAGATAGAGGAATAGCAAAGGAGAAAAAGAAAAAATGAACACAGAAGTTATGTTTTCAAGTAAAACGGACGCGTGGGCGACGCCAGCGGACTTTTACCAGAAATTAAATTCTGAATTTCATTTTGACCTTGATCCATGCGCGGACGAATATAATCACAAGTGCGATTTGTATTTTGATAAAAACACAAATGGCCTTTTACAATCGTGGGGGGGCATAACGTTTTTGTAAATCCGCCTTACGGCCGCGAAATTGGAAACTGGGTTGAAAAAGCTTTCAGAACAAACGAAGAACACGGAAATCTTGTGGTGATGTTACTTCCAGCCGGAACCGACACAAAATGGTTCCACGAATATATTTACCATAAAGCGGAAATTCGTTTCATTCGCGGAAGATTGAAATTCGGAAACAGCAAAAACGCCGCCCCGTTCCCTTCGATGGTGGTTATCTATAACCGGAAAGGAATATAAACAGATGGCAAGAAAAAATAAAAATAAAAAGCCTGAATATGTCGTTATTTGCCGCGAATTCAACCGCGCGGCCGCCAGGATAGACATAACGGTCATTGACAAAGGTGTCACGGATCACTTACTTAATAGCTTGATAAAATTACATGAAAGAGATCCGCATAAAAGATACTTCCTAACACTGAAAAAAGACTATCAGGTTTACGGTGCGCTTTATAAAAAACAGATCGAAACAATGTCTATCAAAAATAATAAAAGAATTGTGGAATTGGGGGTTGTACTTGATGATTGAATTTGACGGAATGAGCCGGCCAGAAATAACAAAAATATTATCAATTTCAACCGAAAAAAACATAAACCCTAATAACGACACAAGGATATACTGGGCGAAAGAAGTAACTTTTGATTATTCCACAACGGCGGCCGGCCGTGTGGACTTTATGAGGTTTAAGCCGGTTAATAATAGTGTTTCTGGAATCGAAAAAGGTGATTTTTATTGTTTCGAAGTAAAATCGTCGGTCGATGATTTTCATTCGAAAAACGGACATAATTTTCTAGGCGATTTTAATTATTACGTCATGCCTGAAAACGTATTCGATGAAGTCAAAAAAGAAATACCGTACAATGTCGGCGTATTTGTCCCGAAATGCAAAAGCCATTTCGGCGACTGGTACGATCTGAAATCTGTTAAAAACGCCAGGAGAAAAGACAGAATACGTCCGGCTTCTGAAATGTTGCTTATGATGTTTCGATCGGCGGCCAGGGAGCGAAAAACAGAACAGAAGAAGGCGGCACTTTCAGAAGATGGAATCGCGGTTCAAAACTTTAGCAACAGACTAAAACAGACGATTTACGACAAAGGAATGACACAAAGAGAATTAGCCACCGCGACCGGAATTTCGGAAGTGTCTATCAGCAGATACATAAACGCCGAAAGACTACCAAAGATAACAGAATTCAAGAAAATAGCGGTCACGCTAGGAGTAACGACCGATTATCTACTTGAATGAAACGAAGAAAGGGAAAGAAAATGAGCAAAGAAGAAGCGGTTTTGATATTGGAAAAGGCTGGATATACGGCGAAAATCGAAAATTCGGTCGTTATAGCAAAAATTGAAAAGTTTTCACAGAAGGAATTCGATCGGGTTCGGAAAATTCTTCGTGAAGCTGGATATAATAGCAGTTTCGGCGTGAAAAACTGGAAAGAAGGTGAAAAGAATGTCCCAGGAGAAGAAAAAGAGATCTGACCTGAAAGTCGGCGACACGATAAAGTGTCACGATCCGGACGACATGATCGACACGATGAACGAACTTGTGAAATCCGGCGTTGAAACTGATTTTCTGTATAAAAAAGACGGAAAAGAAGGCTTCTGGCTTGTAGTAACCGGATATTACTAAAAGTATTTGATTTGACAAAAAATAAGTGGTAAAATAAAAAGACGGAACGCCGATCAGCAATTCCGCCCTAAAAAGTAGCCTTTAATAATTATAACACGAACAGTTATAATTGCAAGGGGAAGCTGAAAATGGCGAAACCATCGAATTCAAACGAAAGGAATCTTTTTACAGACATTGATCTTCAAATTATGCTATGCAACGAGAAGATCAAGAATCACCGAAGATCTATCGAAAAAGTGAAAAAAATGTGTGGCTGGTATGGCCCTTCTGACGTTGGTGGGATTGACTATTCGAAGGAATCTTTCCCTTCGACACATATTTCATTCGCCGAAGGCCTGGAAATGATCGACCGTGACACGGAAAAGATAAACCAGCTTACGGAAGAACGAAAAGATCTTCGCCGAACCATGCGACGCGTGAAAAAAATCTACGCCGGACTTTCCGGAATGGAAGCACAAGTTTACTATTGCCGCGTGATTCAGAAAAAAACACAAGCGGCCGCCGCGGACGAAATCGGACTTTCTGTTCGCCAGTTCCAGAGAATCGAAAGCGATATGAAGGACAAAGGACTGATTTGAAAATGAAAATTTTTTGAAACGAAAATTTTTTCACTTTTTGAAACGTTGATTTTTCAAGAAATCCACATTTTACAAGGATTTACGCGAAAATTACATGTCGTGTTTTATGTCGTGTTTTTGTCGTGAAATATGTCGTGGAAATGTCGTGTCAATCCGTGTTAATATATTAGCGTTGATAAGTGAATCAAAAATTCCTTGAAAGGCGTCGCCAGAAATGGCGGCGCTTTTTGCGTACATAAAAAGGGGGTGGCCCGATGAATACGGTCGAACCGATCAGGGACATGGATCTTGTGATGGATTTGGCCGAATACCTAAAATCGAATAATGAACGTGATTATGTTCTTTTCATGTTTGGCATTTATACCGGGCTTAGAATTTCGGATATTTTGAAATTCCGAATTCGTGACGTCCGGGAAAAAGACGCTGTTTATATCAGGGAGAAAAAAACCGGGAAGGAAAAAAGATTCCCGATAAATTCTGAACTGAAACCTATTATCGAAGAATATATCGCCGGTAAAAGAGATTATGAATATCTATTCAAATCGCCACGATACCCGAATAAGCCTATCACCAGACAGCAAGCGTATAACGTACTGACTGACGCGGCGAAGGTGTTCGGCCTGGAAGCAATAGGCACGCACACACTACGAAAGACATTCGGCTATCACATGTACCAGCAGACACACGACGCGGTTACACTGATGGAGATATTCAACCACGCAGACATAAGCGTCACCCTTCGATACATTGGTATCAACCAGGACAACAAAGATAAGCTGATTAAGAGCCTGACCTTTAAGCATGGCAAGGGCAAGAGATAGCACACACAAGAAGCCTTCCTATCCACACGGATAATCGGAAGATTTCTTTTTGCCCTTTACTTGACACAACGGGGCGTTGACAAGTGAAGTGTGTTCGTTTTCGTTGCGTTTAATAGAAAGGAAAGGCGCACAAGCGACTTGACACAATTACAAGATATGTCAAGAGAAGGGGACGACAAGGCACCCGGCCAGGACGTGAAAATCATCGGGGAATTTTTCCCCGAACTTTCGTAGGTTCTTCCGGCGACCGAATCGGCCCCGCGGGTAAGCGAAGCCCAAAATCTTCCTAGATACAGACAAAAAATAACAGAAGTTGCCGTTACCGATTTGACCGGAAAGGGGGCGAGGATATGGCAAAAGCAGAAACAGAATCAGCAAAAATCACGAACGTAGACAGCTTGACCGTATCGGCCGCCGTCCTGGGCGATATATTCGGCGTGTCTGACAGACGTATTCGCCAGATGGCAGAAGAAGGAATCATCGTCCGCGTGGCGAAAGGCCGGTACAACTTCCAGGAATCCGTTAAGAATTATATCTTGTCTTTGAAGCTTGCCGTTGACACGGCAAACCAGGACAATCCGGACGGAGAACTGAACATTGAAGAAGAAAAAGCACTTCACGAAAGAGTTAAGCGTCACATTTCAGAACTTCGCCTTCAAACCATGAAGGGAGAACTTCACAAGGCCGAAGACGTCGAAAAAGTAATGACTGACATGCTGACTTCATTCAAAACAAGGGTTATGAATATCCCTTCGAAGGTTGCGCCGGTGCTGGAAAGCCGCGACGCCGGATTTATCAAAGATCGCCTGACAGCGGAAGTCACGGAAGCCTTAAACGAATTGAAAGACTACGATCCGAAGGCTTTTTATAGTGATGAATACGTCGAAGGTGAAGACGATGATTAAATCAGAGCCAGACAGAAAACGTTCGAAAGATTTAGGTATCGACTTAAAGACAATCAAATTATTTGAAAAGATAGCGAAAGCAGTAGCGCCGCCGCCTATTATGACGGTTAGCCAGTGGGCGGACGCTGAAAGAAGACTGTCGGCAGAAAGTAGCGCCGAAGCCGGACGCTGGAACACAGACCGCGCACCTTACCAGCGCGAGATCTTGGACGCCGTAAACAATCCGGAATGTGAAGAAGTGGTGATTATGTCTTCCGCCCAGGTTGGAAAGACAGAACTTATCCTGAACACGATCGGATATTATATCGACTACGATCCGGCGCCGATCCTGGTTGTAAATCCGACAATCGAAATGGCCCAGACCTTTTCGAAGGACAGACTGGCGCCAATGATCCGCGACACGCCGGCACTTCGCGGCAAGGTTCGCGACGCAAAATCGAAGAATTCTGGAAACACAATCCTTCACAAACAGTTTCCGGGCGGTCATATCACTATGGCAGGGGCGAATTCGCCGGCTTCCCTGGCGTCAAGACCTATCCGAATCGCCTTAATGGACGAGATCGACCGCTATCCGGCCAGCGCCGGAACAGAAGGAAACCCGATCAAGTTAGCCGAAAAGCGAACGACGACCTTCTGGAACCGTAAAAAAATAAAGGTTTCAACGCCGACAATCAAAGGACAGAGCCAGATCGAAGCCGAATTTCTATCCGGATCACAAGAAGAATGGTGTGTTCCTTGCCCTTGTTGTGGAAAATACCAGTCCTACGAATGGGGAAGGATTCATTTTTCAGATGTGACGATGGAATGTAAATTTTGCGGCGAACATATTTCCGAAGTTGACTGGAAACAGCAAAAAGGAAAGTATATCGCAAAATTTCCGGACAGAAAGCGAAAAAGAAGCTTTCACCTTAACGAATTAGCGTCGCCATGGAAACACTGGGAAGAAATTATCCGGGAATTCAGGGAAGCACAAAAGGAATTGAAGGAAAACGGCGACATTAACAAAATGAAAACCTGGATCAATACGACGCTTGGCGAAACATGGGAAGAACGCGGCAAAAGTGCCGACGATGATTCTATCATCGGACGCCGCGAAAGATACGAAGCAGACATTCCGGATGGTGCTGTCGTTCTCACGGCCGGCGTGGACGTTCAGGACGACCGTTTCGAAATCGAGATCACCGGCTGGGGCCGCGGTTATGAATCGTGGGGCATTAAGTACGATAAGATTTTCGGCGACCTGGAAAAAGAAGGAACCTGGGATCTTCTGGAAAACTATCTTGATAAAGAATTTTACTTTGCTTCCGGAAGTTCGCTTCTGATCGCTTGCACTTGCATAGATACCGGCGGCCATTTCACGACACAATGTTACAAATGGCTGAAAAAAATGGAGCGAAAAAGCAAAAGGATTTACGGTGTTAAGGGTATGGGTGGCCCAGGTATTCCACTTATACACAAGTTATCCACAAACAACCAGCTAAAAGTTAAGGTTTTTATCCTGGGTGTGGATTCCGGAAAAGAAATACTTATGACGCGGCTTAATACGGTTGACGAAGGGCCGGGGTATTGCCATTTTCCGATCAATGCCGACCGCGGATATAACGAAACCTACATAAAGGGGCTTAACAGTGAGCAACGTGTCGTTCACATAAAAGACGGGCGCCCGGTTATCAAGTGGGTAAAGAAAGCCGGCGGAATCAGAAACGAACCGCTGGATCTTCGAAACTATTCCACGGCCGCGGTCGAGATTCTACGTCCTGACTGGGACGTTCTGGAATCGAAGGTCAAGGCCGGAATTAACTACATGAAAAGACAACCGGCAAAAAAGACCGGAAAACGAAAAACTGGCGCCTTAAACCGCGGCGTCCAGTTGTAAGGCGGTGAAATATGTTAAGCAACACACAGAAGGAACGCCTGGAACGTTATAAATCCAGGCTGAATATGTACCTGGAAGCGGAAGAAGCTGTTCTTCTTAACCAGGAATACACGATCGGGACGAAAAGCTTAAAACGTGCCGATCTTGGAACTATCCGGGCGGCTATTAAAGACCTGGAAAAACAGATTGATTTATTAGAATCAGGCGGAAAAAACAAGGCTTTCCGATTTGTTCCGCGTGATATTTAGAAAGGCGGTGGCTGAAAAGTGAATATTATCGACAAAGTGATTGAAGCTTTCAATCCGGCGGCCGCCCTGAAACGACAACAGGCACGAATGGGAATGGAACTGATCCGGACGTTTCAAAATTCGGGATATGACGAATCGGGAGCTTCCAGAACAAAAAATTCAATGCGCGGCTGGTCGGCAAGATCAAAAAGTCCACAAGAAGACATTGACAAGAATCTTCCAACGCTACGACAGCGATCAAGAAGCTTGTATATGTCGGCGCCGCTGGCCGCTTCGGCAATCAAGACAAACCGAACGAATGTGGTCGGCGAAGGATTGAAGTTGAAAAGCACGATCGACTATTCCTACCTTGGAATGACGCCGGAAGCGGCGGCAGAATGGCAACGCCAGGCGGAACGCGAATTTGAATTATGGGCGAAATCAAAGTTTTGTGACGCGATACGATCGAATAATTTTTATGAGATCCAGCAAACGGCGTTAATGTCGTGGCTTATGAACGGCGACGCTTGCGTCCTGGTAGAGTACGAACGCCCGACGAAGTTCTTTCCGTATGGGTTGCGCGTCCGTCTGATCGAATCGGATCGAGTTTCGACACCACACACAACCGGAAACACCGTGAATTTATACGCGAAGGACTTACAGACCGGGAACCGGATCTATAACGGCGTTGAACTTAACGACGCCGGCCAGATAGTGGCATATCATATTTGTTCGACTTATCCAAACAGCAACCTTCACACGGAAAAGAAGTGGACGCGTGTAAAAGCCTTCGGCGATAAGACGGGAATTCCGAACGTGCTAATGATTTACGAAACAGAACGCCCGGAGCAATACCGCGGCGTTCCTTATCTGGCGCCGGTTATTGATTCATTAAAACAATTAACCAGATACAGCGAAGCCGAACAAATGGCGGCTGTTATCAATGGATTCTTCACGGTGTTTATTACATCGGAATCCGGAGCGCAAGACGTAGGGTTCACCGGAGTAGTTCCGGAAGGTGAAGAAGTGACGAACGATAATGTCAGTTACGAACTGGGGCCTGGAATGGTGAACATGTTAAATCCGGGCGAAAAGGTCGAAATCGCTGACGCGAAAAGACCTTCGACGAATTTTGACGCGTTCGTGACCGCGCTTTCGAAGTATATCGGCGCCGCGCTGGAAATACCGGTCGAATTACTGACAAAGAACTTCACGTCAAGTTATTCCGCTTCACGCGCCGCCCTTCTGGAAGCCTGGAAGGCTTTTCGAATGAAAAGGGCGTGGCTTGCCGCTGATTTTTGCCAGCCGATATATGAAATTTTCCTGATCGAAGCGATTTCTTCCGGAAGATTAAAGGCGCCAGGATTCTTCCTGGATCCGATGATTAAAAAAGCATATTCCGGCGCACAATGGAACGGCCCAGCCCAGGGAATGATCGATCCGATCAAAGAAGTGAACGCGGCAAAAGAAAGAATATCAATCGGAATTTCGACACGCCAGAAGGAAACAATCGAAATGACCGGCGGCGACTTTGAAGCAAATGTCGCCCAGCTTGCACGCGAAAATGACCTGATGAAAGAATACGGCATTTCTGGCGCGGCACCGTCCGCACCGGCTGAAAATAAAACAGAAAAGGAGAATATTGACGATGAAGAAGGCAACAAAGAAGACAAAGTTCCTGAACATGGCGACACCGGCGCCGAAGGTCAATAAATTCTGGAACTTCACAGAACACGGAAACGACGCCGAATTACAACTTTTCGGAACGATTTCTTCGGAAGAAGACTGGTGGAGTGACGATTGTGTCACTTACAGAAATTTTATTAACGATTTGAACGCGCTGGGGCCTAAAGACAATATAAACGTATTGATTCAGTCTCAGGGCGGCGACGTATTCGCGGCAAATGCGATTTACAACGCACTTGTGGCAAACAGCGCAAAGATTACCGCAACAATTATCGGAATTTGTGCTTCCGCCGCCACGATCATTTTACAAGCGGCAGAAACACGCAGAATCGCAAAAAACGGCGTAATTATGGCCCACAATCCAAAAGTAACGGTTTATGGAGCCTATGAAGCGGACGATTTGCGAAAGTTGGCGGAAGCAACCGACAAAGTAAAAGATTCAATCAAGGCCGTTTATCGCGATCGCCTGGGAAAAACAGACGACGAAATCGAAGAAATGATGAACGAAACGGCCTGGTATGTCGGCCAGGAAGCCGTTGACAATGGATTTTGCGACGAAGTGATCGAAGAAAACTTCGCGAACGCCGCAGTCACAAACGAAGGAAGATACAGTTTCAAGAACTATGTGGAACCTATTCTTCCCGATGATGTTCGAAAAAAGGTTCAGAATCTTTCTAAAACGCCGCAGAAGGACGACGGGACTTTTTTTAATAAAACCAATCCACAGAAAGGAAATAATGACATGGGACAGAATCAGAACCAGAACACGGCGCCGGTGAAAATCGAGAACGCCGCACAGTTGCGAAGTGCTTATCCCGATATGATAAATCAGATCGTGGACGAAGCTATTCAGAACGAACGCGATCGCTTAAAAGCCATTGACGAGATCGCGAACGGAATTCCTGACGACGTTTTGAAAAAGGCAAAGTATGACGAGCCACTTTCCGCCGCTGATCTTGCACTGGCACAGATGAAAGCAAACAACGCCGCCGGAGCGCAGACAATGACAAATGTTGTTGACGATCTTACAAAATCCGGATCCGGAGAGGTTGGTGCAGTTCCGAACGTTGGAAACAACGCCGGAGCGCAGACACCGGAGCAGAAAGAAGCCAAAGTCCGCGGATTTGCAAACGCGTTAAAGGGCGACAAGAGAAGAAAGGAGAAATAAATCATGGGATTATATGAAAAAGTCGGCGAATTTACGCCGGATTCACTTTTTGCGTCACCTGACTACCCGGTTTTGAAAGAAGGAATCGGTCTGAAAAAAGGTCAGGGCGTATTGAAGCGCGGATCTCTTATCGTGAAGGGATCTGACAAACACGCTTATCTTGCCGGAACAACCGTTTCTTCCGTTACTTTGAAGGTGTTCGGGATCCTTACAGACGACGTAGACACCGGATCAGAGGATAAAAACGAGAACGTACCGGCTACATGCTACATTACCGGACATTTCAACCGCGGCGCGGTGATTGTTAAGTCCGAAGCAACTATTGACACATACGAAGACGATATGAAGGGCGTCGGAATGTACCTTCGTAACGTCCAGAAATACGAGTAAACAAGGGGGTATTAAATCATGTCTGATTACACAACACGCGAAATGATGGAAGCGTTCGACCAGACGCCGCCCGTCAAAACCTTCTTACAGAAGACTTTCTTCCCGACAGAGGAAACGCACGTTTCCGAAAAGGTTGAATTTGATGTAAGAAAGGGAAAAAGAATCATGGCGCCGCTTGTAAGTCCTAGAATGGGCGGAAAGGTTATCACACGCCAGGGGTTCAGAACTAATCAGTTCACCACACCAAAGATCGCACCTGAAAGACCTATGACAATCGACGACATTACACAGCGCGCGATCGGCGAGAACATTTACAGCCAGAGAACACCAGAGGAAAGAGAAGACGAACTTCTTGCGAAGGACTGGACGGATCTTGAAGAATCAATCGCACGAAGAAAAGAGTGGATGTGTCGCCAGATCCTTTTTGAAGGAAAAATCGACGTCGAGGACGAGGAAGAAGGACTTGACGTTCAGATCGACTTCGGCTTCTCAAATATTACATATCTGGGAGCTGACGCGAAGTGGTCGCTTGCCAGCGTGGATCCTTTGAAGGTGCTTCGCGAGATCAGAAGAAAGATTATCAAGGCGACCGGGAAGGCCCCTGATATTGCGATCTTCGCGTCTGACGCAATCGAGGACTTCGTAAATAACCCTTATGTCATGAAGGCCATGAACGTTCTTAACATGAAGAATGTTGTTATTGAGCCGCGTGTGGTAGATCCGGCGCTTACCTTCTACGGAAGAATTGCAGAACTGGATCTTGATATTTACACTTACGACGAGTGGTTCTTGAACGACGAGGGCGACGAGGAAGCAATGATCCCGGCTGGAACCGTTCTGATCGGACATTCTGACGGTGAAGGACAGGTCGAGTATGGATCTGTTACCCAGATGGAAGATAAGAAATTCGTTACTTACGAAGGAAAGCTTGTTCCAAAGGAGTACGCAGACGAGAAGAACGAAGTTAAGATGTTACGCCTTACTTCCCGTCCGCTTCCTAGACCTTACGACGTCGATTCCTGGGCGATTATCTACGTTGACGGTACAAAAGCAGAGTAGGGGGCGGTGATTATATGGCATACAGAACAAAAATCGAGGTAAGAACCGGCGGAAAGAAATACCTTCCTGGAACAATTCTTCCGGAAGATATTTCGCCGCTTGATCTTGCATTCCTTAAAAGAAAAAAATTCGTTGAGGTTGTGGACGCTGATCCGCTGGCGACACTTGCGGCGGAAGATTCCGACGAAGATCCGGACAATGACGGATTTACAGACGGGTTCGACGGCGTTGACAGTCTGAAAAGCGCTGATGAGATCATGAAGTTTCGTTCAAAGGCCGACGTTGCACAATATGCGGCTTCTATCGGGCTTGATCTCGGCGAAGATTATAAAGACAAGGCCCTGGACGATCTAAAAGGAACAGTTATCAATTTTCAGGAAGAAATGGAAGCTGGTTCTGACGACGGATCAGACGAGTAATGAAAAGCTTCAAAGAACAGCTTGAAAAAGATTTTGAAACCACATTCTTCAATACGGACGAATTCGCGGAAATTCACGAATTACAAGGAAACGAAGTTCCGGTTGTTGTCGATAACGACATAATTATCACGCTTTCGCTTGGAAAAAATGCGGACGCCGACGGAATATTCACCGACGATAAAATGATTTTCGTACAAAAAAAATACCTGGAATTTGAACCGGTGGCCGGTCAACACTTATCCTTCGACGGAGAGATCTACCCGATTAAAACTGTTAATGAAGATATGGGCGGCTATACGATCATTCTATCAGGTAACGAAGATTGATCGTTTCGGAAATAAAGGTTTCCGGCATTGAAGACGTTGAAAAACGTTTAGGAAACATGAAAAAGAACGCCCCGACGGTTGTTTCCAGGGCAATCAATAGGGCGATTCAGAACGTAAAGAAGAATATGGGAAAAGAAACGTCGGAAAGGTATTTTATCACGTCCGGCGAAGTGAAAAAGACTGTCAATGTCACAAAAGCCACAAAGTCACGGCTTCAAGCCGCGGCAATTTCGCAAGGTGCCGGAATTGCCTTGTCAAAATTCAAGGTAAATCCAAAAACACCGGTTCGATACCGTGGGGCGTCCAGATCGCCGAAGGTATATCGTGCCGGTGTTAAGAAGGCCGGCGGCGTAAAGCCGCTGGACGGAAACCCGAAGTCTTTCGTTGCTGTTATGAAATCCGGACACGCCGGCGTTTTTTCCAGAACGTCCGCGAAAAGCCTTCCGATCAAACAGCTATACGGCCCGTCTGTTCCGCAGATGGTGAAGAATGAAGACATTATGGATAAGATCAACCGCGACGCAAACGAAACGCTTCAAAAGCGAATTGACGCGGAGATCAACAACCTTTTGCGAAGGGGGTAAGACATGCAGACAGATATTTTTTTACAGAAGACACTTGTTGAAGTTGTGAAAGAAGAACTGAAAGGATATGTCACGTTAAACAATGGCGAAATGGTAGAATTCAACGTCTATCCGCAGAACTTACCGGCGAAGCAAGGGAAGAACGACAAAGACCACTTTCCTTACGTGCTGGTGTGCCTGGACGAAGAAACGATCACCGGGGAAGATTCAAACAATATTTGTTCAATCTATTTCCTGGTTGGAATTCAGGATCAGAACCCGAACCGTCAGGGACATTTTGACGTTGCGAATGTCTTGGATAAATTACAAGACAGATTCCTAAAAGATCGCCTGATAGATCAGAGATACAGAATCCAGTTCCCGATCACAAAGAAGTTCCAGGAAGAAGACACCTGGCCGAAATTTATCGGCGGAATGTCTACTTTGTGGGACGTTAGCAAAATGGAAATGAGGGAAACCGAATATGACTAGAAAAGAAAATAAAAAGGTCATGTATTTAGGGCCTACAATTCGCGGCGTCGTTAAAAACGGCGCTGTTTTTGAAGGTGGAATTCCGAAAAATCTTGAAAAAATCGCCGGAAAGAAACCGATTATTCAGAATTTGATCGTTCCACTTGAAAACATTGTGGACGTTTCGAAGAATATCCGCGTCGAAGGAACAGCGGAAGCGATCGCCTTCGATAAAATCGCAGAGATCAGCGAAGCGGAAGTAAAAGAGTTTACGGAAGGAGAGTAAAAAGCTATGTCTAATTACAAACATGGTATCAGGACAAGCCGCCAGGCTACACAGTTAGCCACACCGGTAACGTCCGACGGCTGTTTACAGTGTATCATCGGAACGGCACCGGTCAACCTTGCCGCCGATCCTTACGACACAGTGAATAAGCCTTTCGTCGCATACAAGAAGGCGGACGCGATTTCCGCCCTGGGATATAGCGACGATTTCAAGAATTACACATTATGTCAGAGCGTTTACGCGACATTCGACGTCTTCGGAGTTGCCCCGATCGTGCTTATTAACGTTCTGGATCCGAAGAAGCATGTATCAGCGGAACTTTCAAAGACGTTCGACGTCGTGGGCGGAACAGCAAAGGCCACAGAAACCGGAATCCTTATGGATAAGCTTTCCGTATCTGACGAAACCGGCG
>OOAZ01001376.1_pt1 | contig 16528 bp, 15 predicted proteins | sample 1671221 | NCBI WGS metagenome assembly OOAZ01 (sample SAMN06348134, study PRJEB24527) | human gut metagenome | biome: human gut; feature: ankylosing spondylitis patient; material: feces | host: Homo sapiens | place: China | collected 2015-10
GGAAATTGAAAACATTCTGAAAACAGCAGGATTTATTCTGTTTTTCTCAAAAAAAATTGCCCTCTCCCCTGCCGCAATTCAGAATTTTGCGGGGAGATGAGGCAATAAAAATGTCCAACAGTCTGAAAACCGCTGGACATCTTTATAAAAAGCAACTCGAAAATTAGCTGTCGAAATTGCTAATTTTCGACGCTACAACAAAGAAAAAAGACTGTGACATCTTTTTTATCACAGTCTTTTGGTCGGAGTGACGGGATTCGAACCCACGGCCTCTTGGTCCCGAACCAAGCGCGCTACCAACTGCGCTACACCCCGTAAAGAAAAACCGCAGCAGCTGGGCTGCTGCGGTGTGGTTGGGGATGAGAGGATCGAACTCCCACGGGCGGAGTCAGAGTCCGCTGCACTACCATTATGCGAATCCCCATCGGGTTTGTGTCTTGGGCGTCTGCCCTCAACGCTCATATATTATAGCGTGCCCGACGGGATTTGTCAACGCCTTTTTTTGAAAAAACTTCAATTTTTTCTCCAAAATTTTCAGTTTTTCAGAATTCATCGCTGCTGCGTCAATCGTTTTCTGTTATCCGGTGCAGGTGGATCAGCTTAACAGCCGGCGGCACTTTTATTCCTTGGGCCGATACCGCATGTCCGACACGGTGTACACCGTAATGAAGGCCTGCGGGTCCTCGCGGTTCATGTAGCTCATCAGCTTCTGGTATTCGGCCTTGTCCACAATCGTGATGATCTCGCGGCGCTTCTGCATATTGTACGCGCCGTAGGATTCATACACCGTCGCGCCGCTGTGCAGGTCCTCAATGATGAACCGGCGCAGTTCTTCTTCCTTCCCGGTGATGATGCAGACGCGGCGCTTGATGTTATGGTCAAAGATAAAGTGGTCGAGCACAAGCCCGTTAAAATAGGTACCCAGCACGCTTAAAACCACGGTCTTTTTGTCGTAGACCAGCGCGGCGGAGAGCGCCACGCAGATGCCGGACAGCGACATGGCCTTGCCCAGGTCCATGTGCAGGTATTTGTTCATGATCTTGGCGACGATGTCCAGCCCGCCCGACGAGGCGTTGCGGTTGAACAGGATGCTCAGCCCCACGCTGACGACGAGGATGTAGCACAGCACGTCCAGCTCCTGGCTGTCAGTCAGGGAGCCGAGGTTCGGGAAGAGCCGCTCGAACAGGCCGATAAACGCCGGGAGCAGGATGCTGGTGTAGACCGTCTTGGCACCGAACTCCCGCCCGCAGGTCAGAAACCCGATGACGAGCAGCACGACATTCAAAATCATCGTGATGGCTGACAGCGGCAGCGGCACAAAGTTTGCCAGCACGATGCCCAGACCCGAGATGCTGCTGACCGAGGCATGGCTGGGCACAAGGAAGAAGTAGACCGCCGCTGCAATGATGGCCACGACTCCGGTCAGGATGGCAAGTTCCCGCACCGCCGCGGCGGTGGGCACAGCTTTTTTGTTCATCGGCAGACCCTCACGATTCCTTGATGCGCTTGCCGTGGCGCATTTTTCTAAACGTTGTCATTTTTGTTTCCTCTTTCTTAGTAGTATCGTACCACCTTAGTAGTATCGTACCACAAGACCGCACAGTGCACAATGTACTATATCGTTATTTGTTTCGTACTATTTTCCTTTTCCGTCCCAAAGCACCTGCCGCGCCTTGCAGCCGGAGCTTTTTTACTCTCTTATTGTAGCACACCCCCTTTAAAAAGAAAAATAAAATTTTCACTTCAAACTGTGCCGTTTGTTCCAACACCGGCGGCGTTTTTTTCGGCGGCGGGCGGGGTTGTTATCCGGCGCACATTTTCTGCCGGAGCGGGGCGGCGGGGGTTGGAATCCGCGGCACAGTTTTCTACAGGTTGTATTGTTATCGGCGGCACAGTTTGCCGGGCAGCCTCTTTTATACAGGTTGTTATCCTGCACACAATTTCGGGGAGCCGGCGTTGGAATCCCCCGCACAGTTTACGGCGGGCAGGGTTGTTATCGGCAGCACAATTTCGGTGCGGTGTGCATCGCGGGGCAAAAAAAACGGTTGTTATCGGGCGCACAATTCGGACTTTTTTCTGCGGGCGGCAGGTTGTTATCCACAGCACAATTTGCGCGGTGGGTAAAATTCGGCTATTGTTATCGGCAGCACATTTCGGAATTTCGTCTGCTTTCCAAACGTGTCCGGACCGGGTTGTTATCCAGCGCACATTTCCGGCAGTGGGGTTGTTATCGGGAGCACAGTTTCCAAACTGTAGAATTTTGGCGGCTGTTGTTATCGACGGCACAGTTCTGAAAAATCTACCGTACAGCGTACAGCCGGTATTGTTATTCACGGCACAATTCGTTTTTTCCAGGGCAGAGCGGTTGTTATCCGGCGCACAATTCGCAAAAATCCGTTTTTTTGCGGCGCGTCCTGCCGTGGGTTGTTAGTCTGCGCACAGTTTGCCCTGCAGAGGCCGGGGTTGTTATCGACGGCACAATACACGGATTTTTCAGCACGGGTTGTTATTCAGCGCACATTTCCCCGCGGCAGGATTTTTCCATCCGCCCTGTTGGAGTGCTGCGCACATTTCTCACTTTTCCTTTTTTCGCGCCCGGGGTTGTTATACTCGACACTTTTTAAAAATCCCACAAAATTTTCTTTGCCGCCATTTTCCTGCAAAAAAACTTTTTTACCGTTGTTACGCTCCGCACATTGTTGCGTTTTACACATTTGTGTTGGTATGCTGCGCACAGCACCGTTGTAACACAGCGCACATTTGTATTGGAATATTCGACATAGCTATACTACTTTTCTAAATATATATAAATAGGGCTAAAAATCCCAAAACAAAAGAACACGGGATTTTGTGCGGCGCGGAGGAAATGTGCTGAATGTTACAATAATTGACACAGCGCGCACAATCTGCTATGATACGTTTAACGTGTTGTAAAGATGAGGTTTTGCAAATGACACCCCAAAGTACGTTGAAAACGACCCCAAAAGCCAACCATAACAAAAAGCAGGGGTCGAAGTCTGCCAAGGCGTCGCCTTCGACCCTTGTTGCTACCTATAGCGGGCGCGGCAATCAGACGATTGTCCGCAAATCCAACGACCTGATCCAGAACGCAATGTACAGCCTTTCGCTGAGCCAGCAAAAGCTGATGCTGCACATTTTCGCGATGATCAAGCCGTCGGACACCGAGCTGCCCCGGTACGAGATGTCGATCTACGAGTTTTTGAAGCTCTGCGGCGTTGACCCGCACAACGGCTCGATGTACAAGCAGGTCAAGAAAAACATCGAGGACATCGCCAACGCCAAGGTCCAGTGGATCCGCTTGGCGGGCACCCAGAAAATCACGATGTTCCGTTGGCTTTCCAGCGCGACCATCGACGAGGGCACCGGCAAGATCGTGCTGACGCTCGACCAGTCGCTCAAGCCGCACCTGATCCAGCTAAAAGAGTTCTACACAACGATGAATATCACCTATACGCTCCCGATGAAGAGCCAGTATAGTCTGAAAATTTATGAGCTGTGCAAGAGCTACCAGAACCTGTACATCACCAAAAAAGAGAAGGGCGAACCGCTGGTCTGGAACATTGAGACGCTGAAAAAGCAGGTGGACTGCAATGCGGCCAACTGGGCCCACGTGCGCCGCACCGTGCTGGACAAGGCCAAGAGCGAGATCAACGGCCACACCGACATCTATTTTGACTATGAGGTCTACGAAAAAGATCGTCAGCGCGTCATTGCGATTGCCGTCACCATTGAGCCGGTGGACAAGCAGGTCGCCGATGACAAGCTGAACGAGATCACAAAATCCATGTCCAACCGGGTCCGCAGCAAGAAGGGCAAGCTGACTCTGGCCGAGACCGGCACGCTGGATGACGACCCGAACGTGCTGACGCTCGAGTATGTCTCGGTGCCCGAGACGACGATCCCCTATTCCTACGGTGCTACGCCGGAATTGCTGCGCCAGGAGCTGGAGATCAAGGCAGAGCCCGACAAGCTGATCCGCGAGCTGACGGCGGACGAGATGGACGCCGTGCGCACGATCATCGATGCTATGGTAAAAATGGCAGGCACACCGCGCGGCAATGATAAGATGATCGACGGCGGCAACGCGACGTTCTTCCAGACGATGAACAACGTCATTGACAACTGCGGCGGTCTGCGCCGCTGGTTCGAGGGTGTCGCCACCCGCTACGCCGCCAAGGTCATCCCGGTGGCACGCACCAAGAGCGCTCCCCTGCCCTACCTGTCCCGCGCAATTTTGGAGGACCTGGAAAATTATCGTATCTACGTCACCGGCGGTATGCCGGAGGAGGTGGAGGACGACTACGGCGCACCCGAGACGCCGGACATCGTCGAGACCACCGACTTTGTGGAGACCGACGCCGAGCCGGTCAACCAGCTGGCGCCGGAGGATGCCGCGACGAAGAAAGAAGTCACGGCGGCGCTGCTGCGCTACATTGACCGCGACACGCTCTCGGCCCGGCTGACCACCGGCCAGATGGAGGCATTCGAGGATATTTTGCAGATGACGGCCTATTTTTGCCGTCGCAACGTCAAAGGCAAGGACGACGGCATGATGGAGGGCAAGGCCAACATGCAGTTTTTGGACGCTTTGAACAAGGTCATTGCCCGGTATGAGAGCCTGACCCCGCTGTTTGAGGCGATGTCGGTCATGATGGACTACGACACCTACTGGAAGGACCTGATGAAGAACCCCAGGATCAAAAATCCGAAGCTCGTCTTTCAGTCTGAGGTCGAAAAGGCCCTGCTGATGCCGTCCGCTGTCATCGGCGAATACACCGCCCGCAAGGCCCAGAGCGACACCGGCCACACGCTGCACCGGGAATACAACTGGACGAAGGCCTTTGACGAAGAATAAGAAGAAAAAGCGGAATTTTTGAAAATGTGCCCTGAATAACAACAGCCCCGGGATTTTCCAAAGCAGAAAATCCAGGGGCTTTGCTGTCTGTATATTTATTCGTGCGTATAAATATTCACAACCGTTTAACAACCGGCGCGGTGCGGGCGGATACAGCGTGTGCCCTTATCGTTTGCGGCAGACGCTGTAGGGGGCGGCGTCACCGAGGCCCCGTGGCCGTTTGCGGCAGTGATGAGTGTCACCTGGGCAAATTTCCGCATCGCTCGATCCGCCCGCAGACGCGCCTAGCAGCCCCTCACAGCCGCCTCAATCGCGGCCTTATCCAACCCTTCCCCAATCACGATCAGCACCTCCTGACCGCTGGGAATGGGCTGTACGGTTATGGCGTCGCGGGCGGCGTTCAGCTCGACCCAGCCGCCGCCGTCGGGGATAAACCCCTTGACGCGCAGCACATGGCCGTATTTCGCGTCGTGCAGGAGCGTCTGCGCGGCCTGCCGGACCTGCGCGACACTGCGCCCGGCCTCGAGGAAATACAGCGAGGTAAACGCCTTGTGCTCGTCAAAATGCAGCTTGACGTAGCTTGTCTGCCGCCAGCCGCAGCGATCCACGCGGGCAAAATCAGCGGTTGTCAGCGCGTTCCAGTCCCGGCACAGTACATCGTCCGCGCCAAAGCGGCGGGCACAATGGCAGTCGGCCAGTGCGCGGTTCAGGTGGTCGATGACCGCTTCCGCCTCGCCGGGCACGGCCAGCTGCGTGCGGCTCATGACGACAAGCCCGGCACTGGCGGCCTCGGAGGCCAGCAGGTAGTCGGCCTGCGGGGAAAGCTCGTTTTCCAGCTTGGCGTCCACAATGGCAATGACGCTGCCCAGCGTATACCAGCGGTCCAGCGGCTCGTCTCGCAGAATGTCGTAGAACTCGTCCACGTCAAAGATGCCGCTCGGCTCAATGACGACCCGGTCAAAGCCGCGCATTGCCATTGAGATCAGCTTGGTGCGCATCCGGCGCTGGTGGGTGTCGCAGTCACAGCCGCCGCTGATCGTCTCTATGTCGCAGTGCTCCCCGATCAGGTTCTGCAGCAGCATGGCATCGACGTTCACCGCGCCGAAGTCGTTTTCCAGAATGCAGACACTGTGCCCCTGCGCGACGAGATACTGCACGTAGCGGCGCAGGAACGTCGTCTTGCCGGAGCCGAGAAACCCAGTGATCAAATCGACCTGTACCATTTTACTCCTCCTTCGGGCAGGTCATGCCCCGCTGGCGACCGATGGCCGCCCCTACACACGCAGTAAGGCAAGAATGCAATTTTTTGACGGTCTGACTTTATTCGTGAATTTCCAAAGGAAGATTGTCAGGGTCGGAAAAGAATGTCATTTTTTTGCCTGTGTAAGCATCGACTCGGATCGGCTCGGTTAGGATGCCCTTTTTATTCAATTCTCTTACGGTATCATCGACAGAGTCTACAGCAAAGGCAAGATGCCGGAGGCCGTAAGCCTCTGGATAACTGGGGCGTTTCGGGCAATTTTTAATGATAAAAAGTTCTAATTCCATCCCATCGAGTTGAAGATCAATTTTGTAATCATCGCGTTCCGGTCTGTAATTTTCTCGAATGACAGAAAAGCCTAACAGATCCACATAAAAGCGCCTTGATTTCTCATAGTTGCTCCCAATAATGGCAATGTGATGAACTTTTTTCAAATTCATGGCGTATTTACCTCTCCCCTGTCTGGTGTGCGGTACCCTGCAAATAAAAAAACGTACCCGAACCCTTTTCCGTAAAGAATTGGGTTCGAGTACGAACTGTCTGGTGGAGGATGGGGGACTCGAACCCTCGACCTCTGCGATGTGAACGCAGCGCTCTAACCAGCTGAGCTAATCATCCGTATGCGATTGACAAATGATAGTATACAGGATTTGCCCCGATTTGTCAAGCGCAAATTTTCAAATTGTTTTGTTGTCCTCCTCTCCCCCTGCCCGCAAAAAGACCCCGCCTCACGGCGCGAGAGACGCGCTGTGAGGCGGGGCTTGCAGTTGAGAGGAAAGAAGATTACCTGCTCAGCTCATCGGCCAGAGCGGCGAGCTGGGCCTCGCTGGCGGCATTCAGCGCGCCGCGGATCGTGACGGTGGTGGCAGCGTAGGTCAGGTTCTTGCTGCCCTCAAGCATTTTGGTCATGACCTTGGCGGCCATCGGCGCCCAGGAGCCGTTCTCGATAAAGGCCACCGTGCGGTTCTGGTAGTTGCGCTCGGTCAGGTGATGGATGAACTCCTTCATGAAGGGGAATACATCGGCGTTGTAAGTAGGCGTGGCCAGAACCAGCTTGCTGAAGCGGAATGCCTGCGCGACGGCCTCGGCCATATCGCAGCGGGCCAAGTCCATGGCAACCGTCTCCACGCCCTTCTCGCGCAGGGCCTCGGCCAGACGGTTGGCAGCCTCGGCAGTGTGGCCGTAGATGCTGCTGTAGGCGACGAGCACACCCTCGGTCTCGGGGCGGTAGGCACTCCAGGTGTCGTAGGCGGCCAGCACATCGCCCAGCTGCTCCTTGTGCAGGACGGGACCGTGCAGGCTGCAGACGGTCTCGATGTCCAGCGCGGCGGCCTTTTTCAGCACGGCCTGCACCTGCACGCCGTATTTGCCGACGATGCCGATGAAGTAGCGGCGGGCCTCGGACAGCCACGGCTCCTCCACGTCGAGTGCGCCGAACTTGCCGAACGCATCGGCGCTGAACAGGACCTTGTCTGCATCGTCATAGGTCATGATGACCTCGGGCCAGTGGACCATCGGCGCGGTGACAAAGTGCAGCGTGTGGGTGCCCAGCGGCAGGGTGTCCCCCTCCTTGACGACGACGCGGCGGTCCGCGTAGTCGGTGCCGAAATAGGCCTTCATCATGTTGAACGCCTGGGCGGACGCGACGATGGTCGTGCCGGGGTACGCCTGCGCGAACGCGGCGACGGAGCCGGAATGGTCAGGCTCCATGTGCTGCACGACCAAGTAGTCGGGCGTGCGCTCGCCCAGTGCAGCGGCGATCTTGGTGATCCACTCGTCGGTAAAATGGGCATCGACGCTGTCCATGACGGCGACCTTGTCGTCGCAGATCAGGTACGAGTTGTACGCCATGCCGTTGGGCACGTCGTACTGGCCCTCAAACAGGTCAACAAGGTGGTCGTTGACGCCGACATACAAAATATCTTTGGTGATTTCCATACGTGTAAACCTCCCGAAAAATACCAGAGTTGTTATTCTGGACACAGTATAGCATAGTTTTAGGAATTTGTCTCGGTTTTTTCAAAAATAGTTTGATAAAATTTTTAAATACAGTTGATAGGTAGGGGCAGGAGGGAATTTGGCGGGGTGGGCAAGGCGCACGGGAGGGATGAATACCTCCCGTGCGAAGCAAAAAAGCTCCCCGCCGATTCTTGGCGGGGAGCACAGGGATGTTTACCTAAAAATTATACGCGCGTTTTCAGAACCTCGTGCGCGGGCACGGGGGCGTCGATGGGACGGGGCGCGCCCTCGACCCACTGGATGGCCCTCTTGGGGCACTTGCTGACGCAGGTGCCGCAGCCGTTGCACTTGGTATAGTCGATGACAGCGACGTTGTCCTTCAGGAAGATCGCCTGGTTCGGGCAGTTGCGCACGCAGAGACCGCAGGCAATGCAGCCGACCTTACAGGTCTTGTTGACCAGCGCGCCCTTGTCCTTGTTGGAGCACTTGACCGCGGGCTGCGGGGCGATGGGCTTCATCTGGATGACGTGGCGCGGGCAGGTCACGGTGCAGGCCGTGCAGCCGGTGCACTTTTTGCGGTCCACGACGGCCACGCCGTTGATGACGTGGATGGCGTCAAACTTGCACGCGCGGGTGCAGTCGCCCAGACCCAGGCAGCCATAGGCGCAGGCGCTGGGGCCGCCCGCAATGGAGGCCGCAGCAGCGCAGGTCTGGATGCCCTGGTAGTCAAACCGCTTGCCGCAGTTCTCGCCGCCCGCACAGATGACGGTGGCGCGCAGGCTGGGGCGGTCGTCGGTGGCATTGCCCATGATGGTGTTGATGGCGTCGGCAGTCTTGTCGCCGCCCGGGGCACACTTGAAGGTGGGGGCACCGTTCTCCACGATGGCCTTGGCGTAGTCGGCACAGCCGGCGTAGCCGCAGCCGCCGCAGTTGGCACCGGCCAGACATTCCGTGACCTGCGCGATGCGCGGGTCCTCATACACAGCCATGAACTTGGAGGCCAGCACAAGGATCACGCCGCCGGCCAGGCCCAGCACCACCACGACAACGATAGCAAATACGATCGGGTTCATTCTCTCCATTCCCCTTTCTTAGAATATCGCGTTGATGATGTTTTCGACCAGACCGCCAAAGCCCATGAAGCTCATGGAGGTGATAGCGGCAGAAACCAGCGTGATGGGCAGGCCCTTGAAGCTCTCCGGCGGGTTGGCGGCCTCGACGCGGGAACGCACGCCGCAGAACAGCAGCATGGCGACCAGGAAGCCGACGCCCGCACCGGCGGCGCAGACAAGCGCCTCAGCGTAGGCCAGGCCGAAGCCGAACTCGGCCACAACGGCGGAGTAGTCCTGCACGGCCAGAATGGTGACGCCCAGCACGCAGCAGTTGGTCGTGATCAGCGGCAGGTAGACGCCCAGGGACTGATACAGCGCCGGGACGTACTTTTTCAGCGTGATCTCGATCAGCTGGACCAGAACAGCGATGACGAGGATGAAGATGATCGTCTGCAGGTAACCCAGATTATAGGCATCCAGCAGGAAGATCTGCAGCGGGAAGGTCACAGCCGTGGCAATGACCATGACGACGATAACAGCAGCGCCCATGCCCACGGAGGAATCCAGCTTTTTGGAAACGCCGAGGAACGGGCAGATACCCAGAAACTGCACCAGTACGTAGTTGTTGACCAGGATCATGCTGAAGAAGATGGTGGCAAACGTTGCGATCTGAGAACTCATTGTGCGGCACCCTCCTTCTGTTCTTCCTTGGCGGCGTCGATCTTCTCGAGCATGACGTCGCCGCAGCTCTTGCGCTCAATGGGCTTGTTCAGCTTGCGCTCCAGCCAGACACAGCCGGCCATCAGGCAGCCAAAGACGAAGAAGCCGCCCGGCGCGGAGTTCATGACGGTCATGCGGTCCACGCTCTCGGGGATGATCGTGATGCCCAGCCAGGTGCCGCTGCCGATGATCTCACGGATGGAGGACATGAGCAGCATGGTCAGGATGTAGCCGATGCCCATGCCCAGACCGTCCAGCGCAGAGTCCACGACGGTGTTCTTGCAGGCGAACATCTCGGCACGGCCGAGGATGATGCAGTTGACGACGATCAGCGCCAGATACACGCCCAGCGCCTTGTACAGGTCGGGCACGAACGCCTGCAGCACCATCTGCACGACGGTAACAAACGTTGCGATGATAACGATGTAGCACGGCAGATGCACCTTGGCCGGGATGACCTTGCGCAGTGCCGAGATAACGATGTTGGAGCAGACCAGAACGAACGTCATGGCCAGGCCCATGCCCACAGCGCCGGAAACGGTGGTGGTGACAGCCAGTGCGGAGCAGCAGCCCAGCACCAGGCGCAGAACGGGGTTCTCACGGATGATGCCCGCGGTAAAAACCTTCCACTTGCTCGGTTTTTCGTTCATCGTTACTGCACCCCCTTGATCTCATTGTTGTAGCAGTCGATGGCTGCGTTGATGGCGTTGAACGCGCCGTTGCTGGAATACGTTGCACCGGCAATGCTGTCCACAGGGCTGCCGGAGGCGACCTCTCCCCCGTTCCAGCCGATAAAGCCGGAGGCGAAGGAATCGCCGGAGACCTTGGAGCCGATGCCGGTGGTCTGGGTGGAGCCGTCGATGGAGATACCGGAAATGGCACCCTCGGCGTCAAAGGCAACGTAGACCGTGACGTCCTTGCCGGAGTAACCGGAGGCCGCAGCCTTGACGGCGACATCGCCGTTCGCGGTCTTGACAGCACCCTCGACGCTGGCGGTGGTCAGACCGTCGATGGCAGTCATGCTGTCGGTGGTCGTGCCCTCGGGCAGGACGGAGACATAGGCGGCCAGGGTCTCGGCTTGGGTGTTTTCCGCAATGATGGGGGCGGTGATGTCGTTCAGCACAGCCAGCAGCGCGCTGCAGACCAGGCAGATGACGACCAGCACGATGACGGGCAGCACAAGCTCCTTAAAAGTGCTCTGCTTCTCGGTGGTTTGCTTTTCAGCCATTATTCCGCACCGCCTTTCTTGGCTTTTTTGGGCTTTTTGTAGCCCAGCGGCGTCTGGTGGCCCCAGGCGTTGAACCACGGGGTCATCAGGTTGCCCAGCAGGATGGCGTAGCTCATGCCCTCATTCATCGAGCCGAAGTGGCGGATGAGGAAGGTGATGAGGCCGATAAACACGCCGTAGAACAGCTTGCCCTTGGTGGTGAACGGGCTGGTCACGTAATCCGTCGCCATAAAGACAGCACCGAACAAAAGACCGCCGGACATGCACTCGATCAGGGCGGTGTAGGCACTGCCGGTGTTGAGCGCAGTCAGCACAAAGACCGTGGCAACGATGGTCACGGGGATGGTGGCCTGGATGGTCCGGGTGGCAACCAGATAGGCGAAGCCCAGCAAGATGGCCAGCACGCAGACTTCGCCCATCATGCCGCCGCGGAAGCCCAAAAAGACATCCAGCAGGGGCAGCGTGGTCTTGTCGGCCACGGCCAGCGGCGTGGCGGAGGCCAGCGCGTCAACGGCCATGTCGGGGTAGACGTAGGCGGTCATGCGGGAGGTGAAGCCGAGGAACAGCACGATACGGCCCACCAGCGCGGGGTTGGCGAAGTTGTAGCCAAGGCCGCCGAACAGCTGCTTCGTGATGACGATGGCGACGAACGCGCCGACAACGGCGATCCAGAGCGGCATGCCCACGGGCATGTTCAGCGCCAGAATGATGCCGGTGACAACGGCGGACAGGTCGCCCACGGTGTTGGGCTTTTTCAGCAGCTTTTCATAAATGTACTCAAACGCCACACAGGCCAGGGTGGTCACAGCGACCAGCACCAGCGCCTGCACGCCGAAGATCAGACCCGCGGCCAGCACGGCGGGCAGCAGCGCAATGACAACATTGCCCATCAGCCCGCGGGTGGTGGATGCATCGCGGATATGCGGCGAGGCGGTAACGATCAGACGATCTTCCATGGGTTATTTGCCTCCTTTCCGCAGCTCGGCCATGTACCAGCCCTTGGCAAGGCCCATCGTCTGGCTGACGGGGCGCTTGGCCGGGCAGGCATAGGTGCAGCTGCCGCAGGCTACGCAGAGATCCACGCAGCGTGCTTTCAGCGCAGCAAAGTCCTTGTTGGCAAAGTCCTGCGCAATGACGACGGGCTCCAGACCCATCGGGCAGGCCTCGATGCAGCGCCCGCAGCGGATGCATGCGGACGGCTCGGGCAGCGCGGCGGCCTTCTTGCTGAACAGCAGCAGGCCGTTGTTCTGCTTGAGCACCGGGAAGTCGGCGCTGGGTGCAGCGCCGCCCATCATCGGGCCGCCGAAGATGATCTTGCCCAGCTCGACGCCCTCCTTGACACCGCCGCAGGCGTCGATGACGTCGCGGTACAGCGTGCCGATGGGCACCTCGATGTTCTGGGGCCTGGCGATGGCGTCGCCCTCGACGGTGACGCGCTTCGTCACCAGCGGGATGCCGGTCTTGAGGAACTTGCCCAGCGTGGAGACGCTCGTCACGTTCATGATGACGCAGCCCACGTCGGCGGGCAGGCCAGGCTTGCCGGAGGGGCCGACCTGCGGCACCTCGCGCCCGGTGCAGGTCTCGACGAGCGTTTTCTCGGCACCCTGCGGGTAGCGCATCGGCAGGCCCTTGACCTCGACGCCCTTCATCTCGCGGGTCAGCGAGGTGAGCAGGTCGATGCACTCGGGCTTGTTGCGTTCAATGCCGATGATGCAGTGCGGGATCTCGCAGTACTTCATGACAGCGGTGATGCCGGAGATGATCGTGTCGCTGCACTCCAGCATCTCGCGGCAGTCGGTGGTCAGGTAGGGCTCGCACTCGGCAGCGTTGATGAGCAGCGTGTCGATGGTGTTGGCCGCCAGCTTGACATGCGTCGGGAAGCCTGCGCCGCCGACACCCACCAGGCCGCAGGCCTGCACGGCAGCCAGCAGGCTGGCTTTGTCGGTGACGACGGGCGGCACACAGGCCGGATCAACGGTCTGCGCACCGTCGGTCTTGATGGCGACAGCCGTCGTCATCGCGCCGTTGACCATGCGCAGCGGTGCAATGTCCTGCACAGTGCCGGACACACTGGAGTAGATATTGGCGGATACAAAACCGCCGGCCTTGCCGATCACGGTACCGACCATGACGGTGTCGCCCTTTTTGACGACAGGCTCCGCGGGCGCGCCGATGTGCATCGACATGGGAATGACGACGTGCTCGGGCACCGGCATCTTGTTGGTCGGCTGCCCGGCTGTCGCCTTCACATGCGGCACAGCGGCACCCTTGGCAGAGCGCTTTAGGGACTTGAACAATCTGATTTCCCCCGTTTCTCTGATTTTTCTCGCCGCGGACGGGATTTCTGCTCCCCCGCCCGTGGTGGATAACTATACGGATTTATTGTACCATTTTTCAAAAGCATGTCAAGCAACCAAGTATGACAAAAGGTCGGTTTTGCATCGAACACGCAAGATTTGCAACAATTTGGGCAATCGCCGCAGAATAAAAAGCTGTATAAAAATTAACAATCCTACAAAGAAAACCCCTGGCAGATGTCGGTCTGCCAGGGGTGATACCGCAGGGATCGGACATGCCCGGTCCCTGCTTTTATTTACAGCTCGATCTCCTGCAGCCGCAGCAGGGCCAGGATATAGATCTTGAGGGCCTCAATGAGCTTCTCAAACGGGGTGCCCTCGTTCGCGCCGTGCATCGGGCCCGCAAAGGACGGGATCTCAATGTCGGTGTGCTCGGGGCCGAAGCTGACGGCATAGGGGAAGTGGCGCGCGTAGGTGCCGCCGCCCATCGTAAAGGGCTTCTTGCCCTCGCCGGTGACATCGTTGTAGGTGTTGATGAGCGTCTGGATGGCCGGGCTGTCCGCGTCGATGTAGAACGGCACGCGGCTGCTGACGTTCTCCAGCGTGGCCGCGCCGCCGCAGACCTTCCGGATGGCGGCAGTCATCTTTTCGGGGTCGGTGTTCGTCGGGTAGCGGCAGTCGAAGCTCTGGCGGATGACGCCGTCAGCCATCTCGATCGTGCCGCCGATGATGGTCAGCGGGTCAAACAGGCCGTCGTCCGCCGCAATGCCCAGTGCGCTGCCGTCGGTGTCGGCGTGCAGCGTGTGCAGCACGTTCAGGTAGGCCTCCTCCTGCGGGGTGCAGACGCCGCTCTTGAGCAGGCAGTTGACGATCAGGCTGATGGCGTTGACTGTGCCCTCGGGCATGGCGGCGTGGCCGCTCTTGCCCCAGCCACGGATGACGGTGGCACCGCCCTCCCCTGCCTCGAAGGTCACGCCCTCGGTCTGGACGAGTGCGCCCGCGCCGACCTGCACCGTGCAGGAAGCGCGGTCCGGCACGGCGTTGTGGGCGACGCCGCCCTCGAACGCCGTGATGATGCCGTTCTCAAACTTCGGGCTGACGAGCTCGCCGTTGAAGCCGCCCTTCTCGCCGTTGCAGACCGGGAACTCGGCGTCCGGCGTAAAGCAGAAGGCGGGCATCGGGTAATGCTCGGCGTAGTAGTCTACGTCGTGCATGTTCGTCTCCTCGTTGGCACCCAGCAGGGCACGCACGGGGTATTTCAGCGCCGCGCCGCTGTCCTTCAGGTACTTCAGCGCGTACAGGCAGAGGATGCTTGGGCCTTTGTCGTCGGCCACGCCGCGGCCCAGCAGCCAGCCGTCCCGCACGCGGACCGTGTAGGGGTCGGCGTCCCAGCCGTTGCCCTCGGGCACAACGTCGGTGTGGGTGATGGTCGCCAGGAACTTCTGGCCGTCGGCGATCCTGCCCGTCTCGGCCCAGCCGATGTAGCTGTCGGCGTTGAAGGTGTCCAGGCCCAGCTCGTCGGCGATCTCCAGCGCCTTGGCCAGCGCGGCCTTGGGGCCGGGGCCGAACGGTGCGCCCGGCTCGGGTGCGCCCTCCACGCTGGGCACGGCCACCAGACGGGTGATGTCGCGCAGGATGTTGTCGCGGTTTTCCTCCACAAAGGCGTCAATGGACGCCCAGCGCGGATCGTTCACGTTCATAAGAATTCCTCCTGATGTTTTTATTCAGTATAGCACATTGGCGAAATTTGTAAAGGAAAGTTGTGTCGGGGTCAGTGCAGGGGTCGGCGTCCCCGACACCCCGCATTACCGCATACGCCCCTCCCCGCCCATCAGTGCCGTCATCTCCTTGATGCGCTCCAGCGGGAACGGCGGGGTGCAGAGCGGGCGCATGGCGATGCTCATGAGAAGCATCGGGTTGTCGTCCGCGGCGATGCGGTTGGATGTCAGTTTGCCGCAGAGGCGGCAGCGGTGGATGATGGCCCACTCGCCGCCCTTGCGCACCCAGACGGCCACGGGTTCCATCTGCCCGCCGCAGTCCGCGGCGCGGTCCCCAGGTTCATTGTCCAGATGCAGGCTGGTCAGGCAGTTGGGGCAGTGGTTGCGGTGCTGTGTGCCCGCCGGTTTACCGCCGTAAAATATCAATCTTCCTCTTCCCCGTTGTCCATCGTCACGATCTCGCAGATGGCGCGGCCCGTGGGGGTGCCGGCGAGACCGCCGATGCCGGTCTCGCGCAGGTCCTTGCTCATCGCGTTGCCGACCTCGGCCATCGCGTCAATGACCTCGTCCGCGGGGATGTGCCCCACGACCCCGGCCAGCGCCATGTCGGCGGCAGAGACCGCGTTCATGGCACCGATGACGTTGCGCTTGATGCAGGGGATCTCCACAAGACCTGCCACGGGATCGCAGACAAGGCCCTCAAGGTTAGTAAGCGCCATGGCGAACGCCTCGGCGCACTGCTCTGCCGTGCCGCCCTTGATGTCCACCAGCGCCGCGGCGGCCATGCCGCTGGCTGCGCCGACCTCGGCCTGACAGCCGCCGACTGCTCCGGCTACGGTTGCGTTACGCATCGCCAGATAACCGATCGCACCGGCATTGAACAGTGCTTTGACCAGGTCTTCATCGGAAAAGTGATGACATTCCTGCAGTGATAACAGCATGCCCGGAACTACTCCGGCAGAACCTGCGGTTGGGGCAGCTACGATCAGACCCATGGAAGCATTGGTTTCCAGAACAGCTACCGCGCAGGTGATGGCTTTTTCCAGCACTTCACCCAGGATGTTGCGGCTTGCAGCCTGGTGTGCGGCAAGCTTTCCTGCTTCGCCGCCGATAAGGCCGCCCATGGAGCGCACCGGTGTCTTGATCGGGGTGCGGGCAGATTCTTTCATGATTTCCAGGGCGCGGGCCATACGGCTAAGCGCCTCTTCTTCTGGCATCTCGCCTTCGGTTATTTCCCGGTTCAGCATGATCCTGGAAATCGGAAGGTTCTGTTTCTGACATAATTCTAAAAGTTCTTTTGCGTTTTTAAAATCCATGATCTTGTCACTCTCCCTTCCTTAAATCTGTACGATCATCACATCGTGTACGTTTGCATTTTCTTTTAAGCTTTCTGCTACATCTTCCGGAAGTGTTCCGT
>OOAZ01001389.1_pt1 | contig 16408 bp, 13 predicted proteins | sample 1671221 | NCBI WGS metagenome assembly OOAZ01 (sample SAMN06348134, study PRJEB24527) | human gut metagenome | biome: human gut; feature: ankylosing spondylitis patient; material: feces | host: Homo sapiens | place: China | collected 2015-10
GATTCGCACGGCTTTACCTTCGTCTTCGAGGTCCGCGCGTTAATATGCTAAGCAGGTAACTCGTTTATACTTTGGCCATGAAAAAGATCGAAATAAAGAAATTTAAAACTACGCCTGACCTGGCAAAGATGATAGAAGAAGGCCATAAGGTTCATGCGATGGCGAACGGAAGAATACAATCGTATGAGCGACATACGCCTCAGCCGGAAGACTACAGTAACTTAGACGATTTTATGGAAGTCGCCGAAAATCATATCGACGAGCTCTATAGCACCAGAAAAGAAGTTGATGAGATGCTGACTGAAGTCTTTACGGTTTTTGTCAAACATCCGGAGCTTTCCGGGACGCCTTATATTGCCGTCTTGGAACTGATGGTTTTTCTCGAAGAAGATTTCCGACAGTTAACTAAGAGATATGAGGCAGCTTCTTCTGCGCTGGCAGCCATGGAAGAAAATCAATACGGCTGCGACGATATGGACATTTACGTCGGAGAACACGGCGCAAGAACAATGCTGAATGCTTTGGACCGATTAAAGAAATTTGGTCAATTAACCAACGACGAAGAAGGCCTTGAGTCCGAACTCAAGGAAGGCGTGGCAAACCAAAGCACCGATATTAATTGGCAACAGCCCCGTCTCAATTAAATTTCTAATGAAAGATGCCTCAGCAGTCGGATCTAATTTCGAAATTTGTGAAATTGTCTATTCGGCGAGGCTCTTCTCTTGCTTCCCTTTCAAAATCTCCCGACCATCTTCGTATAGTTGTCGATACGTTTAGAGCAACGGCTCGAGATCCGCTGGATCCGGACGAAGAAGATGCAAAAAAATTTCTAGCCGAAGCCGGAAACTGGATAACCGATACAGCACAAAATCTTTTGGAAGTATCGGCTTCTTCTATCGAACAAATCGTCCGATTTCCGCTCTCAGAGTTAACTTCTGCAGTTGAAGCTTTTCGAGAAGAGATTCGGCAAAAAAGAAAACATAAAGCCCTGAGCCGTGAGGAAGAAGTTCGGCTTTCTCGGATCGATCGCTCGCGTGATGAATACTTCATGCGCGAAGCCCTTGTCGAGGCAGAAAAGGCTCATCAGGCCGGAGAAGTACCGGTTGGCGCCGTTGTTGTCGATAAAGAAGGCAAAATTATAGGCCGAGGTCATAACTTGGTGGTTGCCGGTCATGACCCGAGCGGACACGCTGAAATCATTGCTCTTAAAAACGCTTCTCAGAATCTTAAAAATTATCGGCTGGATAACTGCACGATTTATGTGACGCTTGAGCCTTGTCCGATGTGCTCCGGAGCAATTATCGGGGCCAGACTTGCCCGATTGGTTTACGGGGCCAAAGACCAAAAAGCGGGTGCCGCCGAAAGTGTGTTTAAACTATTTGACGAGAAAAGAGTCAATCATCACACTGATGTGACAGCAGGAGTACTGGAGGAAGATTGTCTCCGGATACTCCAAAGTTTTTTTGTCGAATTAAGAAAGAGCCGTGGTAAAACAAATGGATAAAGTCGGTATTAACGCCCCTTCCGGTAATGTCATTCATTTCAAATCCGTCGAGAGGGCGGCCGAACTTTTCAGAGAAAGAGGTTGGGACGTAACCATCGGAGAAGATGTTTACACCAGCTTCGGTCGTTTCGGCGGTTCCAGCGACTCCGCTCGGTTGAATGATTTTCAGCAGGCTTGCAGCGATAATGAACTTGTTTTGTGTGCTCGAGGCGGTTACGGTTTTTCCCGACTCCTACCGAACCTTGATTTCAACAAAATCAAATCTAATGGAACTTGGGTTGCCGGTTTTTCCGATATCACTTTTTTCACTACGGCTTATTTAGCACTGACCGGCGGAAAGAGCCTGCAGGCGCCGACGGCTTCTGTGCTCGGCGACCTCAAGTGCGATCCTTATACCATTCAAACTTTCTTTGAAGTATTGGCGGCAGAAGAATACAAATTCTTTTTCCCGACACCGTTTCCGGACTTTCAAACAACGGGTTTGCTTTGGGGCGGGAATTTGACCGTCTTGTGTTCGATGCTCGGAACCAAGTACTTCCCGAAAATCGAAGGCGGTATTCTTTTTGTCGAGGATATCGCTGAACCGGCTTACAAAATAGAGCGTGATTTGAATCACCTTCTGCAGGCCGGAGTGATCGATAACCAAAAAGCCGTGGTCCTGGGGGATTTCTCGAAAATTAAGTCCTCCGAACATGATTTCGGATACGGGCTGGAAGATGCTTTGAGTTTCATCGCAGGGCGCACTAAAACCCCGTTTATCTCAGGGTTGCCTTTCGGGCACGAAATGAAAACCGCCACACTTGTAGTCGGCTCTGAGGCACATCTCAATGTTCAGTCAAACATGGCAGAACTCACGATGAAAGGCTGTCCAAACTTTAGAGTTGCGGGAGTGCCGAAATGATTTTTTCTGCTATTAAGCGCCTTAAAACCATTTTTGAGCCGAACCCTCCCGAGGCGACTAATTACCATCTTCATCTTTCAGGCGCTCGGTTAGCTTCCAAGGTGCAGCTTCGTCAGTTGTCGGTTTTAAAGCACCGGACGACAGCGGTCGTTGCGATCCGCATGCTGCTGTACCTTATTTTTACCTTGACTTGCTGGAGCTATGTCGGGGGCTGGGTCATGGCGCTCTGGCTGGCTTTTAATGTGATGCATACGCTGGCTAGCATGAAATCTGCGGATGACTTCTTCAACGAGCCGTCCATGGACAAGCGTTTTCATTACTGGAAGAACCGCACGCTCCAGATGATTTTGGTGTCGGGTCTCTCTATCGGTTTTGCAGGCTTTTATTTCATGGTTCCGGACAACGTCATTGTCGAGATGATTCTCTTGGCCATGATTGTGGGCGTGACATTCGGCAGTGTTCCGCTTTACGCCATCTGGCTTCCCGCCCTTTGGATATTCGTTCCGGCAACGCTGCTTCCGACGATTCTGAAGCTCGTCCTGATATACCAGCCGTCCTTGTTTATCGCTTTATTCTGGACGCTTATTCTTTTCCTCATTATTTTCTACTTCGGCGTCCGTCTGAATAAGATTTATCTCCAAGGCATCTATCGTTCGTTTGAACGAGAGTTCTTGATGGAGCAGCTGATTTTCCAGCGGCAGAAGGCCGACTATATCCGCGAAGCGTCCGAAATGGCGATCTCTGCAAGAACACGATTCTTTGCGGCTGCTAACCATGACCTCCGTCAGCCGCTCCAGGCTATGGGCATTTTTATCTCTATTCTTCAGGGGCAGGCCGATCAACAGGCTAAACCTTTAATTGATAATTTGTCGAAGGCCTGCAATACGGTGGCGACGCTGGTGGATCAGATTCTGATTATTTCGAAGCTGGATTCCAAGACGATGAAGATTCGGCCTACCGAAGTCTCCATTCGTTCAATGTTCTCTGAATTGGCGAATGAATTTACGCCGATGGCCGAACACAAGGGGTTGACTTTTGAAGTGAGGGCCGAGCCTCTGATGATCGTCACCGACGGACTGCTTTTTGAACGGGTGCTTCGTAACCTTATCGGAAACGCCGTACGTTATACCGAGCACGGCGGTATCCTGCTGAGGGCAAAGAAAACAAAGAAGAACACGCTTGTTGTTACTGTCTCCGACTCGGGCTGCGGGATTACGAAAGAAGATCAAGCTAAACTTTTTCAGGCTTATTACCGCGGCGGCGCCGGCCACAAATCCCGAGAGGGTTTCGGCTTAGGTCTTTCGATTGTCGATAAGATCTGCAAACTTCTGAATATCGAACTCAAACTGATTTCTAAAGTAGGAAAAGGTTCTATCTTCCGCTTGGAAATGGCAATCGAAACGTCTGTAGATACGACGGAAGTACAGCCGCCCGTACAGCCGAATCGGATTTTTTCTCTGGAGGATGTCAACGTCCTGTTAATTGAGGACGATCCTTTGATTCGTGAGAGCCTGGCAACGTTATTAGAAGGCTGGGGTGCCAAAGTGAGAAGGGCGGAATACTTTGATGCTGAACTCGCTGCTCAGTTGATTGAGGAGGCGCCGGTAGACATTATTTTCTCTGACTTTAACTTAGGTCCCAGCCGTTTGACCGGTCTCCAATCGATCTTCCGCATCCGCAGTGTTCTGGGACGCAAGATTCCGGCGATTATCAGCACGGCCACTTCTCGTGATGCCATCATGGCTCAGTACGAAGAAGAGACCGAGGGTTTGGACTTTGCGGATTCAGCGGTTAACCTGATGGAACTCCCGCTTATCGTACAGAAGCCGGTCACGCCGACAGAGATTAATCGGATTATTCATCGAGAAATCGAGAAGAAGTAATTTCTTTCTGAGATTTAAAGTTCCCGCGTTTATTGCGCTATATTGGAAGAGTCTTCTACAAGAAGAATAAAAAAACTGAACCCAACCATTCCGCAAGAATGAGCCGGCGTCGGTATTAGAACATGCGGGCCTCCGTCACAAGCAGAGTGTTCGCCTCCAATCAATTTCCCGTGGACTTTGAAAGGATATTTCCTAATGAAATCTCAAGAAGGGTCTAAACCCGCAGAACGTCTGAACGGGTCAGAGATACTTGTACGCGCGCTTGCCGAAGAAGGCGTTGAATACGTTTTTGGTTATCCCGGCGGCAGCGTGCTGAATATTTTTGACGCGATCTATAAGCAGGATAAATTCAAACACATTCTTGTTCGACACGAACAAGGTGCAGCTCATGCTGCAGATGCCTACTCCAGAGCATCTAATAAAGTCGGCGTAGCCTTGGTCACCAGCGGACCCGGCGCTACTAACGCTGTTACCGGCATCGCGACCGCCTATGCCGACAGCATTCCGATGGTTATTTTTACCGGTCAGGTTAATACCCTCGCGATCGGTCAGGATGCTTTCCAAGAAGTGGATATCGTCGGTATCTCTCGTCCTTGTGTCAAACACAATTTCTTGGTGAAAGATGTAAAAGACTTAGCCAAGACGATTAAGAAAGCTTTTTATATTGCTAAAACCGGCCGCCCCGGTCCTGTCTTGATCGACATTCCGAAGGATGTTTCCGCAGCGATCTGCGAATATCAATATCCGGAAAACATGGAACTTCGTTCTTACAAACCTTTGACGAAGGGCCATTTGGGCCAGATCAAAAAGGCACTGCAATTAATTCTCTCGGCTGAACGTCCTTTGATCCATATCGGCGGAGGCATCGTTTCTGCCAATGCGAGCGAACTGCTCCAGCGTTTAGCTTTTGAACTCGGCATTCCCGTCAATTCAACATTGATGGGGTTGGGTGCCATGCCATCCGACGATAAAAAGTTCCTCGGCATGGTGGGCATGCACGGAACCTACGAAGCTAACATGGCGATGCAGAACTGCGACGTTCTGATCGCAATCGGTTCCAGATTCGACGACCGCGTTGTCGGCTTGCCGTCCAACTTTGCACAGCCCGGCCGCAAGATTCATATTGATATCGATCCGTCCACGATTTCCAAACGCGTGAAAGTCGATATCCCGATTGTCGGCGACGTGAAAGAAGTCATCGCCGACATGCTCAATCTGCTCGAAACCACCGACAAGCGCCCCGATCCTGAAAAGCTTGCCGCGTGGCAAAACAGAATCAACGGCTGGCGTGAAAAAGACTGCCTTCACTACGAAAACAGCGATACGGTGATTAAGCCTCAGTACGTTCTTCAGAAGCTGCAGGAAATCGGCGGTGACGATATGATCGTGGCGACCGACGTCGGTCAGCATCAGATGTGGTGCGCCCAATTCCTTAAGTTCCGTAAGCCTCGCCATTGGCTGACTTCCGGCGGCATGGGCACGATGGGTGTGGGCCTGCCTTATGCGATCGGTGCCTGCGTTGCTCATCCCGATAAACCGGTGGTCTGCGTCACAGGCGACGGTTCCATTCAGATGAATATTCAGGAATTGGCCACTGCTAAGCAGCTCGGCGTAGCGCCCAAGATCATCCTGCTCAACAATAACTATCTCGGTATGGTTCGTCAGTGGCAGGAACTTGAATATGACCGCCGCTACTCCCATTCTCACATGGAAGTGACACCGGACTTTAAAGCCCTGGCGGAAGCTTACGGTCACATCGGTATTGTGGTCGATCGTCCTGAAGACGTCGAACAAGCTCTGAAGGATGCTTTCGGCAAATACAAAGACAAACTCGTCTTCCTTGATTTCCATGTGGATCCGACCGAAAACGTTTGGCCGATGGTGAAAGCCGGACGCGGACTGACGGAAATGATCTTAGGCTCGGAGAAAATCTGATGAATCGACACGTTCTATCTATTCTTTTGGAAAACGAGCCGGGAGCACTTTCCCGCGTGGTCGGATTGTTCTCCGCTCGAGGCTACAACATTGAATCTTTGACCGTTGTCAGCCCGGGAAGCACGGAAATCATCGAACAAATTACCAAGCACCTCAACCGCTTAATCGAAGTTATTAAAGTCGTTGATTTGACGGAAGGCGAGTACGCAGAACGCGAACTCATGCTTGTCAAGGTTCGTGCTGTCGGCAAGGATCGCGAGGAAATGAAACGTTTGAACGACATTTTCCGCGGACGCATTATTGATGTGACGGATAAAACCTACACCATTGAATTAACCGGTAATTCCGACAAACTGGATGCCTTTCTCAAAGCAGTTGATAAGGAATGCATCCTTGAAATGGTTCGCACCGGTTCCTGCGGCATCGGCCGCGGAGATCGAATGCTCCACCTCTAATTTATTGTTCCAACCTTCATAACTTGAGGAAAATTAAAATGAAAGTTTATTACGACAAAGACTGCGACCTTTCTTTAATCAAAGGAAAGAAAGTCGCTATCATCGGTTACGGCTCCCAGGGCCACGCTCACGCACAGAATCTTCATGATTCCGGCGTTGACGTCGTTGTCGGTGTCCGCAAAGACGGCGCTTCCTGGAAGAAAGTCGAAGCTGCCGGTCTGAAGGTAGCCACAATCGAAGATGCGACAAAAGACGCAGATGTTGTGATGATCCTTCTTCCTGACGAAAAGATCGCCGAGGTCTACAAAAAACAAATCGAACCGAACCTGAAAGAAGGCGCTGCTTTGGCTTTTGCCCACGGCTTCAACATTCACTACGGTCAGGTCACTCCGAGAGCCGACCTTGACGTTTGGATGGTTGCCCCGAAGGCTCCCGGCCATACCGTTCGCCGCACCTATACCGAAGGTTCGGGTGTTCCTCAGCTGATCGCTGTTTACCAGGACAAATCCGGTAAAGCCCGTGAAGTCGCCATGTCTTACGCTGCTGCCAACGGCGCAGGCAAGGCCGGCATCATTGAAACCACCTTCAAAGAAGAAACCGAAACCGACTTGTTCGGCGAACAGTGCGTTCTGTGCGGCGGCATTGCCGAACTGATCAAGATGGGCTTCGAAACCCTGGTTGAAGCCGGCTACGCTCCTGAAATGGCTTACTTCGAATGCTGCCATGAAATGAAGCTGATCGTTGACCTGATCTACGAAGGCGGCTTGGCAGATATGAACTACTCCATCTCTAACAACGCTGAGTTCGGCGGCTACGTCACCGGTCCAAAGGTTGTTTCCGACCAGGCTCGCGCAGCGATGAGAAAAGCTCTGAGCGACATTCAGGACGGTTCTTACGCTAAGAACTTCCTCCTTGAAAACCAAGTCGGCGCTCCGATGCTTCGCTCCATCCGTGCTCAGACGGCCGCTCATCCGATTGAAGTCGTCGGTGCTCGCCTGCGCTCCATGATGCCGTTCATCTCTGCTCACCGTCATATCGACCGCAGCAAGAACTAATCATTTGAACTGCTAAAGAAACAAGAAGGGGCGCCGATGGGCGCCCCTTCGATTATCAGAAAAAGAAAAATTATTCGAGGTTCTGAATTTGCTCGCGCATCGATTCAATCACGAGCTTCAGATTGACGGACGTGTCCGTCATCGAAATTGAAACGGCTTTGCTGCCGAGCGTATTGGCTTCACGGTTGAGTTCCTGCATCAGGAAGTCGAGTTTCCGGCCGACGGGGCCGCCGCGATCCAGTGTTCTTCTCACTTCTTTGACGTGGGTGCACAGTCTTTCCATCTCTTCGTTGACATCAAGCTTGATGCCGTAAAGCGTGATTTCCTGACGGATGCGTTCATTGACTTCTTCTTTGGTGATCTGAGCGCCGTCTGCCAGCGTGGTACCTAATGCTTCTTCAAGTCTTTCGGTGAGTTTGTCCTTTTGCGCCTGAAGAATTTCAGGAATCTTAGGACGAAGCGTATTGACGAGGTCTTCAATCTGTGTGCAGTATTTGAGCAGAACCTGAGCTAAAGCAGCGCCTTCACGCTGTCGGCTTTCGTTAAATGCAGCGAGGCACTGTTCAAAGCCTGTCAGCACTTGCTTTGCGAAGACTTCGGGATCGGGGACCGGAGCGGCGACGATGCCGGGATAATTCAGAATGTCGGCGACGCGCAGGGCTGTGGCGGAAGGGTCTGTCTTTAAGACCTGCGTCTGAAGAGCCATAAGCTTGTTGAGGGCTTCTTCATTTAAGGCCGTATCCGCCGATAAGCCGGAATCCACTAAATTCAAGCGGCATTCCATCTTGCCGCGGGCGATTTTGCCGGAGATGATCTCTCTGAATTTCGGTTCGAGGAAACGAATTTCTTCGGAAGCGCGGAAACTTAAGTCTAAAAAACGAGAGTTAACGCTTCTCATGTCGATGCTCAGCAAGCCCATGTCGGTTTGGACTTTGGCATTCGCGTAACCCGTCATACTCGAAATATTACTCATTCAAAACTCCTTCTCTGCCGCGCTTGATTGAACTGGATTGCACGGTCTTTCTGCCGCCGTATTTTACCTTCCTTGAAGCCGGCTCTAACTTCCACAAGGTTCGGATCGGGTGGAAATTATGGTTTACGAATCTGCCTTCATTAGAATGACAGAACATTGTTGAAGGAGATATGAATGACAGAAGAAACTTGGAGCCGTCCCAGCGGCCGCAAAGCAGACGAACTGCGCCCGATAAAGATCACACGTCACTACACAAAATACGCCGAAGGCTCCGTTTTAATTGAAGTCGGAGGCACCAAGGTCATTTGCACCGCTTCGGTTGAAGAAAAGGTCCCGGGCTGGCTCAAAGATCAGGGAAAAGGCTGGGTGACTGCGGAGTACGGAATGCTGCCGCGCGCTACCGGTACTCGCACGGACCGAGAAGCCGCCAAAGGAAAGCAAAGCGGCCGCACACAGGAAATCCAGCGTCTGATCGGAAGATCTCTGCGCGCAGTGGTGGACATGGAAGCACTCGGCGAGAGAATGATCAAAATTGACTGCGATGTGACCCAGGCAGACGGCGGTACAAGATGCGCTTCGATTACCGGTGCATATGTGGCACTCGCTGATGCCGTCAATTGGCTCATTAAAAACGGCTCCTTGGAAAAATCTCCGCTCAAAGGACAAGTCGCTGCACTTTCAGTTGGTATTTATGAAGGTGTTCCAGTTGCTGATTTCGACTACGACGAAGATCATTTAAGTGATACGGATATGAATGTCGTGATGACAGACGCAGGAAAATTTGTTGAACTGCAGGGAACCGCTGAAGGAGAACCCTTTAGTCGGGAAGACCTCGATGCTTTGCTCAAGCTGGCTGAAGACGGCCTGAAGCAGCTGTTTGCAGCTCAGAGAGCAGCTCTTGCCGAGGAGTAAAAAGACATGTCTAAGAAAATTGTTCTCGCCAGCAATAACAAAAAGAAAATGAAAGAAATGCAGGAGCTTCTTGCTCCGATGAGTGCCGAAGTGATTTCTCAAGGTTCTTTGGGAATCCCTTCTGCAGAAGAGCCTTTCGGTACCTTTGTGGAAAATGCGCTGGCAAAAGCCAGATGGGCGGCGAAACATTCCGGTCTTCCGGCCATTGCCGATGACTCGGGAATTTGCTCGGATGCCTTAAAAGGCGCGCCCGGCGTACTGAGTGCACGTTTTGCCGGCGAGCCGAGCTCAGATGCTGCAAATAACGCAAAACTGATTAAAGAACTTGAAGACAAAGACAATCGTAACGCTCATTACACCTGCGTTATTGTCGCCGTCCGTGATGAAAACGATCCCGAGCCGCTGATCGCGATTGATTTTTGGAACGGCACGATCGGTTATGAACCGAAAGGCGAGGGCGGCTTCGGATACGATCCTTTCTTTATCGTGACGCCGGACGGAAAGACCGCTGCTCAGATGACGGCCGAAGAAAAGAATGCCGTCAGCCATCGCGGCAAAGCCATGAGAAAAATGCGCACTTTATTAACCGAACGTTGGAATTGGTAAATTGAAAGAACTTCCGCTTTCTTTATATATTCACTGGCCGTGGTGCCTAAAAAAATGTCCTTACTGCGACTTTAATTCTCACGGCTTGAGAGGGCCGGCGCCGGAAGCACTCTATGAGGCTGCCATCATTGAAGGGCTCAAAGAGCAGGGCGCCCGTGTCCAGAGAAGAAAGCTGAAGAGCATATTTTTCGGGGGCGGCACTCCTTCTCTGATGGCGCCGGAAACCATCGGCAGAATCATTGAAGCGGCCGACAACAATATTCCGTTCCACGAAAACATCGAAATTACGCTGGAAGCCAACCCCGGCACTTTTGAGGAACAGAAATTTAAAGACTTCAGGGAGGCCGGTGTCAACCGGCTTTCGATCGGAATTCAAAGTTTTGATGACGCTAAATTGAGGGCTTTAGGCCGGGTTCACAACTCGCAGGAAGCCAGGCGGGCTGCAGAAAGCGCCGGAAAGATCTTTGAGAACTTCAACCTGGATTTAATGTTCGGGCTTCCCGGCCAGACTATTCAGGAACTGGACGAAGAGCTGGAAACCGCGTTTTCTTTCGGATCGACGCATTTGTCCTGCTATCAGCTGACCCTGGAGCCGAACACCTATTTTGCCAAATTTCCGCCCAAAGGGATTCCTGATGACGATGTGCTTTCAGATATGTCCGATTTGGTCAGGGATAAAACCGCAGCCCGCGGTTTTGATCACTATGAAGTGTCTGCCTATGCCAAAGGAGGGTACCGCTGCAGGCATAACCTTAACTATTGGGAGTTCGGAGATTATTTTGCCGTCGGTCCCGGTGCCCACGGAAAAATAACCATTCAAGGACGTCCGGAGCGTTTTTATAACTATCGCGATCCGGCCCGATGGCTTTTATCGTTTAAAGAACATCAGACTCAAATCGCCGAGCGGAAACTCATTGATCCGGAAGATTTGCCATTTGAATTCATGCTTAATGCGCTTCGGCTGAGAGAGGGCGTGCCCTTCGATTTTTACACCGAGAGGACCGGCCTCGATTTCGATGTTATTGAGTCGATTTGGACGGAACTTCGAGAAAAAGGTCTTGTCTGCGACCATCTCAAGAGAATCAAAACGACAGAGAAGGGCTGGCTTTTCTTGAACGAGGTGCTTGAAGCTTTTCTTTGACAGGATCTCAGCGTACGACATCAAACTATGCGGCCGATTTCGGCCGCTAATTGTTTCACTCGGAAGAAATGCACCATTTCGCCGCAATGTTCTATTGCGGATCAAAAATCAATAAAAAAATCCCTAAATTGTTCCTTTTTGCACTAAAAAGGTGCATCATTACAAAAGTTTTTGCGATTGCTTACTGAGGCTCTTTGAGAATGCATGATTTCGTGCATGTCGAAAATTGGCACGAAATTTGCATAAGCTTTGTTGAACATATTTTTTGATTGCTACGTCCAAATTTACTAAGGAGATATCCATGGCTAAGACCAGCGCTGAAATCATGCAGATGCTTGTGGACAACAACGTCAAATTTGTTGATTTGCGCTTCACTGATTTCAAAGGCAAAGAACAGCACGTTTCCGTACCGGTTTCTGCTTTTGATGAAGACAAGTTTGAAGAAGGTCACGCTTTCGACGGTTCTTCCATCGCTGGATGGAAAGGCATTGAGGCCAGCGATATGCTGCTGATGCCGGATCCGGACAGCGCCCGTATGGACCCGTTCGCCGACGAAGATATTCCGACAATGATCCTGACCTGCAACGTTGTTGAGCCTTCTACCGGCAAGGGATACGATCGCGACCCCCGCAGCGTTGCCAATCGTGCTGAAGCTTACTTAAAGAGCACCGGTATCGGCGACAATGCTTACTTCGGACCTGAACCGGAATTCTTCATTTTTAACGGTGTTAGCTGGGGCACCACAATGAATCACAGCTTCTTCAAAATCGAAAGTGAAGAAGGCTATTGGAGCAACGGCAAGGATATGAACGGCGCCAACAGCGGCCATCGTCCTACTGTCAAAGGCGGTTATTTCCCAGTTCCTCCGGTTGACTCTCTCTACAATGTCCGCTCTCAGATGTGCGAACTTCTTGAAGAACAGGGCGTTCCCGTTGAAGTTCATCATCATGAAGTCGGCGGCTGCGGCCAGTGCGAAATCGGTACGCTGTTCAGCACACTGACCAAACGCGCTGACTGGACTCAGATTCTTAAATACACAGTTTGGAATGTGGCAGCAGCCTACGGCATGACTGCAACCTTTATGCCGAAACCTGTTGTCGGCGACAACGGCTCAGGTATGCACGTTCATCAGTCTATTTGGAAAGACGGCAAGAATATCTTCGCCGGCAACGGCTACGCAGGGCTTTCTGATACGGCTCTCTATTACATCGGCGGCGTCATCAAACACGCTCGTGCTTTGAACGCGATTACGAATCCGACAACGAACAGCTATCGTCGTTTAGTCCCGGGTTTTGAAGCTCCTGTGAAACTTGCTTATTCCGCCCGTAACCGTTCTGCTTCTCTGCGTATTCCATTCGTTTCCAGTGATAAGGCACGTCGCGTTGAAGTTCGCTTCCCCGATCCGATGGCCAATCCCTATTTGGCTTTCTCTGCTTTGCTGATGGCCGGTTTGGACGGTATCCAGAACAAGATTCATCCGGGCGAAGCTGCTGACAAGAACCTCTATGATCTGCCTCCGGAAGAAAACGCTAAGATCCCGACCGTATGTTCTTCTTTGGAACAGGCCTTGGAAGCTTTGGCTGCCGACCATGAATTCCTGACGGCCGGCGGAGTCTTCAGCGAAGATCTGATCACCTCTTACATTGCACTCAAGCATGAAGAAGTCGTACGTACTCAGATGGCGGTGACACCTGAAGAATACGACATGTACTATTCGAGCTAGTAGAGTAATTTGAGGCTGTCTGAGTAAAGACAGCAAAATGACCGAGCGGAGGATGTCGTGAGTTTTGATGCTAAGCGTTTAGAAAGTTTCGATCTCCTCAGGCTCGGTCTTTTTGCATGTAATAAAGAAGGCGATATTCTTTACGCCAATACCGCGGCTCAATTTCTATCCGGGCAGTCGCTCAAACTTCTAAAAGAAAGAAAACTTCAGTATTACCTGAATTCGTCGGATGAATGGCTCGCAAATTACCGTGCGCATCCCGAGCCTTCATTTTTGGTTCCGAACGAACTAGACCATTTCCTGCGTCCTCCGGCAGAACCGATTCCGGTTCTAGTCACCATTCATCCTTTCCCAGATGACGAAAATATTCTCTTGGCCGAGATTGTGCCGGCAGATAAGACCCTTCAAATGACGCGAGAACGTCATATGAATGAGTTGTCTGAAAATACTCGGCGCCTGCTGAGAAATCTCGCTCATGAAATTAAGAATCCTCTCGGAGGGATTCGAGGCGCAGCACAGCTCTTGGAAGGGGAGCTTCACGATCCGGAAAATAAAGAATTTACCGAAGTGATCATTAGTGAAGCCGACCGTCTCCAGCATCTTGTCGATAAGATCCTCGCGCCTTACCGTCAGCTTTATCATCCTGTGCCAACCAATGTTCACGAAATCCTGGAACGTGTTCGCCTTCTAGTGCAGTCGGAATTCCCGGAAGGGTTAAAGGTTGTTCGCGACTATGACATCAGTGTACCTGAAATGATGGCCGACAGAGGTCAGCTGACACAAATTTCCTTGAACTTAATGCGCAACGCCGCTGAAGCTTTATCCGAGCAAATAGCACAGGGTACGGCCTGTATCACGCTTAAAACCCGTGTTGTCCATCATGTTCAGGTCGGTCAAAGTTTTTGCCGCACGGCATTAAATATCCATGTGATCGACAACGGAGAAGGCATACCCAAAGAACTGACTGACAGTATTTTTTATCCGCTGGTCAGCGGAAAAGAACAGGGGAGCGGCCTCGGACTCTCATTGGTTCAGACTTTCGTTGAACAGCACGGCGGCAGTATCTCGGTCAGCAGTGAAGCCGGCCGTACCGATTTCAGCATCTTGTTTCCCTTATCGTTATGAAAAATGTTTGGATCGTGGACGATGATCGTTCCATCAGATGGGTATTAGAAAAAGCACTTCAAAAGGCAGATATTCCCTGCAAAACTTTTAGTGAAGCCGAGTCTGTGCTGCAGGCGATCAAGAAAGAACAGCCCGCCCTGATTTTGAGTGACATTCATATGCCGGGCAAAAGCGGCTTGGAAATGCTCGCCGAAATTAAGAAGTCCTACCCAAAACTTCCGATCATCATCATGACGGCCTATTCGGATCTGGACAGTGCCGTGGCAAGTTTCCAAGGCGGTGCGTTCGAATATCTTCCCAAACCTTTCGACATCGATAAAGCGATTGAACTCGTACGGCGTGCAACGGAAGAGAGTGAGGAAGAAGAACAGACTCCTGCTGAAGAGACTGCTTCCGAAATCATCGGTAAGGCGCCGGCCATGCAGGAAGTCTTCCGCGCTATCGGACGTTTGTCTCAAAGCAAGGCAACCGTCCTTTTGACCGGAGAATCCGGCGCCGGCAAGGAAGTTGTAGCCCGAGCGCTTCATAAACACAGCCCGCGCTCCAATGCCCCGTTTGTCGCGATCAATATGGCGGCAATTCCGAAAGACTTAATGGAAACCGAACTCTTCGGTCATGAGAAGGGGGCGTTTACCGGCGCCAGTGCGATTCGTCACGGACGCTTCGAACAAGCCGAAGGCGGCACGCTGTTTCTGGACGAAATCGGTGATATGCCTGCTGAACTCCAGACCAGGCTCCTGAGAGTATTGTCCGATGGTTATTACTATCGCGTCGGCGGACATCAGTCTCTAAAAGCCAACGTCAGAATCATTGCGGCAACGCACCAAAATCTCGAGGCGATGGTTCGGGAAAATCGGTTCCGCGAGGACTTGTATCACAGACTCAATGTCATTCGTCTGCGTTTGCCGCCCTTAAGGGAAAGACCCGAAGACATTCCGCTTTTGGTCAATCATTTTCTTCAGAAGTCAGCGGAGAATCTTGGTGTCGAACCCAAGCTCATGTCCGAAGAGGCGATGGAGTTTTTGAAGCGTTTCCCGTTTCCCGGCAATGTTCGTCAATTAGAAAATCTCTGCAATTGGCTTGTCGTGATGGCACCTTCCCAGCATATCCGAGTGACGGATCTTCCTGAGGAAGTTCGCAACGGTGAAGCGGAAAAAGTTCATAAAAACGGCGAGGTTTCGGGCAGCACACCTGCAGGCGGAAGCTGGGAGGAACTGCTCAAAGGAGAGGTCAAAGAGATGCTGAAAAATCAGTCTCCAGATCTTATGAAGCAGCTTGCCGATACCTTCGAAAGCATTGTGATCGGAACCGCACTTGAATATACGCACGGAAGGCGTGTCGACGCTGCAACAAGACTTGGCATCGGCCGAAATACAATTACACGCAAAATCGCCGAGCTCAAACTTGAAAGCGAAGACTGACGAGCTTGATAATATTTGCTTCTATGAAGATTGCTGATATTGAACAACAACTTATCCAAGCCGGCTGTAAAAGCGTTCACATCGAACGCTTTTGGCGCAATTGGTATTCCGGCAAACCTCTGAACCGCAGTAAGGTGCGCTTGCCTGCTGCTGCCGAGGCGATATTGCCTCAAATGGAGGAATACTTAGCCAATCAATTAACTGCTCAGGAAAAGGCAGAATCCGAGACCGGAACGCGCTGGGTTCTTAAAGCTTACGACGGTCAGCTGATCGAATGTGTTCTTCTTCCGCGAGAGGGCGTTTGTGTTTCTACGCAAGTCGGATGCGCAGTCGGGTGTGTCTTTTGTATGACCGGCAAAAGCGGTCTCATACGTCAGTTAACTGACTTGGAGGTTGCCGGTCAAGTTCAATACGCCATGAGGAATGCGCCTGTTAAGAAGGTAGTTTTGATGGGTATGGGCGAGCCTTCTCATAATCTTCGTTCCGTTTTTTCTGCGGTTGAACATATCGTTCGGTATTCCGGCATCGGATATAAAGAAGTTGTTATCTCTACCGTCGGCGATAAAAGACTCTTCAAAGCCTTAATGGAATCCCAAATCAAACCGGCTCTGGCAATTTCTCTGCACAGCGCAATGGATGAGAAGCGCAGAAGTCTGTTGCCCCGAGCTGCGGAGCTGACTGTCAAGGAAATATTAGAGTTCGGCGCAAAGTACGCAGAGGTTGGGAAATATCCGATCCAATATCAGTGGACTTTGATTAACGGCGTCAACGACG
>OOAZ01001427.1_pt1 | contig 16091 bp, 22 predicted proteins | sample 1671221 | NCBI WGS metagenome assembly OOAZ01 (sample SAMN06348134, study PRJEB24527) | human gut metagenome | biome: human gut; feature: ankylosing spondylitis patient; material: feces | host: Homo sapiens | place: China | collected 2015-10
GTATTTTTTGCGATTTTGGAGAAAAACCTATTGACTTTTATTTGCAGGACTCCTTATATCATAGTATAGCACATGGCAGCGCAAACATACAAGAAAAATACGGAGGACTTCAAAAAAGAAATTACAAATCCATCCCACCGAAAGGAGGCCGCGCCCCATGGCGACCACACGCATCATCTCCGTGCACGTTAATCAGGGCAAGACGATTGCCGACTGCCTGACTGACCGCATCGACTACTCCAAGAATCCAGAAAAGACGCAGGGCGGCGAGCTGATCTCCTCCTACGAATGCGACCCGAAAACCGCCGACGCCGAGTTCCTTTACTCCAAGCGCCAGTACCAGACCATCACCGGGCGGGAGCAGCGGCACAACGTGATTGCCTATCAGGTGCGCCAGTCCTTTAAGCCCGGAGAGATCACGCCGGAGGATGCGAACCGCATAGGCTATGAGTTTGCCGAGCGGTTTCTGAAAGGACGACACGCCTTTTTCGTCGCCACGCACACCGACAAAAAGCACATCCATTGTGAGTTTTCTTGAAGAGTGAGAAATGCGGGCGGGGCGGGGGTTTTGAGCGCAAAAAGGTGGAAAAAGGCGGGAAAGGACGCGAGAGCGCGGTTTTTAATGCTGGTTAAACGGAATTGAACGCGAAATTTTGCAAGTTGGCGGGATGCTGGCTTGCAAAATTTTTTTCCCCTTTTTGTGGGTCAAAACGGCTGATCGGCGGCGGGATGGCGCAGCGGGCGCGGGGCGTTTGAAAAGTGTTTAAACGGCGTTTAAAAAGCGCTTCAAATAAGCGCTTAAATATCGGAGTATCGCGTTTTAACAGGCGTTAAAACAATTTAAAAGGCGGCAACCAGACCTATGCACACTGCATAAGTTTGGCTGCCGCCTTTTATAATTTCAGTCGGACATTTTGCGTCCGACTGAAATTCGCTGTCCCATTACGATACAACGTCAAAAAAAGAAGATCATCTAAAAACGGAAATTTCTACAATGTCCGACCAAAAAATAATGTTTGAACACCATGCATAACGCATGGCGTTATTTCCCAACAAATGTGAGACATTCCTCTCCGTCTTGTGATACGGTTGCTCATGGTGCTGGGACCACGCCAAGATTTTGCAGGCGCTCTAATTCCTTTGTCAATAGAAATCGAACTACTTCTTGACCTGCTGAATCTAACAGTCGATACTGCTGAATTAAATCATATTCATCTGTTGACAAGGTACGCACGCGGGGTGAATCGTCAAAATCTTCCAGCGTGCAATCCAATGCGCGTGCAATAGATTTTACTGTTTCAATTTGCGGATCGCGTGTGTAGCCATTGATTATCTTATTCAATGTGCCTTTGGGAACGCCAGAGCGCTCCGCAAGTTCATCTATGGTAAGTCCTGCTTGCTTTCGCTTCTGAGAAATGATAGTGCCTAAATTCATATCGCAATCTCACCGGGAAGTAAAAATTAAAGAAGTAATGTTATTTTACTGGCAAGGACGGAACAACATTCTTGCATCGAGCCATCTCTAGTTCTATAACAGTGCGAACCATTTTTTGCCCTGCTTCATCCAATGCTCGATATGGTTTGACTAAAGAATCCATCTCGGAGGGGGTGGCATGAGATTCGTGGTGCTCTCGGACTTCATCTTGAAAAATGAAATTCGCGTCAACATTCAGCGCGTGCATGATGTTACTTAGCATTGCCATGCTCGGCTCGCTTTTACCTGTCTCGTACCCTGTGATAGTTGTTTTGGCACATCCGACCATGTTGCCCAATTCGGTTTGAGTTAATCCGGCATTTTTTCGCGCTTCACGAAGTCTGCTATTATAAGACATTTTGGTATCACCTCAAAGATAATTATAGCCGCCAGTGAAGGTTTCCGTCAATAAAAAAGTTCGAGAAAGTCGGACAAAAATGCAAGAACTCACTTGACAAAGTGGAGCACCTCGACTATATTATAAATAGTTCGAGATACTCCACTTTTGAAAAAGTAAAGGAGGTAAGATTCAATGGTAATTAACAATCGCCCTGTTTCCGATAACATACTCCGCATCATTAGCGAGAGGGGCTATAAGCAGAGCGCAGTGGCTCGCAAGGCTGGATATTCAAGACAAACGTTTGGGTACATGGTGCATAATACCCGTATCATTCGCCCAGAAGATGAGGCTTTGCATGAAGCCATCATCTCGCCGGAGGTGTGGAATGAAGTGCAGGCCATCAACCGGGAAAGGACGCGGCTCTCGGCGGACAACGCGCCGCCGAAGCCCTTCCTGTTCACCGGCAAGCTCATCTGCGCCGACTGTAAAGCACCCCTTCAGGGCAACCGGGAGACGCAGCGCCGCAAGAACGGCACGTTCAAAAAGTACGTTTCCTATTTCTGCTCCCGTTATACGGCCTCCGGCTACGGCGCGTGCTCACGGCACACCATCTATGAAATGACGCTCGCTGAGCTTGTATTGAGCGAGATCCGCGCCCATGCCGAGGCGCTGGAACTGGACGAAGCTGCCATGCTGGACAGGCTGCAAGCGCAGCGCACCGCCGCAGACGCAGAGCGTCAGGAAAGCGTCCGGCAGGAGATTGGGAAGCTGCGCCGCCGCGTCTATGAGCTGGAGCAAATGACCGCCAAGCTCTATGAGGACAAGGTTTGCGGCAGCATCAGCGCAGTGTCCTTCGCTGTACTGCTTGAAAAGACCGAGCAGGAGCGTCGCCAGCGAACCGACCGGCTGGATACGCTTCTTGCGGAAGTCAGGGAGTATGAGCAGAGCGCCGCAGACATTCAAAGCTGGGCGGCAGTCGTCCGAAAGCACCTGCATATATTGGAGCTTGACCGTGAAACGGTGGACGAGCTGATCGACCGCATTGAGGTCGGAGAAAAGACCGTCGTTGATGGGAAAAACGTCCGGGACATCAAAATCTATTACCGCTTTGTCGGCAATATCTGAACGGAGGTCAGATCATGGATAGCAGCAAAAGCAAGTGTGTGGTATTATATTGCCGGGTAGCAACGCAGGCGCAGCTTGACGGCGATCACACGCTGGAAGCACAAAGCGCCCGGCTGCATGAGCAGGCCGAGCGGCTGGGCTATGAAATTGTGGGAGAAGTCAGCGAGTATGAAAAAGGAACTACGCTTGACCGCGACGGCTGGAAAAGGGCTTGTCAAGAGGCGGTGGAGCAAAAGGCGGATATTCTCCTTGTTGCCGATCTTACACGGATAGCGCGCGATCCAATCCTTTGGATGCAGGCTTTGCGCGAGTTGAGCGGCAAGGGCGTCTGGATTCAGTCCGCAGCTGAACCGGATGCGTTTCGGGTAAATCCCTTTTTTCAGCTATGGCTGCCGCCGGGAATCCAATGGCAATTCACACTCCATGAACTATGGAAAACTTACCGCAGGAACAACGAAAACAGCGATTGATACAGTCAAAACCGTCCGAAAAGGGAGAAATCATTCCTTCCCTTTCCCGAATGAGAGATGTTCTTCATGATGTTGAGGAAGGGCGCAAACTCATTGCTGTTCTGGTCATCACTGTCCACGCTGTTGGCGATGGCAACAAAGTGGACGCCGTGCTGCCGGAAGAATACCTCTGTGTAAAAGCCGGTTTGCAGATAGTCACGCCCCGCCCGGCTCATATCCTTGACAATGACATGGGCCACCTTGCCTGCTTCAATGTCCGCGATGAGCTGCTTCCATGCAGGCCGCTCAAAATTGCCGCCGCTCCATCCGTCATCCGTATAGTGCCGACAGTTGGTGTATCCTCTCTGCTGGGCATAGCTTTCGAGGTATTTTTTCTGATTCACGATGGAGTTGCTATCACCGGCATTGTCATCGTCACGGCTTAGCCGCTCATACAGAGCGGTGATCTTTTCCTCAGTCTGTTTCATGCGCATTCGGCGCTCCTTTCAGACTGACGGCTCATTTGTGGTGCTTCCATTATACCACAAGTGCCGTCATTTGTAACCCCTTCATTGCGGATCATCCGCAGAATCTTTTCCTCCATAGTCTCCGCTGCTGTTTTGCTGAATGCGACCCTTACCTTATAGGTGGTGCCGCCGATGCGGCGGATGATAAACTGTTCTCGCTTGTTCTGCTCCATAGGTGTCCTCCTTGCATGATTGGTTGGTTTTTGGTATAGTAAGTCCGGTTCCGTTGGCTGTAAGCCAATCATGTCTTTGCGCTGATTTTCCATACTCATTTCTCCTTTCTGTCCTTTATGTTTTATGACGGTAACCCTAGTAACTTGCGCTTAGATTACCCTTTCACTAATAGGAGAAAAACGGGGTGTAAATCGGAACTGTTTTTTGAGAAAAAGAGAAATATTTTTTCGAGGAGGTGAAGCTGTCGTGGAACCATGGGAGGATGAACTGCTGTGGGATGATGATTTTTCCGATGAGGAAGAAGACACCGAGGAGCAAATAGAGGAAGCCGACCTTGAAATGGATGAGGATAGCTTTGCCGATTGGGAGGATTCGTCTGACACTGTGCCGGAGGATGAGCGCTTGGAGGAGACTCTGGCAGAGGAACGCACGCTGGAGTTGGAGAGCGAGCTGGAGCAGGACGAGCATCCCAGAGACTATCATGCCGAGCTGGAGGACGAGGAGGAAGAAGCCGCGCCCACCAGTGAAAAACGACTCAAGCGGGAGATTCGTGCAGAGGCGTTGAAGCGTTTAGAGGAAGCAGCCCGGACAGAATCGGATTTTCTGACTGTGGTAGACGAATGGAACAAGCTGGACAGGAACCGAGAGCGCCGGGAGCGTGACCACGAAAAGCTGCGTGGAGACGTGCCGTTGGAGTTTCAGGCTGTACCTGATCCGAAGATTGCTCCCCTCTGGATGAATCTGCCAAGGTTCCGTCAGCTCTGTCAGGGAAACTTTCTCGACATCATCTTCTCCTGTCCCTATGAGCTGCACGAGCTGACAGCAAACCGGTTTCTCTCCAAGCTCTTCTTCACCCTCAGCGATGAACAGAAGGAAGTGCTGTATTACCTGTTCGTCAAGCAATACAGAACCACACGGCTTGCTGCCATCCGTGGGCAGTCCGACCGGAACATCCGAAAGCTGCGGATGACCATTCAGAAAAAGCTGCAAAGGCGGATGTATGAGCATCTGAGCGAAAAGCTGGAAAACGATCATGGACTTACCCTGCGGGAGCGAGAGTTCGTAGAGGAATATGAAGCACTGCTGCAAACCATGGGCAAAGATGCCGTGATCCGCCGGGAAAACAAAACCAAACTGAGAAAAAAGAAAACCGCCCTTGACGATGTCAAGGACGGTTGATACAATAGTAATATGGTTAATATATAGTTGGATTACGAGTTGAGAGAATCGACGCCATGAAGAATCTCTTTGAGCAGTCCCGTTCCCATTGGGTGCGGTATGACCGCTATGAACTGAAAACCGACGCAGACGGCAAGCGGTACATCACGCCGGGGAAGAATGCCAAGCCCGACATCTATAATCCACTGAAGGAAGCGCCGGGAATCGTGCTGGATGCGCTGAATGTGGGAATGCTGATGATGAACCGCAGTCCGGAGGAAGAAGTGCAGAAGGCCATTCTGGAATTTGTGACCCATTACGGCCTGTTGGGTCTGATGACAGCGCTGCCCACCACGCCGTCCTTCATGGATTATGAGGCGGTCTATCTGCCGAAAAACCATTTTATAAAGGCAGAGTCTATGGAAACCGAGGACTATCTGGCACTGTTCTATCCCTTTGACCAGCTGGATGTGGTGAAACAGGGTGTTGAGTCCAGATGGAGCGTATCCGGCGACAATATGATGATGGCGCTGACCATGACCTTCATAAACGAGCCCATGGCAAAAACCATGAGCTTCCAGCGGGAGTATGCGGAAGCCTATGACTGGGTGGCGCAGCAGTTCAAGGACTGGGCCTTTACGCTGACCACTTCGATTCTGTACTACAACGATTATGACCTGATCGATGAGGACACCCGGAATCTGTACCGCAAGGGTATGGCTGCCTTCGGCGGCATTGCGCCCAGCTATCATATTGAGCTGCTGGATAAGCCGACCATCTATTGGGATTTTCACTCCCTGCTGCTGGGCATCCAGATGATGTTCAGCTTCCTGCTGGTGGATGGAGAGAAGCCCCTGCGGCTGTGCAAGCACTGCCAGAAGGTGTTCCTGAGCAGCCGTTCCAATTCCGCATTTTGCAGTCCCCGGTGTAAGAATCAGTATAATGTCTATAAGAGCCGGGGAAAGAAAAGCAGCGAAGAAGATTGAGGTGAAACGACATGGCAGACGCCAAGAAGGATAAACTGCAAATCCGCAACAGCACAGTGGATTTCCTTGTGTTCACGAAAGATGCCCATGAGGATGGCATTGAGGTACGGGTACAGGATCACGACGTTTGGCTGACCCAAAAGGCTATTGCACAGCTTTTTGATGTAGACCGGAGCGTTGTGACAAAGCATCTGAAAAATGTATATGAAAGCGGTGAATTGCTCGAAGATGCAACTTGTGCAAATTTTGCACAAGTTGCGGATAACGGAAAAACCTATCACTATAAGTTCTACTCGCTGTCCGCCATCATAGCCGTAGGCTATCGGATCAATTCCGGCAGGGCCACGCAGTTCCGCCAGTGGGCAACCAAGGTGCTGGACACCTTCACCAAGCAGGGGTATGTGCTGGATAAGAGCAGGCTCATCAATGGGCAGATTTTTGATGAGGACTACTTCGAACACCTGATTTCCGAGATTCAGGAGATTCGGGCCAGCGAACGACGCTTCTATCAGAAAATTACGGATATTTACGCCACCGCGGTGGACTACTCTCTCGATAGCCAGACCACAAAGGATTTCTTTGCCACAGTTCAGAATAAGATGCACTATGCCGTCCATGGCGGCACAGCGGCAGAGGTCATTATGGCACGAGCCGATCACACCAAGGAACACATGGGGCTGACCTCATGGAAGAATGCTCCTGACGGCAAGATTGTCAAGGCAGATGTGTCCGTTGCAAAAAATTACTTATCCATGGATGAAATGCAGGAATTGAACGAAATCGTCACCATGTATCTGGACTACGCCACCCGGCAGGCCAGACGGCATATCCCTATGACCATGGCAGATTGGGCCTCCAAGCTGGACGCTTTTCTGCAATTCAACGATGCAGATATTCTGCAAAATAAGGGAAAAGTCACCGCTGCCATTGCAAAAGCCTTTGCCGAAAGCGAGTTTGAGCAATACCGTGTCATTCAGGATCAGCTGTATCAGAGCGATTTTGACCGGCTTGTAGCCAGCACCGAGGAAAAGGATTAAAACGCAGAAATGCCCGTTATCGGCCATGCAACCGATAACGGACATTTGTCATTCATATACAAGCTCGGTCAAAACGATTTCCTCTGCACGGCTGCGGATGCTGTTCATCCGGCGAACCCATTCCATCTGGTCAGCAACTTTCAGGGTTTCTGTCACGCCATCTTGCTTTGCCATATCAGAGATGATGATTTCCATTCGCTCATTGCAGGCTTGGTCAATCTCGGCAAGATGTCGGTGCAGCGTCCCGCTTGTGAGGAAATTTGCATAGAGGACGGGATGATACTCTTTCAGATAGTTGCGGCGCAACCGCCCATACTTGCCGATCTGATAGTCTGACTTCTCCGGCAAAGAAAGGTTCGGAATGAGGTAATCACCAACCTGACGGTAAGTGCCTCCCATTTGCTCAAACAGTGATTTCATAAAAGTTAGCTCCTTTGTGTGTTGATTTCCAGCGGTTATACTGTGTTTTAGCTCCTTTCCTACAACTGCTGTTCCATTCACCACAAATGAGCCGCAGTCATATGTATTAGGTGGGAGAAACCACCCTCTACATAGTAACTCTTGGTTGATGATACTGTTGCTGTCGCCCTGCAATTCATCGTCACGCGATAAACGGCAGTACAAAGCGGTAACAGCTTCGACGCTCATAGCGTTGTAAGGAAATTGAAGCGCGGCAGCGGTGTTTGACTGATGAAACATAATAACCTCCAATCTGGCAGTCAAACACGGTATGAAGTTCTATCCTCATTCTACCGCGCTTTGCTGGGTTTGTCTGCCTATGGAGGTCAAATTGCAGCGGCTTTTTTTCGGACATCATCCTTGATAAGCCGCTCTATCTTAGAAACTACACCGTCTTTTGTCTGTTCCAGGAAGAACGAATTGACGGTGAAGGTTGTATTTCCAATTTTCTTTTCGCTCCGTACTGGCGGGGCGAATTTGTTTTCAAAGGTTCTATCTTCTTGCATAGATTGCCCCCTTTCATTGTTTGCAAGTTGATAAGCAATAAAAGAGGCAAAACGGACGGCTGCTGGCACAGCTCCACGGGAGTCTAACCCCGGCCCATGCTGATGGGTGCGGCGCACAATGCTTTGTGGGCGTTCAATGCGCGAGTATCTTTGACCCTGCCCGTGCGTCATCGCCCGCAAGCCGCCACGCTTGCTTTGCGGTCTGGTGCTGTTCGCTCGCCCGTTACAGTGGTCCCGTCCTGCGGACTTGAAACGAGGTCATGGCGCACCGACCGTATGGCTCGGCACAAACAGGAATGTATCCGTTTGCCTTATACTGCGCCGATGGCCTCCCATCGGGCTTTCTTTGTCAAGGTGCTGTCTCCGGTCACGAAAGAGAGAAACAGGGAAAGGGTAAGCTGTTTCCGCTTTCAGACCGGGCTTGTCAGCTCATGCTGACAATGGAATGAATGAGCTTGATCTCCAATCGGCGCTTCATGTACTCGTCCACCCGAACATGGGGCTGGCCGTCAGGATCGTAAAGCGTCCGGGTGCAGAGCTTATTGATATAGCCCTCATAATACCGGAGTACCTGATCCACAGCCTGAGAGTCCCCGTCACGGGCGGCGTCAATCACCGAAAGAGGAAGAAGCTCCTTGCTTTTGTATGTAGGCTTCATCGTTTCTTCAACCTCCCTTCGGCATGAGTGCGGCCAACTTGATCCGCAACTCGGTCAATGATTTTGCCCTTCGCCGCTGAACGGCGCTGCGAGACATTCCAACAAGGTGACCAACCTCCTGATCCGGCAAGTCCAGAACAAAATGCAGGATCAAAATACTCTGCTCCTGAACAGACAAGCCGGCGAAGGCATCAGCCACAAGCTCGTTTTCGATATGTAGGTCATACCCGTGGGACGAGAATGTAAATCTGTCACTGGGGTAATGATCTACAACGCAGAGCTTGTCCATCTCCATTTGCGGAAGGTCGCTGAATGACAGTTCCCTGTCACGGCGCCTCTGCATTTCCCGAAGGTAGTCGATTGCCTCATGGTACAGTACCAGCTTGCAGTAAGCATCGAACTGGCACCGCTCGCCATAGTTATTGCGGGGGATCATATCCATCTTTTCACCCCCCTTTCCTGGGGGAATGAGGTGGGTTTCTCCCTTTCCGCTAACAAGGCGAACGCAAAGCCGCTCGCTACCCGCTAAAAGCTTCCTTTTTGAAAATTTCTTAAAAATTTTTTTCGAGGCGGGCTTGTCCTCGGAAAACAGCAAAAAGCGCCCAGCAAGTCGCAACGGACCTGCTGGACGCAGAAATGTTTTATAAAGAAGATTACTTACATGGTATAGTTCATATTCAAAGCCGGACGACTCCGACGGAGGTGCTACGCTTTTTTTAACTGGTGCAGATCATGGATACTGTGAAACAAAAAGAAGGACACGGCAAAATAACCTCCAATCGGCTACCGTGTCTCTGCAAGTCGTCATTGGTTTGTGTAGACACAAAGAAACGGCGGCTCTGAAAATCAAAGCCGCCGCTTCAAATGGGCGTGTCAAATTATCTGCTCTACGACGGCTTTTTTTCTTTTGCCGTCGTCCGGCAGATCATTAGATATATTGCATTTATTTAGTCTTGCGGTTCAATCCTTTCAAAATTAACAATGACAAAATCACACAAACCATCAGAATTACAACGCCGATTAAAACCTGAAACATATTTGCATTATAATAACCAGAGATATTGAAAACGGCTGTCATGGGATATACCGTCTTTAACTGCTGGGACATACTCGCAAATAATCCAGCAAACGAATAAATTTCTGCAAATACCAGAGCCAGCCAATACCCCTTTTTCATCCGCGCTACCAGAGCGATAATAGGCGAAATTGCAAAGAATACGCCTACCCCATCCAGAAAATATATTTTCAGATTTTCTAACACAAGGCCAACGGAAAGTGCTTCTAAATGCAAAACTGCCTCGACAAGAAAGGTAATTGCAAAAAGTAAAAGGTAAATCAGAACGCTGAACACAAAGGCAAGTATCATTTTGGCAAGTGTCAGTTTCACTTCATCTACGGGAATGAGCCGCAGAGATTTTAAGGTATCCTCCTGTTCCTCCCGGCAAATCATATAACTTCCCAATAGGGCAATTACAGCAGGCAGAACATAAAAGGTAGCAAGGGATTGGGCCGCTGTCATAAACCATCCAGCCCCGTCAATATATCGGCGGTCATAGAATGTAAACTGTCCCTGTGCAAAGACGATCAACCCTACCATGACTGTTGCAAACCCAGCAATCCAGAGTATTTTGGAACGGTGGAGTTTCTGGCTCTCCGCCCAAAGCAAATCTTTCATCATTTTTTGCACCTCACTTTCTCCGAACCAATGCCACATTCGCCAATACAGCCGAAGCAGCAGCCCATACACCAATACACAGAAATGCGGCTGGAATATTTAATGGCTGATCGAATACAACACCCGGAATATCATACATAACAATAGCGGTCATACTGGACAGCGGATGTAGGTACATATTCACCATCAAGAGGATAAAGCCGAGGAATGTATAAATCAGCGTCAGGCAAACAGGGAGAATATAGCCCTTTTGCGCTGCGGCAACCGCCAGTACTGGTAACATCGCAAAGGCGGTCAACAGAGAAATTTCCATACACTTCCGCAAAAGATAAAGGACACTTTCACTGTCAAAGGGAATATAACCGGATAGTATGCCGGTCAGAATGGACGCCGTTGCGGTAACTAGCATAAAGCAAATGGAATACACCAGCACCACAGCAAACTTGCTGAAAAAGTATGCCATTTTATTGACCGGTACAATCCAAAGCTGTTTGAGCATATCATACTGGTTTTCGTTATACATCAGCATGGTACACAACATCCCCAGCACTACCGGTAGGATGATCCACGGGGTATAGCTGAACGCTGTCCATTTGTAAAACATAATGGGGTCCACACCGGTTCCTTTGACACTTGAAAAGTAAAATACGGCAGCCAGTGGCATAAAGAGCGCCGCCAGCAGCATGAGCCAGATAAACTTTCTCCGGCGCAGTTTTAGAAATTCAACTTGTATCAGTTTAAGCAATTCCCTCTCCCCCTGTGATCTGTTTGAAATAATCCTCAAGGGTATCATTGCAGATTTGGGAGCTGATAACAGCTACATCCTGCACCACAAGGGCCTTGTTGATTGCCGCCATATCCAGTGCGGTGTCATAAAGCCGCAGGTTGTGTTCGTCCTGCACCGCATAATCGGTCACATGGAATTGCCTTTCCAAAATTAAAGAGGCTTTTGGAATATCCGACACTTGAAGCTGGATGTATTTCCGATTTTTCTTTTCTAATTCTTCCATGCTGCTTTCTTCCAGCAGAACCCCGTGGTCGATAATGCCTATGTCATCTGCCAACAGTGAAATTTCGGAAAGTATATGGCTGGAAATTAGGATGGTTTTGCCACGCTCCACACTTAAATTCTTAATAAAGTTCCTCACTTCGGCTATACCGATAGGGTCAAGTCCATTGGTCGGCTCGTCCAAAATCAAAAGCTCCGGGTCATGCAGAATAGCGTTGGCAATACCGAGGCGCTGCTTCATGCCGAGGGAATACTTACTGAACAGCTTTTTGTCCTTGTAGGGCAATCCCACAACTTCCAGCGCGTTCTTGACGGCATTGGGCTGGGGTGTCCCTCGTAACTTCGCAAAAATTTCAAGGTTTTCTGTGCCGGTCAGATTCGGATAAAAACCGGGAGTTTCGATGATGGCTCCAATACGGGGATAAATGCGTTTCTCATGGCCTTTGATGTTCTGTCCGAACACATCTACTTCGCCGGAAGTGATTGGTGTAAGGCCCAAAATCATTTTCATAATTGTGGTTTTACCGGCTCCGTTGCGTCCTAAAAGTCCATAAATCCGGCCCGGTTTTACATGAAGATTCACAGAATTAACGGCAGTTTGTTCCCCGTAAATCTTTGTCAGCTTTTTGGTTTCAATCACAAGATCACTCATAAAAATGCCTCGCTTTCTCATTTTGTTTCGTTCTTCCAGATAACATAGTTGTAAAGGCTGCCATCCGGGAAATAGTTGATGAATACTTTGAAATTGCCTTTGTCACAAGGAATGACAAATTCAACACGGATTTGGTCAGAGTGTTCCGGCACATAGCAGGACACATCCGGGGAAGTGTTCTCCGGCAGCCCGCCCAGCTTATCGACTTCTTCTTCCCATGTTTCCTGTATCGTCTCCGCAGAAATATTGTCCTGTACGCCCTGCGGCAACGCATTGAAGAAAGTTTCAAAATCTCCATCCATCATTTGGTTAAAGTATTCGGTTGCTTCTTCCGTAATGGCCTGTTGGTCGGGAGCCTCGCCGGAAGATGGAGCGGCCTGCTGGCAGGCACAAAGAGAAAAAACAAGCAGAATACCGAGTAATAAACAACTCAATCGTTTCATAGGTCTTTCCTTTCAGTAAGATTGCTTTTTTAGAGCCACTACGGATGCGGCGGCAAATGTAGCACCGATCAAGAGCAGCGAACCGACACAAACAAGCGGCGAAGTATTGAATAAAACGCCTTGCATCAGGCTTTCTACCATAGCTGCGGCCGCTTCGGAAATATGGGGATAAATCCCCATCACGCTTGCCAGCGGGTGTATTCCCGTAAGATAAGCCGGGGCAATGACTACGGGAATCAGATAAAGCAGCGTTGCGCCAATGGGCAGGATATATCCCTTTGACAGCGTGGAAAGAAACACAATCGGAAGCATGGCTATGGGAATCAGAATACCACCTGCCAGATACAAAAGACCAGCGTCCATCAGTGTTTGGGCGTTCAGATCGGGAAAGCCTCCGGCAATCAGCCCACCGACAACACACAAAAGAAAAGTAATCAGGCACAGTCCTACGGACATCAGAATAACCACAGCGACTTTTGAAAAGTATAGCTGTGCTTTTGTAATAGGGATGATAAGCAGTTCTTTCATCGTGTCATTTTTGTGTTCATCGAAAAACAGTGTCGTTGCAAACATTCCCAGCACAATCGGCAGAAACAGGCTGGACAGATTCTTAAAGGCCAGTGTGTAAAGGTCGCCAAAACTATCCATAAAGGGACTGCTCCTTGAAATGCTGCAAGCCCTTTCAATCGCAAACGCTCCAAGCAGAAGTGTTAGAGCCAAAATGCACCAGACAATTTTATTCCGTTTCCATTTCTGGATTTCAGTTGTAATAATCGTCATACGGTTTCCTCCTTTCATGGTTCCAATTATAAAACGCAAACCTTGCCATAACCTTGCCGAGATAAAATTTTTTCAAAAAAAGCTCCGTGGGATCACAGAGCTTTCGGAAGTATGATGATAAAGGTTGTTCCGTTTCCGGGAACACTAGCGGCTGTAATCGTTCCTTTATGAATACTGACTAACTCTTTGGCAATCGAAAGGCCCAGCCCGTTCCCTTTGGCAGAACGGGAGTGATCGCATTGATACATCCGTTCAAAGATATGCGGGAGATCAGAGGCGGCAATCCCGTTGCCGTTATCAGCAACAACGATTTTTGCCTGCTGCTCAGTTTCAGTCACGGTCAGGAAAACTTTGCTTGCATCACTGTGCGTCAGGATATTTTGCAGTAAATTATTGAGAATACGAGTGTAGGCGGTAGAGTCAACCCGTGTCATGTATTCTGTTTCGGGTATCTCAATTTCATAGCTAAGATCGTGGTTTTCCAGCAGCGGCACCCAATCAGCCATGATGTCACGGGAAAGCTCATTCAGGTCGCAGACCTCAAAATGAAAAATCTGTTCCCCGGCATCCAGCTTCACCCATTCAAACAGGGCGGTCACAAAATCTTTCAGGTGGTGGGCTTTTTCCATAGCCACCCGAATGTATTCTTCCTTCTCAGCTCCTGTTACCATCTTGCTTTCCACAGCCTCCAAATATCCAACCAGAGAAGCAAGAGGGGTTTTTACATCATGGGAAAGGCTTGTCATAAGCCGTTTATAAGCCTGTTCGGATTGCTTTTGCTGTATAAGCCGAGATTGGCTGCTCATGGCAATCTCGTTAATATCATAACAGATTTGTTTTGTCAGGTCGCTTTCCCGCACCAATACACGGCGGTTCAAATTCCCGGCTTTTATATCGTTTAGGGCATCCCTAATAAGAAAAAGCTGACCACGGACGCGGTGAAGTTTTCCCAAAAGATAGCTGATTACCAGCAAAGCAATCAATAAGGACAACAATAGATAAAGGTTAATTTCCATGCTCATGCCTCCTTGTTAAAGCGATACCCTACACCGCGGACAGTCTGAATATAAAAAGGTTGTTCTGGATTTGGCTCGATTTTTTTTCGCAGTTTACTGATAAATGCCATGAGGTTATTGTCGTCAAAATCATATTCTTCTGTCCACACCTGCGTATAAAGTTGTTTTTTAGTAAAGACCCGACCCTTGTTGGACGCCAAAAATAGAAGCAAATCAAACTCTTTGCCGGTCAAGTCTACCGGGAGATTTTGAACCGTTACGGTTCGGTTGATTTTATCAATTACCATATCTTTCAGAAGCATGGTGGCGGCTTCGTTTCCGGTCACAGGGTTTAAGGTGGTATAGCGCCGGATTAGAGAATTGACACGAGCCATTAGTTCGTTAATTCCAAACGGCTTTGTCAGATAATCGTCCGCTCCCAGCCGCAGACCAGAAACCTTATCTTCTTCGTCGCTTTTGGCGGTCAGCATCAGCACCGGCACATTGTTTTTCTCTCGGATTTTCTGCAATACTTGAAACCCGTTCATATCTGGCATCATCACATCCAGAATAATTAGTGAACAGGTATCCTTGTTTTTTTCCAGTAGCCTCAGACCCTCTAAGCCGCCATGTGCTACTACCGCAGATAAATTTTCTTGTTCCACACATTTTTTCATCAAGGCACAAAGTTTCTTGTCATCGTCTATAATCAAAACACTATTCATGTTTCAGCGACCTCCCTTGTTTTGTCCGGCCATCAATCGGCTTTTCCGCAGCTTTAGGGATCAGCCAAACACCAGCCATTTTCACAGCACCGGGGATACGTCCACCAGCACAATAATAATTTGCCCTACGAGGTGTCACGCCCCACTTTTCGGCAGCCTCTTTCAATGTCATATAGTCCATTTCGCACCTCCACAGGATATATTATTAGGGTTGAGCAAAACGCGCGTTTTGCAAAGTTGAGTCACAATATATAGAGCTCAAATGAGCTGGATAGTACTATTTAATGTATAGCCTTATGAGCAAATCGGAGTTTTGCTCAACCCTATATATTATAGTTCTCTGCCTCGAATAATACAAGTTAGAGCCTACACGGATACGAAATAAAATACTACTTAATGTAAAATTTCATTACATTCTCATAATCCAACCCGAAATGTAGAATGATATAGGGTGATATGAAAATGAACCAAGATGAAAGAAGGTTTGACTTCCACGGCCTCGGGGCGGCTCTCAAACGAGCCAGAGAAGAAAAGGGATGGACACAAGCCTATGTTGCGGAATTAGTAGACCGTGACTCCCGTACCATTATGAATATTGAGAACAAAGGTCAGTATCCCAGCTTCGACCTTTTTGTTAAACTCATTACCATGTTTGACGTTTCAGTTGACCAGTTTATTCATGCGGACGGAGGGGCAAGGTCAAGCTCTTGCAGAAAGCACATTGATGTACTTCTAAACTCCATGAATGAAAAAGAGCTTGTCGTGATAGAAGCCACAGCCGAGGGCATTAAGAAAGCCAGAGAAACGGAGGTTCCAGAATAAGGGCCTCTGTTTTTTTGCGCCATTTTAGGGGCTGCCGCTAAGTGGCAAGCAATGCCTCTGTGGCCACAAGTGGCACAAAGGCGGCTTGTTGGGGCTC
>OOAZ01001429.1_pt1 | contig 16050 bp, 17 predicted proteins | sample 1671221 | NCBI WGS metagenome assembly OOAZ01 (sample SAMN06348134, study PRJEB24527) | human gut metagenome | biome: human gut; feature: ankylosing spondylitis patient; material: feces | host: Homo sapiens | place: China | collected 2015-10
TACTACGCTGAAGGAATATCGGAATTTGAAAGTGGAAGTCGTGGTTTACGATAAACTAGGAAAAAAGATACGTTCCTCACAACAGAAGGTAAGTCATGTGACACCTAATGCGCTGACTCCTGTGACGCAATTAGAGGATATAAAAGGACTTCCTGATTTCAGTTGGGTAAAGCTGGTATTGACAACTAATAATGGAAAGCTGTTGGATGATAATGTCTATTGGCTCAATCAAAAAGAATGGGACGGAAAGATCCTGACTGATTTGCCGATTTCTTCGGTGAATGTATCTGTGAAGAATTTCACGAAAAAAGCAAATCATTATGAGGGTAAATTTATTGTGAAAAATCCAGGACAACATCTGGCAGCTGCAATAGCATTGACATTAAGGGATGCAAAAACGGATGCGCCCATTCGTCCAGCTTATTTTGATGACGGGTATTTTTATTTGATGCCCGGCGAATCTAAAGAAATCCGTTTTCAGGTAGACTGTAAAGAAGGGGTGGATAAGTTGCTTTTGCGGGTGGATGGATATAATGTTGAATCGAAAGATATATTGTTGAATAAATAAAGATTAGGTATTTATGTATAAGAAGGTATTAATATTATTATTTTTTATTCCTTTTCAGTTATTGTTTGCTCAAAAAAGTATGTTGAAAGACTTTCCGGAAGGCTCTACTCCGGAGGAAATTGGTAAGCGATTGGCCTATCGTTTTCTGACAGAGAAGCATGCACTCCATATCGGAAAATGGATTGGTTATCCGGAGACTTTTTATTGGAATGGAGCTTTGCGATATGCTTATCTTGCAAAAGATAAGGAACTTATCAATCGTTTGCAAGATAAGTTTGAGCCTCTGTTTACCGAGGAGAAAGCGTTGCAACCTATTATGAATCATGTTGATGTGAATATGTTTGGCAGCTTGCCTCTTGAGTTATATCTTGTGACGAAAGATAAGAAATATTGGTATTTGGGGTTACCCTATGCTGATTCTCAATGGAAAGTGCCTGCAAATGCGAAACCGGAGGAAAAGGAATGGGCTGAAAAAGGATATTCCTGGCAAACACGTTTGTGGATTGATGATATGTATATGATTACAATCGTGCAGACTCGTGCTTATAAAGTGACGAAGGACAAGAAATATATCGATCGTGCAGCTAAAGAGATGGTGATGTATCTGGATGAGTTGCAACGTCCGAACGGTCTTTTCTATCATGCACCGGATGTACCTTATTATTGGGGGCGCGGAAATGGCTGGATGGCTGCCGGAATGACGGAATTACTTCAGTGTTTGCCTAAAAATCACAAAGACCGTCCCCGTATCTTGGAAGGTTATCGGATAATGATGGAAAGTCTGAAGAAATATCAGAATCCGGAGGGGCTGTGGAATCAGTTGATTGACCAGTCTGACTGTTGGACTGAAACATCCGGATCGGCTATGTTTACTTTTGCTTTTATCAAGGGAGTTAAGAATGGATGGTTGAATGCAGAAGAATATGCTCCTGCTGCGCGTAAGGCGTGGATAGCTTTAGTGTCATATCTTAATGACAAAAATCAGGTGAGAGAGATTTGCGTGGGTACGAATAAGAAGAATAGTAAGCAGTATTATTATGACCGTCCACGCCGCACGGGTGATTATCATGGGCAGGGACCTTATCTGTGGTGTGCTGCCGCTCTAATGGAAAAATAATCGTTCCGGTATTGAGTAGTAGTTGAGGCTTTTGGAGGATATTTCTATTGATTTGGATAATTTTTTTTATTTATAGCTCAATTTGTTTTATTCAATGTGAGGGATGTTCCATAACTTTGGCTCAACAATTTAGTACAAACGGAATCAGACAGGCTGATTCGCAATCATGTTTTATATGAGTTTGAAATATTTACTTTGTGGGATGGCTTTTGTGGCATGTGCCACTATTGTTGAGGCTTTTGATAATGTGCCGGAATCGATTTCTGCATCTATTTCTTTGAAGGTACCAGGAAATGGAGCGAAACACTATCCATTGACTTTTCAGAAATCGCAGAATAATAATGACACTTATTATTTGGAGAATTCGGAAAAGATGCCGTTGACTGTGTCTCAAAATATAGTAACTGGTAATGATGGGCTACGTATTAGTGTGTCTATCACTGCATTGGAAGATGTATATTTTAATTACAATCAACAGATGGCAACCAGCTTCCGCCATGATGACTGCCTGTTCTACATGCCGGGTTTTTGGTATCGACGTAACCTGCGTTCACCCAAAGAGGCTCCTTCATTTCATACATCAGATAGTTGGATTGTGAGTGAAGACAGGTTAAGTGCACCTCTCACGGGGATTTTCTGTGAGAAGAAACAACGTTTTATGACTGTCAACAGACTGGATCAGTTTGCAAACAGCACGTTGGCTACGCATCGTGAAGGTGAAATAATTCTTTCGGATAAGACATCTTTAGGACATACCGGATTTGAAAATAAAGGTGGTGTTGCCACTCTTTCCTTCGGTTTCCCTTATCGGGAGGCTCCTAAAAGTTATATTCGTAAATTGACATTAGCTCCGGCTGTAACGGCTTATCAGCATCTTAAAAAAGGGGAGACGATTTTGTTGACTTGGCAAATTACTGAGGGTGAAGCTAAGGATTACTCTGATTTTGTACGCCATACTTGGGAATATTGTTATGATACATATTCTCCCAAGCCTGTTGACACTCCCTATTCAATTGAATATATGAAGCAGACTCTTAGCCAATTCTTCGTAAGTAGTTTTGTAGATAAATATCCGTTGGTATATAATTCGGGTATACATCTTAGAACAGATGCATGTACAAGTAATGGGCAGGCAGAAGTCGGTTTTATAGGGCGTGTTCTTCTGAATGCATTCAATGCCTGGGAATATGGTTGGGAATGTAACCGGGAGGATTTGAAGGCTAATAGTACTAAAATCTTTGATAGTTACCTGAAGAATGGTTTCACAGAGGCAGGCTTTTTCAAGGAATCGGTAAATTATGACAAAAACTTTGAGGATCCTGTTCATAGTATCCGTCGTCAATCGGAAGGACTTTATGCAATTTTTCATTTCCTGGCTTATGAAAAAGAAAAAGGTCGTAAGCATCCGGAATGGGAACAGCGATTGAAGAACATGTTGAACATGTTTCTGCAATTGCAAAATGCTGATGGTAGTTTTCCACGAAAGTTCCGTGATGACTTCTCGATTGTAGATAAAAGCGGAGGAAGTACTCCTTCGGCTACATTACCTTTAGTCATGGGATATAAATACTTTAAGGATAAACGTTACTTGGATAGTGCTAAGCGGACTGCGGATTATTTGGAAAAAGAACTGATTTCTAAGGCCGATTATTTCTCGTCTACTCTTGATGCGAATTGCGAAGATAAAGAAGCGTCACTTTATGCTGCAACTGCTACTTATTATCTTTCATTGGTTACTAAGGGAGAGGAACATAAACATTATGCTGACCTGACAAAGCAAGCCGCTTATTTTGCATTATCGTGGTATTATTTGTGGGATGTTCCTTTTGCTCCCGGACAGATGCTGGGTGATATTGGTTTGAAAACACGTGGCTGGGGAAATGTTTCGGTAGAAAATAATCATATCGATGTGTTTGTATTTGAATTTGCCGATGTACTTCGTTGGTTATCGAACGAATATAAAGAATCCCGTTTCTCGAACTTCGCAGAAGTGATTTCAACCTCTATGCGGCAGTTATTGCCTTATGAAGGACACATGTGTGGCATTGCCAAAGTGGGTTACTATCCGGAAGTTGTTCAACATACCAGTTGGGATTACGGGAAGAATGGCAAAGGATATTATAATGACATTTTCGCACCCGGATGGACTGTTGCTTCTTTATGGGAATTATTTACTCCTGGGCGTGCCGAGATTTTTATGGAAAGGTAATATAATAAATTAATTTGTAATGACATCTAGAAGAGATTTTCTTAAAAAAGCTGGGTTGATTTCTGCTGCTTTTGCAGTTCCCGCTCTTAATGTGAATGGAAATACCACACAATCCAAAATGCGTTTGAAGAATACCAAGATTGCGGTGGATGATCGGTGGGATGTTATTGTAATTGGTGGAGGACCTGCCGGGTGTACTGCTGCGATTTCTGCAGCCCGGGAGGGAGCTAAGACTTTGCTGATTGAGGCAATAGGACAACTTGGCGGTATGGGAACAGCAGGTATGGTTCCGGCATGGTGTCCGTTTTCTGATGGCGAAAAGATTATTTATAGAGGTCTGGCAGAAAAAATATTCGAGGCATCGAGAAAAGGGGTTCCTCATGAGAGAAAGCAGAAACTGAATTGGGTGAACATAAATCCCGAATATTTGATGCAGGTTTACGATCGGATGGTCGCTGAATCGGGGGCAAAAGTCCTTTTCTTCTCGAGGGTTGCTGCTGTTGAGATGTCAGCTGATGATACGGTAGATGCTATCATTGTAGCAAATAAATCCGGGCTTGTTGCGTTCAAAGCAGAAGTATTTATTGATGCGACGGGAGATGGAGATGTGGCTACTTGGGCAGGTGCTTCATTTAAAAAGGGAGGTGAGGATGGTGTACTGCAAAGTTCTACTTTGTGCTTCTCGTTTGCCAATGTCGATAGTTATAACTACAATCTCATAGGTCCTTCATTGCATACGAGTAACAAAAATAGCCCTATCTTTGACGCGATTAAGTCCGGGAAATATCCATTGATAGGCAGACATTTCAATAGTAATCTGATCGGTCCGGATGTGGTACAATTCAATGCAGGACACATTGATAATGTTGATTCGACCGACCCATGGGCTACTACGCGGGCGATGGCTACCGGTAGACAAATCGCTGAACAATACTTGGAGGCACTGAAAGAACTTCAGCCTAAAACTTTTGGTAGTGCTTTTGTTGTAAAGACTGCCTCCTTGTTGGGGGTTAGAGATAGTCGTCGGATTGAAGGGGATTATACGTTTACTTTCCAAGATTGGCTGGAGCGTAAAACATTTGAAGATGAGATCGGACGTAATTGTTACTATATTGATGTTCATAAACCGGGGCATAAAGAGACGCGTTACAAAAAAGGCGAATCTCATGGAATTCCTTATCGTTGCTTGACTCCTAAAGGTATGAAGAATCTATTGACCGCCGGACGCTGTATTTCTACTGATGAAGAAGCTTTTGGAAGCTTGCGAGTGATGCCACCTTGTCTAGTGACGGGGGAAGCTGCTGGAATGGCTGCGGTACATGCTATCAAACAGACAAAGAATGACGTTCATAAAATTGATACTGTTCATTTGCGTAAAAGATTAAAAGAGGAGGGACAATACTTCTTATAAATGTATAAAGGAGGAATTTAATGGGATATACCTCTTGACAAATGCTTTTAAATGTTGTATCTTTATAGTCTGAAAAAGAACCTGAACTTTGTAAATAATAGATAAAAGAGTATGAAATTAGTGACTTGAATGGTATGATATGATAACAAATTAAGAGAATAGTTCTAGTATGTGCTAGGAATAGCGGGCTAGATATAAGCAAAAAGGCTGCAAATTTCATAAAATCTGCAGCCTTTTTGTCGTAAAAAATAGAAATATAAAGTTGGAAATCGACCGTTGGAGTTTTTAATAAACTTGAATACCGTTTATAATAAACTACTCAAAAGTTTATTATAAATGTGATATGCGTTTATATATAAATCTGTCCATATTTTTGTAATGCTCCTAAACAGCGGCTTGGAACATTCTCTATCGAAGGTAACTATAATAAACAAATCGAAAAGTAATCTAATGATACAAAGTATTCCGTTTATGCAAAATTCACACGTGAAGTTCCAGTATAAAGCGAGCTCCTTTTGTATAGCCTGTATCTAGCGTCAGACTTCCATTCATCTTTGTGGCAATAAGTGAACAGATTGGTAACCCTAGTCCGTCTCCAGTGGTGAGGTCTTTTACTTCCGTAAAAGGCTTGAAGAGATTTTCCTGTTGTTCTGCCGGAATGCCAGTTCCTGTATCCGTCACGATAAACTGATGAGTATGTGCACCACGTTTTTTGAATTCAAGGCTGATACGTCCTTGTTCGGTGTAGAAGGCTGCATTTTTCAGTAAATAGAGAAGGATACGTTCCAGTTGCTCTTTGTTTGTCTTTACCTGAAGTTTGGGAGCGTTGACTGAAGGAGTAACATCAATTTTTATATGCTCCTTAGCCTTCTCCATTATATTTTCGCAGAAAGTCCCTACGTTGATTTCTCCTAGTTCATAGAGCTCGGTTAATGAGTTCTCCAAAGAAGACAATTCCTGAATGTCATCACTGAATTTCTTCAGAGCTGCGACTTGTCCCTGCATCTGGCTTGCTTCTTGAGGAGCTTTCTGTGAAAGTTCATTCGCAGAAGTAGTCAATGTATTCAGGGTAGGTTCCATCTGTGAGGATATATTCTGTATGAATTTGGCTTTTAATTCATTGTGTTCATTGGCAATCTTCACGCTTTTCTTTAATTTGCGATTGCCGGCAATAAATTTCAGTAATATGGCAGCCAGTATTACCAGTCCGGCTACGAGGATGACCACAAGAATACACAGACCTATAATAATATACTGCTTGGCTGATAGTGTGTCGTCTTTTTCTTGTATTGTCAATAGACTTTCGTCATATTTTCTTTTCAGTACATTCAGTTCGTCTTGAGCTGTCAGCGCTTTCACAGAATCTGTCCAAACGATGTAGCTTTCATAGGTACGTTCCATCAATGGGGCGTTATTGGCTTTACGGGCAATTCCGATAAGGTTCTTGTAGCAATCATTCACTTTGGCATAGTCTTTCTTTTCTTTATATTGGTTGAGCAGTTTACGGAAACAGGCATCGCCTTGTGTATTCTGGTTAAAAGTATAATAATAGTTGGCTTTTGTATATAGCAAAACCTCTGTTAATGAGTCATTCTTGGCAAGGTTAGCGGTTTCTTCCAATTTATTCAGCTGTGTTTTTGCCTGAGCTGGATTTTTAAGTGCCGTGTACATCCGCAACCGCTCCTTGTTCACGAGGAAGCGGAGGTCATAAAAGACTTTCTTCTGATTTTGTTCTCCGGTCCATATAAGTTGATCCATGTCACGACAAAGTTCGAAACCTTCTTTGTAAAAGTTTTCTCTGACATATAAAGCATTGGCCTGAACGCCACATTCTATTGCCTGTGGATAGTTTTCGCGAGCAGCAAATGCTTCGTATGCTTTTTTGAATAAGTAGCGCGCTTTGATGTAATCTTTTTGATTGAGGCTACTTTGCGCTTGGTTTTTCAATTCTGTGGCTCTGTCTTGGGGAGTTTGCGCATAAGTCAGTATGCTCAAACAAAATATCATTAAAAGACTTGTTATCGACGTTTTCATATTTATTGCATATTTGTTTGTCACAAATGTAAAACAAATATATGAAACAAGATAGCGTTGATGATGAAATAATTTTATTCTGTTTATATTCATTGTTGTTATCCTGCCCAGTTCTCTCTGTCGAGATTCCGATAGCTGATGGCTTCTGCCAAATGACTAGGAAGTATTTGTTCTACTCCTTCCAAATCAGCGATTGTACGGGCAACTTTTAAAATCCGGTCATAGGCTCGGGCAGACAAATTGAATCGTTCCATTGCGTTTTTTAGCAATGCGAGTCCTTTCTCATTCGGTTGAGCATACATTGCAAGCAATTTGCTGTTCATTTGTGCATTGCAATAAATTCCGGCATATTCGGTGTATCGTCTTTCCTGCAGTTGACGGGCTTTTATCACTCGTTGCCGGATGATATTGCTCGGTTCTCCCTGCCTTTGATCGGAAATCTTATCAAAAGGTACAGGAACGATCTCTATTTGAATATCAATCCGGTCTAATAATGGACCGGATATCTTATTCAAGTACTTTTGGACTTGCCCGGGACTGCATACACACGCTTTTGTCGGATGGTTATAATATCCGCAGGGACATGGATTCATGGATGCGATCAGCATCAGATTGGCCGGATAACTGATAGTGCTTTTGATGCGGGAAATGGTGATTTGACGGTCCTCCAATGGTTGGCGCAATACTTCTAGCACTCCTCGGTTGAATTCCGGTAACTCGCTATTATTAAAATACTTGCACCATTGTAGAAACTTTCTTATCTTTGCGAGAGGTAAAGACTATTATCTGTGCTATTATATTGCATTATAGATAGTTAGCTAATAGTCTTGATTGCAATAATATTAAATGTAACAGATATGAGAGCTGCATTTTTGATTAGGTGCTCAACTAAGAAGCAAGACTATGAGCGACAGGTAAATGACCTAACTAGACTGGCTAAGAAGTTTGGTTATACGTCAAGTGATAATATGATATTTGGTGAGCATATCACTGGTAAAGATGATGCAAGTAAGAGAGATAGGCAGTCTATTCAACGTCTAAAAGATGCTGCTATTAATAAGGAATTTGATGTCGTTTTAGTGTCGGAAGTTAGCCGAATGAGTCGTGACCCTATGTCGGGTCGGTTATATGTTAGACAGCTTATCAACATGGATATTCCTGTGTATTTTAGGGATATTGATACTTGGACTATAGACCCTGTAACTGGCAAGAAAGTTAGAGATGCTGAAACTATTATAGGTGCTGCCTTTGATGCTGCTTGGAAATACATAAAGAGTATGAAAACACAAATAGCATCTGGTAGACGTGATGAACTGGATAACAATCAAATGAGTATAGGACAGCCCTTCTTTGGTTATAAAAGATATGGTGGTAGAGATAAGGGTAAGAAGAATAGTTGGGTGATAAATGATGATGCCGCTAAAGTTGTGGTAGATGTATTTGAAGAATATGTTAAAGACGGTGCAACACTGAAATCTACAGCTTTGGCTATTACTGCCAAGTATGGTGAACAATTTAATAAGAAATTCAGCATAGGGACTATAGAGCATATTTTAACCTTTGAACCTTATTGTACTGGTATAAAGGTTGTATCTCTTACTGACCCAGATACAGAAGATGTAGATGAGTTTGAAGTCGAGATACCTACTATCATAACTAGGGCTATGTTCGATAAAGCCACCACTAAGAGAGCTACAAATAGAACTGCTAGAACTCCTTATCCAAAACAGGCTACTTATATATTGAGTAAACTTCTTAAATGTCCTATCTGTGAACACTCATTAACTCCACAGAAACGTGGTGGAGATAAGGGGGATAAATATAGATTGATGAATGGGAAGGTAGCTATTAGGTGGTCATGTATGTCGGGTATCAATAATGCTACAGATTGTAGTAGTCGCATTACAATTAGTAATGAGAAATTAGAAGCTATTATTTGGGGCTTAGTTAAACAGGAGCTAATAGGATTTGCCAATTTGAATGATGAAGATAGAGTAGCTAAGGTGGAGGAACTTACCGATAAAATAACCAATTTGGAAATGAATATAGCCAACTTTACATCTCATATATCCAACATGGATAGATTGATAGAAAGAGCTTATAGTGCTTATATGGATGCTCCGGATTCTGTAATGGATATAGCTAAAGATAAGTACTATAAAACCCTAACTAAGTGTGAGAATGAGAGAGCGGAGTGCAAGGATAAGATAGAAGCTTTAAGTGCAGAGAAGTTAAGATTGGAGAATATGAGAACGTTCTTCAACCAACCTACTTTACCAAAGGATGCCATTGAGAAGGCAGAATCAGACCCTATTAAAATGAGGAACTTAGTAATGGAACTAATAGACAAGATATATCCTTATAGGATTACAACCTATGTATCACCAGCTACTAATAGGATAATGAGGAATGGTATAGTTTTATTGGAAGTATATACTATAAATGGAATTTATAACGTACTATATGACGGTAATCAGAGGAATAACAAGGTAGCCTATTATATTAGTGGTGTTTATGCTACATTTCAAAATGGAAGGAATAAGTTTGATGCTTATGATACTGGAGAGTACTTTGTTATCTCTCATGCTACATTGGTGACTGAAACAGAAGATGTAGATATGTTAGTAACCTTTAATGAACTGATAAAGATATGTATGCAGAATGGTTGGGAAATAGATTATACTTACAAGATGTAATATTTCACTGAATATAATTATTAACTAGTAAATGTGGTTGATTATTGAAAATGAGGTTGTGCCAATGTCTTGACACAACCTCACGAAAGATGCTATTGGGCGTTTAATGCAGCTAAAGCTGCTTCTAAAGCTTCTTTAGACATGCCACTCAATAACTGTGCTTGACTTGAATGTTTCAGTTCTGTACAGTTCTTAATCCATTCACTGTAAACTGCTATTCTTGCATCACACCAAGAAACAAGGTCGGAAGCTGTTGCTCCCTCTTTATACCACATTCCATAAGTTCTATGCATTTCTGCACGTTTACGTTCTTCAGCACTCTTTGCATTTACATTTTCAGAATTTGACATAGTTTTAATTATTAAGTTAATAATAAATTTATTACCAGCAAACCTTACTGGATATTCAGATTATAAGCTAGTAAATTAACTATCATCTGAAAATGCGTTGCAAATGTAGTATGAAATTTAATAACCTCAAAGGAATAATAAGGATTTCTTGTATGATAATTAATTCTTATATAATAATTGATTTATACGTAATATTGTATCTAGCCTATCAAGTATTATCTAAACAAGTTATTTGAATGGCTAGGTAATAATACTACTAGTCCATACTAATAGAGCTATTAGAAGCAAGTATATGGGAATTTACTAAAGTAAGGTAGGATATATGGTTATACAAAGACTTTATATCCTACGTTCTTTATTATATCCCCAATTGTAGAACTTCTTAAACATCTCCCAAATGTAGCCAATAAATCCAATTATGATGAATGGTAGGAAAGGCAGAAGAAGGCTACTCCAACCATAGCCCAAACACAGCCCTATAATTACGCCTATAACATATAAGGCTGTTATAATTCCGCAACCTATCATTACCCCTCTTCCTCCTGCCGTTGCGTATTTAATTGGAGCATTAGGGGTAAAGAAATCTGGTTCTTTATTCTCTGATTGATTATTCATAGATTAGTTATATTAATTAATAATACGTGTTATGTTTGAAATAAAGTTACTGATTATTAACCTATTAAACTAATGCAAGAATGTTAAGTATTGTTACTAAGTTGTTCATCTGCTTGTTCGTCTTCTTTGGTAGATTCTACATCTTCCATAGAATCAAACCAATCTTCCCAGTCTTCCCATGTACAGAACGTATCTGCTATTATTACTTCTCCAGTTTCTAAATTTGTGTCATAACGTCTAGAAGGAGATACACATTCATGTTTCCATTTACCTATTATCTCCACATAAGGACCTTTCTTCTTTGCCATAATTATTTATTGTTATTATTCATAATCATAGGAGCTGTTGTACCAAATCCATACTTATTAAACTTCTCATAATTTATTCCTCCTATTAATGTAGTTCCTATTAATGGATAAACAAAATACTTACCTGTCAATGCGTTCCATACTCTCTTAGGATGTCTTGGAATATTAATAATTATTGCTATATTTGCAGTTATTAATTCTAATATCTAAGATTATGGAAGTAAGACCTAAATGGACAGAAGAAGAACTGGATATAATATTCAGTAAAGCCACTTTAGTACTGGGTGAACTTCGCAAAGATGCCAGTGGTGTGTATATACATCGTGATGCTTATGGTAAGGCTGAACATCCTTTGGGTTGGGAAGTAGACCATATTAAACCAATTTCTGAAGGTGGTACTAATAAGCTTAATAATTTACGTCCATTAAATATCCCTGCTAACAGAGGAAGGAATAACTAATTCCTTCCATGTCTCTCTAACATCTCTAAGTGACAATTATAGAACTTTAGAAATTCAGGTTCTTCCACTTGGTAATACCATTCTATCATCTTATCAACAACATGGCAGGCTTCTTCATTGTCTATATGCTCTTTACATTCTGGCTTAACAAGTCCATTACATTGTTCCTTTAATGGACAGTTATGGTCTTTACTTACCCAACACTGCTTCTTATCTGCATCCTTACTATAGTATTGATTTAATTGTTCATTAGTCATATTAATTCATTTAATTATTATTAGTTATACTATTTGCATGTAGAACTCCAATGTAAGCTTTGCATCCTTATCTTCCAAATTATTAATGAATGCTTCGGGGTCTTTCCAAAACTCCTCTCTTGATAGTCCATATCTATCAAGCACTTTATTGATTCCTTCCATCCAATACTCTGCTGTTATCATATTCATAGTTATTCATCTGCCTGTTCATCTAGCATATCATCATCTTCCTCTCCCTCTATAAATGCCAAAAGCTCACCTGTCTTGGCATCTCTTATATATCTAATTCCAGGAGCTACATATTCAGTAACTACCTCTTTATCACCCCACCATGGTACAAATGTGTTACTCATTATCATAATTGTTAATAACAGTAGTTGCAGGAACTACCCCAAATCCATACTTATTAAATCTTCTCATAAATTCATTCTTATCCTTAATTATATAATTAAATAGAAGTCTAAGATTTCTAAGTCCATTATTCTCACTAGTCCCCACATAAGGATTATTATTAATAAGTCTATCAATCTCATCAACACTCTTGAAGTTGGGAACTCCAGACTTACCTGCTCTTTGTTCAAACTCTATTAAGGGATGTAGTTGGGAGTTAAACTCTGAAGGGATAGTTAGATATTTATATTTATTTCTAACACTTACTTCGTTATACTCTGGATGTTCTTTCATTATCCGTTTAACAAACTCATCTTCTGATACTATATTGTCCTTCATTAGAGCTTGTAGCCTAGGTCCTCCAGTCTTAGCGTACTGATGATACTCAGTTGGAGTCATATCTTTTAATAATGCTGCTTGCACAGTTTCTATTCCATGCTTAGCTTCATGACCCGGTACATGAGCAAAATCGTCCCTAAGTATCTCAAAGGCAATTCTATCGAAGTCTTTAGTAGTTAGTATTTCCTCACTAGGGACAGACCTAGAGAACTTTATTATATCATTATCCAAACCTACATCTCTCTTATTTCTGGGAAGTACAGTTAAGTTTCCATTGTTATATCTATCGACAAATCTCTTAGCTGCTTCGCCATACTTAGTCCCTAGTTCTGCATCTATACTAGCGATTCTCTGTTGCGTTTCAGGATTTAGTAGATACTCTACGAAATTCTGTATGTTCTTATTAATGTCTAAATCACCATTCATAGAAGTTCCTGTATCAATGAACTGGCTCTTCTCTAATGGCTTAGCTCCTTTCTTAAACACTCTAGCCGCACCATATTTTACTCCTTTACCTAACCACATTAATGGCTTACCTGCTGCTACATTACCCACAACAAATTCCCCAACAGGGTCAGTTCCACTAAGATAACCTGCTCCCACATTAGTAATTTGTCTAGCTGGAGTATCTATTACTTGCAACTTACCGTCTACCATACCAATAGTACTGTGAGCTGGAATACTAATCATCTCGCTATTACGGTTCTGTTCTATAATCTCTTCTTCCTTAGTCTTATATGGACGTGGAGCATACATCTTAGGAGCAACATAAGTAGCATCTCTTCTAGCTATACCATGTGGTGGATTCTGATATTTAATAATCATACCATTCTCACCTTTAGGAATACCATTATATACCCCAGTAAGTACTTTAGCATAATTAGTAGCTTCTGCATATCTTCTTATACGAACATTCAACCTTTCTGATACTAGGGTATTATATACAAATATATATCTTATAAAGGTTGAATACTATTCCGCATGAAATTTACCGTACTCCTTTACTAATGGTGTTGGAATATAGATAATATCTTCACACCCATTTGGTCTCTTAGTTCTATCTAAAGCCAAGAACTCTCTATCGTCATACCTAAAGAAGCCAATAGTGGTTACTAGTCTTTCTTCTTGATATACACCTTCCCACATTAATTCTCGTCTCAGCGGTCCGTCCCACCTTTTATCCCAAGATACCCACATAGGGTCTCCTGCTTTATATCCCTGTTCATGCAGATTTAATCGTTTCTTACTCATCATTCATTCCGTTTATAACATTTACCAATTATCCATTTTGTAAATAAGTAGAGTAGTATTATAGCTACGCTGATTAATAAGATACGTTCTATACATGGCAATATACTATTCTTAACTAGTAGATGATATGTAATGCCTTTATATTTATACCACCAATAAGACTGTATTGCTTGTATAATACATTCTATTACTATTAATAACCACAATACCACTCTAATTACTTTCATTTCTTATCTAAATTAATGCTTCCTCTAATATTAAATTTCTTCCCTGGTATAGCCCACTCATAGCCATTAAAGTCATATATATCACGATAATTCATCGTTCTGTTCTTAGAGTCATACTGTACAGTATAGTTCTTTAGAATATTTAATGGTGTATTGTATTCATGAGCTCCATTAATAAGTCTCCCATTCTTAATCAAATTCCTGCTGTTATGACTATATTCGTTAAGAACAGTTGGTTCACCAGTATTATAGGTCTTTCTTAAAGAATCTAAGTTCTGTTTATCTAAGTTTATGAGCCCAGTAACTAGCTGCCAATCTTTACCCATTATATTCTTAGATTCAGCAATTTTAGTCTCCCTTGCTATTCTGTCCTTTAATAAAGTTGTATCAACAGGTATCTCCGCTTCTATGTAAGAAGGCAATCTAACACTACCGTCTTCATTAGAAGGAAGGAATTTACTATCATAAGATAACCCTAATCTCTTCCTCCAACCTGCATCTGCAACCGAATCTGTCACTATATAATCCATTTCGTCTGGATTAGCTACTTGTTTGTAAGCCGCCCTAGCTGCTTTGGCAGTTGCTATATACCACGGTGGAGTGTTCCAAGTTGCGTCAAATGTACTATAAATAGCTCTATTTCGTTTTGGAACATTCTTATCTTCATCTGTTCTTATCGCAGACCTATTAATAGGTTGTGCAGGTTCTTGGTATTTAATAATACCACCTGCTTTGAAACTATTATACACGCCTCTTAATGAATTGGCATACTCCTTAGCTTCTGCATATCTTCTCTTACCTTTATTAGAACCAGTAAGCTTAGCTACAAACTTATTAATATCATCATTCTCATCAAAGTCATATAGTCTCTTTAAGAATTGTATCTTATCTGCTGCATACTCATCCATAGAATTATAAGACCTAAACTTCTGCTTAATAGCTTCACCTCTAGCATTTTTATCATTACCAGTTACATAATCACCTTTCCATGAACTACCAGTAGTTAAATTGCCAAAGTTGTACTTACCTTGTGCAGACTTACCCCAACTAGATTCTAATGCGTCTTGTGCTAATAACATTCTAATTGCATTATCATTAGTAATACCTGCCTTCTTATAGGCATTAATAAGTTCTGTAGCCCATTGCTTTCTGTTAGTATATGGACTCTTCCAAGTTGAGTTGGCAGTAACAGGTTTATCGGTAACAGGTTTACTAGCTACTGACTTATTAATTACTGGCTCTACTGTATGATTATTAGCTACTACATCAGTATCTCTTACTGGTACTACTAAAGCCTCTGGTTTATCGTAAGTTGTATTATAATTATACTCACTAAATGGATTAATAGGATTAGTAATATCAGTGTAATCTATTGTAGGATTACTTACTGGATTATAACTAACAAATCTCATTCCTTGTTGAGCTTTCTTGATTCGCTTCTTATAGGTTGGACGACTTGATTTGATGAATTTCTTACGCATGTCTCGTTTGCCATTTATAAATATTCAACCTTTCCGGCATAAAGGTATTATATATAGATATATGACTAAGAAAGGTTGAATATTATATTAACAGCATGAGTATGATTCAACAAGGAAATAGTAATCCAACTATCTTCTTAAATACATCACCTGCCATTAGTTCACCACTTGCAGGTAATCCAGCCTTATTAATAGATACAATGATACTATACTTGGGATTATTGGCAGGGAAGTAACCACAGAACTCTACCGCATACATATCCTTAGTTCTATCCTCATTAATAGATAATGAACTAGTTCCCTGCATACCTGCAACTAGTACCTTATCAGACTTGGC
>OOAZ01001438.1_pt1 | contig 15946 bp, 8 predicted proteins | sample 1671221 | NCBI WGS metagenome assembly OOAZ01 (sample SAMN06348134, study PRJEB24527) | human gut metagenome | biome: human gut; feature: ankylosing spondylitis patient; material: feces | host: Homo sapiens | place: China | collected 2015-10
CATTAGGAACAGCATCATACTGACTGATTTTAGTCGTTTTAACATAGCTGTGATTCTTTAAATATTTATTAAAAATCAACCAGTTTAAGATATTATTCTTAAACCAAACCAAGATTGACGCTGCAAATATATAATATATTTGATATATTTAAGAACATAAACAAAAATATTTTATTATAACCTCCGTTATTTAATAAAACATTAAATCATCACACATTATCATTCACCTTTATTTTATTTATATTCACTTGAAAATAGTTTATTTTACGCATTAATATAACAATAGATCACCGCATCACATATGCCCTCGACTATGAAGTTCTTTATTCACATGATACTCTTCACTATAATGTTTCATCACACCTTCAGACAGATAAGCGATGCCTACCTTCAAAAGGTAAAATACACGGTTAGGAAATAAATGCCTTAAATAAAAGCAGGGAAGTCTAAAAAGACTTCCCTACAAAATAATATCAATATATATTCTTATTCGACCGAAACAGCCCCTGTACTAGCCTCATATTTCCATCCTGGATTTTGATAAACCGAAGATGAGGTGAAGTCATTGGGATCTGATGCAGTCTGACGGAATACAGCCACCCCAATGGGCTCTAAATAATGGGCAGGAGTAAAGAGGAATCCCTTTTGTTTTGCAATGGTATTATTTTCCAATATTTTTTCGTATGGAAGTATATACACACTTGATTCAGGAGAAGACATATTTCCTGTTGACGGATTTACTATACAAAGATCTTTTAATTGTTCCTCATATACACTACCCCAATAACGCATACCTTCCGTGCGATAAGGAGTCGTTTTAAACTGATCAAGTGCCCTCCAGCGTTTCAAATCATCCCATCGGAAAGCTTCAGCACAAAGTTCATTACGGCGCTCACGACGAATATTATACAAAGTCGGATCAATCATAGTTCCATGTGAATAAGCGGCAAAATCCCCTTTTGCTTCTTCCAGCATATTAGTTGCGGCAATTGTCTTATTATAATCCGGATCTACTTTTGCACGTGTACGTAACGCTCTCCAATATCCATCTGCCGTTCCGTCAACAGTTCCATTCTTCTCGTATGAAGCTTCCATATAGATAAGCATAGCTTCCGCACCACGGAAAACAATACCTCCAGAGGTACCGGCAGAATGGTCATTCGCCATATGAGTTGAATAATGTTTACCCTTCTTTACAATATAACCTGTTGTTGCTAAACTGCCCGCATCACCGAATATCAAACTGATTTGACAAATACTGGGTGTACCATCATCACCATAATAATTCACATCTCCCGGCTTTTTAGTGAATATACCAAGACGAGAGTCACGATTCTGTACCGTAGCAACTACACCTTCCTTCTCCCAATCGGGATTATACCCCGAACCACTGGCATAAACAGGCAAACCATTACGCATAAGGAATGAATTGACCATACCACGTGTCCAGCCTGATCCACCACCATTACGACAAAGTTCCATCTGCAAATTACTGGTTACCCCCAATGATTCATCAAATTTTTTCCACATTAGAATCTCCTTATACCCTTCCATATTCTCATCACAGAACATGGTATAATATGGATTGATAGAAACCAATGAAGCATTCATTCCTTCCGGAGTATCTGTATTCTCTGCTAAATTGCCTACCATTTGGTCTGCAACAAACTTCGAAGCAGCAATCGCTTCATCAAGGAAATAATTAATTTCCACATCAGCATCATAACCTTGCGCATCTTTACCCGGCCATCCGCTTCCTCCCGGTACAAAAGCTGTACCACGATGATATTTTTCCCAAGTAGCTTCATATAAAGCTACACGAGCATGAAGCAAATAAGCTACATTTTTAGAAATACGATTTTTACCACCCGGAGGATTATTCAACAACATGTCTTCCGCCTTTTTTAAATCTTCAATAATAAAACGAGCAACCTTATGACGCGGTTGGCGCTTGCTAGCTTCCACCAATTCACCTTGAATATCGGGAAGTGCCGTTGTGACAATAGGCAGATCACCAAATTTTGTAAAAAGTTGAAAATAGCTATATGCACGGTTCACGTACATTTCTCCAATGTAATGTTTCACATTATCTTGGTTACCAGTTATAGCTCCCTCCTCATATCTTGGTAATACTTGGTCAAAAAAGTAGTTGCATGAACGAATATCCTCCCATTTCCACTCGCCACGGTCGGCAGCAACTTTTTTCTCACCAGGAATCCAAAACGAATTACTTGTTCCGCTTGCCTGATTATCTGTATCATTATCTTTTCCAAAAAGATTAATGCCATACTTATCATCCACAGTAACAAACTTATAGTTATTTATGGCATAAGCTGCTAAATCCGCTTCTGCAGAAAAGAATTTTTCAGGAGTAACCTTATCCAATGGTTCTCTATCCAAGAAGTCATTACAACTTGTCAGGCTGCCCATCAGCAAAGCTCCGATAGTTAAATATTGAATATAATTTTTCATATAGATCTTATTTTATTAAAAGGTTGCACTTAATCCGAATGAAATAGTCTTTGACAATGGGTAAGTACATCCTTCCCAATTGCCTACACCTATTGTTTCAGGATCAAAAGTATCACACAGATTGGTTATAGTAAACAAATTCTCTGCAGACACAAAGAAACGTAAATTATTCACGTAGAATTTTTTAGTCAAATCTGCCGGTAAAGTATATCCCAACGTTACGTTTTTCAAACGACAATAAGCAGCATTTTGCATATAGCGACTTTGTGCTTTACGATTCTTGTCGCTTTCTAAAGGACGTGGATAATACCCGTCGACATTCGCTCCTAGCGGGCTCGTTGTATCAGCGGGACGGAAATAGTCTAAGTGAGGCTCAAAAAAATTGGTCTGCCAATACCCTACAGCTCCCCAAAACATCATACTTTCAGCACCCGATCCCGGCATATAGTCACGTTTCAATGTTCCTTGGAAGAACACTTTCAAGTCAAAGCCTTTATAAGCCGCATCCAAATTCAAGCCAAAGTTATATCGTGGTGTCTTATTACCCAGCAAAACTTTATCTCCATGATTGTCTGCTGTATTATCTTTTGCACTTATCACACCGTCACCATCCAAATCGGCATACATTATATCACCTGCTCCCCAGTTGGAACCCATAGAAGATTGGTCCACCTTCGCCAGATGCGCATCCATTTCCGCCTGAGTCTTAGCTATTCCTATTGTCTGATATCCCCAAAGATCTCCCAAATGTGCCCCATCATAATATGTTTGGCCTAAATCTTTTGACGGATTAGGATATTTATCAATTACAACCTGGTTGTCGGATAAAGCCAATGTGACACCATATCTGAAATCACGTATCTGATCACGCCAGCTTACTTGTAATTCCCAACCTTTCGAAGTCATATTCAGATTATTCACATTTGGAACGGCAATACCTAAGATTGTTGGTAATTCCTGTCCCGGCCCAACCATATCAATTGACTTACGCTGGAAATAATCAAAATTCAAATTAAAACGATTGTCCAGCATACCAAGATCAAAACCAATATTTAAAGTTTGGGTCTTTTCCCAACCTAACAATGCCGAAACGAGACTGGACTCGGCTGCAGTATTAGGTTTCAAGCCATTGACCAACCAACCGCCATTATTTTGTTTATAATCAATAATGCGATAAAAAGGATACCAATTATCTGTATTTTGATTACCAAGTTCACCCCATGAGCCACGAACTTTCAATGTATTGACAATATTAGTATACTTCTCAAAAAAGGCCTCACGTGCCACATTCCAGCCTAAAGAGAAAGAAGGGAACCAATTCCAACGTTGATCGCGTAAAAAACGTGAAGAACCGTCATAACGCAGATTCGCCTCAACCAGATAGCGACCTTTGTAATCATAATTGATACGACCAAAAAAACCGGCTGTTGCCCATTCCTGATAGCCACCACTGGCACGTGCATTATCCGTAGTTGTATTTAAAGTAGGAATGCCAGACATTATGTTATTTTGTTTTGCAGTAATATCACGTTGTTTAAACAACTCACTTTGAAAACCGACCATTGCTTTCATATTATGCCCGTTTTCTAACTCCAATGAATACTCTGTAAAGATATTCGGATTAAAGAAATTGCTTTTATATGCATATTCTGTTACTCCCGAAGTTGTGTTGGCAATAGCATATGGGTTCTTGTTTACATCATAAGCATAAACCGTTTGATAATCCGTATGCGAGAAATTATAATTACTACGATAATTTAATTCAATAGTGGTTTTCCAATTTTTAATTGGTTCAATAAGAAACTGGAGTTGTTGTGCCACAACGTCATTCTGAGTATTATAACGTCCCCCTTCAGTCAATTGGTAAATTTTAGACTCTGCGGTATAAAAACCGTTAGGATCTACAACAGGAATTACAGGCCAATAACGGCATACATCAAAATAAAATACATTTTCCTTATTCTCGCCGGCACTTGCAAAGGAAGGGGAACTATAATCAATACGATTAAAACGAACACTATACCCTACTTTCAACCATTTTGCCAAATCCGCATTGATTTTACCAGTAAATGAATAGCGTTGTCTGCCATCATCCCCATATTTCAATAATCCTCCTTCATCCAGATAATTGGCAGACATATAATACTGCATTACATCCGTACCACCATTTACACTAATTGAATGCTCCTGAGTAAAACTATCACCAAACAACTCATGCAACCAATCAGTATTAGCGGTTGGCATAACATCCTGACGATTTGGGTCATCAAATGCATTCCAACGTCCAGCATCCGTAGCCCACATATATTGTGTAGATTTACCATGCTGATAATCCAAAATTTGTTGCAATTTCTTCTCACTATACATTGGCGACTGTCCTCCATTGGTCAGCTGGTCGTTGATAGCTAATGCAAAACTGTATGAATCTGCCATATGAGGCATATTCAATGGAGAGTTAAATCGGAAATTATTATTATAATTAATAGATGGTTTTCCTGACTTACCTTTTTTAGTAGTAATCAAAATGACACCTCCCGGCGCACGTGAACCATAAATAGAAGACGCAGCAGCATCTTTCAAAACAGAAATATTCTCAATATCCTGTGGATTAATAGCATTAATATCCCCTTCCATTCCATCAATCAGCACCAAAGGAGATACTGATGAGCCTTTACCAATAGTTCCTGTACCACGAATATTGAATTCTTTGTTACCTTTCAATGAACCACCATCACTACTTGTTGAAATATTCATGCCAGGAACAACTCCTTGCAGAGCTTCAACCGTAGAACTAACAGGACGTGCCGCAATCTCTTTCGCTCCGACAGTAGATACAGCACCGGTCACATTCACTTTCTTCTGCGTTCCAAATGCAACGACTACCACTTCATCCAAAGTCTGGGTATCATCTTTTAAAATAACATTCAAAGGGGTACCATTCCAAAGAACCTCTTGAGTAATGTAACCGACAAAAGAGATCTGAATGATATCTCCTTTTTTTACATTTGACAAAGAAAAGTCACCGTCAAGTCCGGTAATAGTACCATTAGTCGTACCTTTCACTACTACAGATGCACCAATGACAGTTTCACCCGTAGCATCCTTGACAACTCCTGTACATGTACCACTTTGTTGTGTGATTTTCACGTCGGTAACGCCGGGATTGGCGACCGCGTATGCTGCTCCGGTAGAGGCACCCATTAGGAACAGCAACATACTGACTGATTTTAGTCGTTTTAACATAGCTGTGATTTTTTAAAGTTTATTGAAAATCAAGTAATTCCGTTTCATTAGTTCCTTCAGAACTACTCTTACAGCTATGTATCTGAATATCAGTGTATTTTATTTTTGTATCTCAAAAAGAAAAATTGTATTTAAAAGTCTATAGAAGGGCTTTTAAATACAATTTTCTATCTATTTTCTACCGAAAAGAGTACTAATATAGAAAACCGAACAACCATAATGGTATTTTATTATTTATTCCATACTCTATATCATCAGCAACAATATATGCATCAGAAAGTCCATTTATTTGTTGTTTACCTTTGTTTCTACCACCGACTTCAAAAGTATAGCGTCCATCAATAAAGAAATCACTCTCTTTAGAAACGTTTATTTTGTGGCAATAACGCAATTGGTTGGCAAAAAAAGTTTCCCTGACATTTCCAATATCAATTTGACTGGCAGACAATGCATACATTAAATTAGGATTCTCTAAAAACAGTTTATCAGGTTTCTGCAAGCGGCTTATGCCGGAGCCTTCTTTTTGGAGATTCATAGTCAGACAGCTGTCATGGAGGGCATCCAGATAGGCCAGCAATGAATTACGCGAGATTCCTATCCGTTCGCTTAGTTTACTGACATTAGGAATAAAAGGCGCCGACTCTGCAATGATATATAGTAACTGCTTAATTTTAGTTGTATATGAAATATCAACCCCTCTTAACTGTGGAATTTCCAATTCCACAATCAGATTGACCACTTCATTTATTCTTGAATAATAAAGAGCGGGTAATTCATTGTAATAAGGATAATACCCATGTTTCAAATAATCAGGAAAATGTTTCAGAACTTTAACTTTGTCTACTATCCCGACAGATAATGACAGATGATTATCCAATATATTATTTAAAGTTAATATCGGCAATGATAGTTTTTCATTCCAGTTTAAATACTCGCGAAAAGAAAAACCTTGCATTTCATAAACAATTGCCCGCCGGCTCAAATCCGATTTGGCATTTAAGATTTCAAGCAAGGACGAACCTGTAAAGACTACATGAAGTTCAGGTAAGTCATCATAAATATTTTTCAGTTCTTGAGACCAGTTGGGGTATTTGTGTACTTCATCCAGAAATAGATATTTTCCTCCCCGCTTTACAAAATCGGAAGCTAAATCATAAAGTTTATGTTCACTGAACCAGATATTATCCACACTGGCATAAAGTACGGTTTTATCCATTGGAAGGTTCAGTTTGATATACTGCAACAATAAAGTTGTTTTTCCAACTCCCCGGGCCCCCTTTATACCTATAAGACGAGCTTTCCATTCTATCTCATTCATCAGGCTACGTACAAAAGAAGTATTTGTTATAGCCAGTTTCTTGATAAAGGACTCAAATAATCGTTCCATTTCTTCTTTTTGTTTATCACACATTACAAAAATAGTAATAAATTGTTCATCATGATAAACAAAATGAGTTTTTTTTTAAAAGTTGCAGCAATAAAATGCTCACATTACCATTTGTTTAAATAAAGTTCAGACCTTCGCCCAAGTGTACTGCCCTTTTTTATTTGGCTTATGTTAAGTGGCTCTATGACCTATGCATAATATGCTTTGCCGATATCAGAATATCAAATGATTTTGGGTATAATAAAAAAGGAAGAGAATATATCACATAACCTCTTCCTTTTTTATTAATAAACTTGGACTAGCGTCATATTTCAGACTGTTTTTTCATTAATTCAAATTAGGTCCTTCGCCAAATTGCGGATTTCCTTCATCTACCCATACACGCTGAGAGTTTAGTTTGTCAGGATCTGCATTGTCAGTACCATAAGAGAACCCTTGCGCTTTATATGCTGCAATTGTAATATCACGCATCTGATCTGTAGGAGCAGGTTCGCTTACTTTGAAACGTCTCGGAATTAATGTTGAATAATCCAATAAATCACTAAATTCCTCCCAAGGTAATAATGTACTGTTTTTCATGGGAATACCGGAACGACGTACATTTATAAACTGATCAAGAGGGCTCATTATATAGTGGATGTACTGCTGAATATATACCTTTTCCAAATCAGATTTAGTATCACCAGTTAATTTGAAAGCATCATGAGAGAGCATTTCATTAACCATGGTATCATCAATCTTAATAGTAGCATCGAGCGGGTCATTTACACAAGTACGTGAATAATAAGGAACTTGATTGAGTTCCGCTGCTTTGTCATATACATAAGCAGATAAACGACAACCTTCTGTCAGATATTCTTGAGCCGATTTAGGTGCATTAGCTCCTAATAATTTAAATTCAGCTAATAATAATTGTACTTCTGCTGCTGAGAAATAAATGCCATACCATGGGGTTATTTGAATATCTTTATCAGGTGTTACATCCGGTGCATCTGGATAAGTGAAGTCATAAATACCTTTTACTAATTCCTGATTGCGGAATGACAGCGCTTCATAATCTCTTGTTCCACCTGCGGAAGTTTTTAACTGGAACAATAAACCTGTAGGGTCAAAAATCCATTTGTTATTCTCTTCCAAGCCAGCACCAATCTTTAAAGGGGCTCCGTAATAACGTACCCATGGTTCGCCTGGACCTGTCCAGCCTTTAAATTTACCGTCTTCGATAATAGCGTTTTCGGCGATATAAGGAGGAATTTCTTTACCTTGATCCAAGAATGCTTGTATTACAGCTCCGTTAAACTCATTCTTTGTGAAGGCACTTAACAGACGTGTGTCGCGGTTGTCTTTCATAAAGTCAATTAATAAATCATGTCCGGCACCTTGAGGGAAATCATTGTTCCAGTGATTGTTTGTTCTTCCGCGATTATAAATAAAATCATCAGTTGCGGATTCTAATATACCAGCCTGATTGGCTATGACTTCATTTGCTATCTTAATGGCTCTGTTTCTGTCTTTATTAACAAGACGTGCTGCTAGCTTTAATTTTAAAGAGTTGGCGAATTTCGCCCATTTTTTGACATCGCCATTGTATATGAAATCCTGATTACCTAAGATATCGCTAATATTATTAGTCGTAAGATAGTTAATAGCCTCGTCCAATTCCTTCAACCAATAATCATATAATTCTTCCTGTGTGTCAAATTTGGGATACAATGTGCCTCCATAACGAGCCATCTCTGCTTCCGTGTATTGAAGTGAGCCATACATATCGCTATCACCCATTGCCAGAAAGACAGCTAAAGGATTACATAGATATTGAATATATCCATAACGTGCTTTATCTTCATCAGACATTTGAGAAATTTGATAACGTAAATCATTTATCATACGTAAAGTATCGTATATATTCGATCCTGTACTACCTTGCTCGGTTATCAGATTAAAACTGTCTACATTACCACTTGGGCTAACAATACACTGTCCCCAAGCACCAATACGCGGAAAATCATAATACCATGCAGAATAATCCATCGGTTCGAATTGATATAGGCATTCCGTGAATAAAAAACGGATATTAGGAGTTGAAATGTCACCTTCACTTGAGTTTATATCTTTAAACTCATCGGCACAAGAGGATAAAAGTCCTGCACCTAAAATGCATGAAGCAAATAAATATTTTAATTTCATACTAATTCAATTTTATATTGTTAAAGCATTATGCATTAGAATTCGGCATTAATAGTAAACGTATAGTTTCTAATATATGGTTCATAACCACGGATACGGAATTCTGCAGATCTATTACCACGAACACTTTCCGGGTGAACGTTATTAGGCAATGAATTATATATATAGCCTACATTGCGTGCTGCTAAACTTAAATTCAAACCTTTAGCACCAATCTTTGATGCTATGCTTTTAGGCATACGATATGACAATGTGATATCACGAAGAGCTATGTAACTTAACTCATGCACCCAGTCATCATTAACGACACCTTCGCCCCAAGAATTTCTAAACACATGATATGCACTAGCATGGGTCGGTTCGATAATACCTGCATCAATAGCTTGCTGATGGGTCATACCACTGATGTCATGTGATTTGCCATCAATACCTGTAGCTGAAGTACCCGGTGCAAACACTCCTTCTAAAATAACACCATCTTCATAAGTGATTCCATTGCTACCCCCTGCATACTGACTTGTCCAAGTCAAACCACCACTTGCCGCATCACGATATTTTAAAGACGTTTTAGTCCAGCCGGCATTTGAACCGTAACGGTTGCTATACATAGCTACTAAACCACCGATACGCATATCAAGACCTACATGTAAACTTAAATTTTTCCAGCGCAGGCTTGTTGACATAGAACCTAAAAAATCCGGTTGCATATCACCCAATTCCTGAACCACTCCACTTCTACGTTCGTATACAGCACGACGCGTATCACTGTAGTTCAACAAAACTCGCCCTTGATCGTCACGAGCAGGAAGAATATCAGTCATTAACATACCATAACTTCCACCAACTTTAGCAACAGAACCAATACGGTAGTCATAGGCGTTTACTTGACCTGCAAGTGAAATATATTCAGCTGCATCCGGATGGAGTTCTACAATCTTACTCGTATTTTTGGTCCATGTGAAATCTAGTCCCCATTCCCAATCTTCATTTTGGAAAGGAATAGTATTCAAAGCTAACTCTATACCTTGATTCTGAATATTACCAGCATTAATCAATTGTGTACTGATACCTGATACCCAAGGAGTTGCTATTTCCATTATTTGATCTTTGGTATTTTCTTTATAGTAAGTTACATCCAAATTCAGACGGTTTTTAAATGTACGGAAGTCCAAACCAATTTCCCAAGCATTTTTACGTTCCGGTTTTAAATTGGAGGCTTTCATTATTGTATTTAAAGTATTGGTATAAATATTCCCGCCATTAGGCAATTCAATTGTACCAAATCCATAAGCCTGGTTTACATAATAAGGATCGGTATCATTACCTACTTGTGCCCACGAGCCACGAACCTTAGCGAAAGAGATCCATTCGGGCAATTGCTCACGGAATGTTTCACTAATAATCCAAGAACCTGAAACTGAAGGGTAAAAATAAGAATGATTACCTGTACCATTAGCATAAACTAATGCAGAAGACCAATCATTACGTCCTGTAACATCCAAATAGACTTGATTCTTCCATCCTAAATTTAAAGCAAAAATGGCAGAAAGCATACGTTTTTCGCTTTTCAATCCACCATCGGATTTTTTAGGATTCTTTGAGTTATCAACGAACCATTGTCCAGGAACCACCATACCTCCGTCAGTATTTACAGAATATTCATATCTGCTAGTATTATAATATTCAAAGCGTGCAAAGCCACCAATATAATAATCTTTTATAGTTTTGTTCCAAGTAAACGAGCCACCAAAAGTGGTTTGTTCCTTTGTGTTTTGCCAAATTTTATAATAGCCTCCATCATTGGCATATCCGGTTCCTAATTCTTTGTTATCACCACGATTGTAGTAATAATTCATATTAGCATCAGCTTTAAATTTCAGCCAGTCGGTTATTTTCATATTAACTTCAAAAGTAGGGCGTACGACTGTTTCTTTTTGGCGATAATCATATTTATCAATTTCGAACCAATAGGTTTTACCAGGAACATTTCCATAGATGTCACCATAATCAGTACTTGCCACTCCACCATGTTCGCCGAGATATTTGTTACGGAAATATTTGGGGTCATAATTGGGAGTCCATGTTCCGTTTACGAAATTTTCACCGATATTGCGTGCTGCATTTCTTGGCGTTGAATTAGAAAAATTCACAGAAGCTGCAACATCTACCCAATCATTTAATTTATGTGTTGCTTTTACCAAGAAAGAATAACGCTCAAATGTATTATTCGGAGTAGTGGATTCAGCATGTTTATAAGACATGGAAGCATAGAATGTGGTTTTGTCATTACCACCATGAATAGCTAGATTTGTATTGGTGTTGAAACCTATTTGATACATATCCAACATATTATTTTTATGTGGGGAATAAGTAGTCATTGTACCGTCATAATTTTCAATTTGACTACCGTCATATTTAGGACCAAATCCAGTTCCCCAAGTTCCAATTAAGGTATGTTGTCCAGCTGAGTTCACTTGGAATTGTGTTGGTTGCCAGATATTACCATCACCATCTGCGTCATAACGTCCTACATACGGACCATCACCATAGACAGTCTGAATATCTGGAGTTTTATATGCATGGTCGATACCGAATGTTTGAGAGAAACTGATACCTAATCCACTACCACCCTTGCCACTTTTAGTAGTAATTACAACAGCACCATTCAAACCACGAGAACCATAGAGTGCAGTCGCTGCGGCACCTTTTAAAACAGAAACTGTTTCAAAATCATCAGGATTTAGATTTTTCAATTCATTACCATAGTCACTGGAATTACTCCCCCAGTTCAAGTCATCATTACCAGATACATTATTATCCAGTATAACACCGTCTACTACATAAATAGGCTGGTTGTTATTGCCCATCGTGGAAGCACCACGGATTTGAATTTTGGCTGCGCCAAAGATACCACCATCTGAACTGGAAATTTCAACACCTGCTACTTTTCCTTGTAATGCAGTAACCGGAGAAATGGTGTTGGCTGCTTTCAATTCATCACCCCTTACTTCGGTAACGGCATAACCCAGCGCCTTTTCCTCACGTTTCAATCCTAGAGCGGTTACAACTACCTCACCCAACAATTGAGTATCATCTTTCAAAAGAACATCTAGAGGTTTCCCGGTCCATTTTATTTCTTGAGTAGCATAACCAACGAAAGAGATAACAATGATATCCCCTTCCTTTACATTACTTAAAGAGAAGTCACCGTCAAGCCCTGTGATAGTACCATTCGTAGTCCCTTTCACTACTACAGATGCACCGATAACACCTTCTCCCGTAGCATCCTTGACGATACCCGTACATGTCCCTGTCTGTTGTGTGATTTTCACATCGGTAACGCCGGGATTGGCGACCGCGTATGCTGCTCCGGTAGAGGCACCCATTAGGAACAGCAACATACTGACTGATTTTAGTCGTTTTAACATAGCTGTGATTTTTTTTAAAGTTTATTGAAAATCAAGTAATTCCGTTTCCTTAGTTCCTTCAGAACTATGTTTTTCAATTTAATTTAGATTAACGGTGCAAATATATAACAATTTTAATATATATAAAGGGTCTCTTGAAAAATATTTTTAATATGCCCTGATTTTTAACGTTTGAGATGCCTGAAGCACCTTATTTAAAGAGAGAACTGCTAACTGTCACAGAAGTTTCTTGAAATGATTTATATTGTTTTTTCATCGAATATTTACCCTTTGTTTGGTAGTCGGTAGAAAACAGGTAACGTATATTGGGATAAGAACCAAAGGAAAAAAGGTGATGTCAGTCCATGCCGTTGGTGTATTGCTAGAGAAAATATACCTTTTTATATATAAGTATTGCAGACAACAATCAAAAGATGAAAGGAAGGACGGAAGAGGGAAAGAAGTCCAAACAAACTGTAGACTGTAATTTTAAGTCCTTGAACTTGCCCATGTGACAACTTGCACAAGAACAAGATTGTCCTTTGAGGAGATAGAAAAGTTGGAACATTCCTTGTCCTGCGGTGACAGAAACATTTCTGTTATCGCAGGACAAAGGAATTTACATTAATAAATAAGCGTACCCGAGATACACCAATAACTATTGCTTCCTCCTTCGGGAGCACCCTGTGGTATTTTTACGGTAATGCTGTGTTCACCCGCTTCCAGATCACCCAAATAGATGTATTCGGGATTGGTCACCGTACCCGGACACCAGTTGGAACGGCTCAAGTCGGAAGAACTCAGTCCATTGGAGAAATTACCCGAACAAGGATTCCAGTTACGATAAGTTCCACAATCATCCCGCCAAGGTACGAAAGAGATCACCTTTTCACCGTCCAAATAGAGAGTGTTCGGTTTCTGGTTGAACTCATCACCGCCTCCCCAACCGCCATGTCCCGTGGTGAGGTAGTACAGACGGGCGTTCTTGGCAGGCTCCTTCAAGGTGAACTTTACGGTAAGAGAATCCTGACGCATGAAAATCGGATAAGGCTGTCCTGCCTGCTCCAGATAATTCACTGTATTGAACAGCGAAAGAGTATTATAAACTCGATGTTCTTCATCAGGATAATACTTCAGTTTCAACGACAGACGATGTCCTTTGGCATCCCAGTTGCCGATGTAAGCGCCAATCCAAGCTTCCCCTTCCAATTTTTCGGCCAGTGGAGTTACCTCCATTTTGTAAAGTACGGAATCCACCCAGTCCTGCCCCTTCACCTTATTATAATTGAACTTGCGCACACCGAAACCGGTGAAGAAACGCATCAACTCTAAAGGCACATCATACTCCGCTGTGGAAATCAGCCCGTGGTAGTCCGTATTTTCCGAGCGGAAAGAGGGAACTTTCTTCAAATCACGTATGGCATCAAGAAAAGACAGCTGCTTGCCTTCCGGTATCAGAAAGACAGAACCGGTGCGGTCGTAAGCATCACCGTCCGAGTATTGGACAACTTCCGCAAAGACGGTACGATTCTTCACATAGTCGGGCAGCTTCACTTTCTTCAACAGGATGGTGCCGCCTCCGGCACTGTATTGTACGCCATCCTCCAGTACTTCGGGCAATTTAGCGTTGTTGAAGCAGATGCTCTGCTGGTCGAAGACCGGAATTGTGATAACTCCGCTTTGGTTGATGGTATATTGGTAGTCGGCCGCATCCATGCTTTCCCCCCACGACTGTGGCAACACATCCTTTCCTTTCTTCAGCGGGGTAATATGGGTGGCTTCCTGAATCATGTCACCGTTTCGCACGACTCTCAGTACCAATCCGTCAGGTACACCCACATTGGCTTGCGGAGTACCACGAAAAGGGATGTCGTTGGTATACCACACCTCGATGGTGTTGGAATTGATGGATGTGCGCAAAATTTTGCAGTTCATCCCTAAGTGTTTTCCTTCGCCCGTTTGCGTGAAACCTTTGCCGAATTCGAAGGGAGTGACCGCAGATATCACTTGTCCGTTAGGTAGTTCAGCCCTGCGGTATGCCTGCCGGGTGGTGTAGTCGATGTAACTGCCGGTTACAGGTGTTTTGTCTTCCGGGCGGGGATTGGGACAGTCGTTTTGCTCCGGCCATACGTTGGTCAATGATACGCGGTCACCGGACACGGTCATCAACAGATGTCCCGGCCGGGCTTTCCCTTTGTAATTCGATTGATAGGTCACCTCGATACCTTGTGCATTCTTCACTTTTCCAGGGTAGTTCTGCGCGCAGACCGTCCCGGTGCTAAGCAGGAAGCACAAGCCGATTCCTACGTTTTTCAAGATGGTTCTTTTCATTTTTTCTTATTTTAAAGTATGATATAACAATTCGTTTTACATGAAACACAAAATTCTCCCTTCACCCTATCCGGCTCGTTACCAGCGATCTGCCGTGTAGGAACGTCCGTAATGCCCTTTAACCGGTATGTAGGCAGTGGCATTTTTGTAGCCCTCGCGTTGTAATGACGGATGGGCTCCTTGGGTCAGTGCCTGTAGGCGGCGGTATGCGGTAGAACGGGTCATTCCGCAGACCTGCTGCATCCGGGCGCAGGTGATACTGCGATGATCTTTAAAATATTCACTCAGCAGCCCGTCCACTTCGATAGGCGACAAGTCCACCGTGTGCACCTTGTATCGTTCTCTTACAAAATGTGCCCGGCTTATAATACTCTTCTTGAAACTTTTCTCAGGCTGGAAGTTGACTCCTGTTATCTGTACTGTGCCACGGGTCATCTTCTTAGGATTTTCACTTTCTGTGGAGCCGATACTGACAGAGAAATACCCTAATCCGTTGATATGGATTCGTTTGCCGTCACCTAATTTCTCGGACAGAATATCTATCAGTCCCTCTACCACTGCCGCCCAGTCCGAACGGCTTACTGAAGTATAAAGCGTAGCCTCGTGTATCAAGTCCTTCGAGTGGATGGTCTGCTTGTTGGTGTTTCTCACATGGTATTTTTTCTTTTCCCCGTCATTTGCCGGAGATTCATAGATATCAAATTTAATGTCTGACATAATGTACTATGTATTTGTTTTATTTATAGGATGTTATCGTGCAAACTTACAGAACATTCTGTTGCTTCACCTTAGTGAAGCGGCAGTTTCACCCGTGTGGCAATGGCTCTTCACTAAAGTGAGTAGGCAACTTCACGTCAGTGAGAAGTAAGCATTCGGCCTCGTGCGTGTTTCTCTCCAAGTTATAATAAAGTCAAAAGCC
>OOAZ01001442.1_pt1 | contig 15912 bp, 13 predicted proteins | sample 1671221 | NCBI WGS metagenome assembly OOAZ01 (sample SAMN06348134, study PRJEB24527) | human gut metagenome | biome: human gut; feature: ankylosing spondylitis patient; material: feces | host: Homo sapiens | place: China | collected 2015-10
CGGACAACGCGGCCGCGGAGGGGTTCTTCGGCCGTCTCAAGCAGGAGTTCTTCCACAGGCGCAGTTTCGCGGGTGTCTCGATGGACGGTTTCATCAGCATGCTGAACGAGTACATGGTCTGGTACCGGGACAGGAGGATCAAAACGGAGTTCGGCATGAGCATCATGGACCGTCGACGCGAGCTCGGTCTTGTGACATGATTGGTGGTGATGGAATCAATGACGAGTCCAACAAAATGGCACCAGCCCCCGCTGAACACCTTTATTTGATCACATACACCCGGGGCGACGGCGAACGCAGATCCCGGTTCCCATGGCCAAGATCTCGAAGCGCCTCCAGGAGATCGAGGACCGGGCGATACCGGGCCATTGGGAGGGTGACCTGATCACCGGCGCCAGGAACCAAAGCGCCATAGGCACGCTCATGGAACGCACCACCAGGTTCACGATCCTGCTGCACCTGCCGGACGGGCACGACGCCGGACACGTCCAGCAGGACATCATCGACAAAATACGGGAACTGCCCAAGCTCCTCAGGAACAGCCTGACCTGGGACCGAGGCGCCGAGCTTGCCCTGCACAAGCGCATCACCGCGGCATTGACATGCAGGTGTACTTCTGCGACCCGCATTCCCCGTGGCAGCGCGGCACGAACGAGAACACCAACGGGCTGCTGCGCCAGTACTTCCCCAAGGGCACCGACCTATCCGTCTACCCCGAGGACTACCTCAACGCGGTCGCCGAGGAACTCAACGACCGACCACGCAAGACCCTTAGATTCATGAAGCCCAGCGAGAGGATCATCGAATTGCTCGACGCCGTCGATTAGCCTGAAGCCACGGCACAAAACTCCGGCGTTGCAACCACCACTAGAATCCGCCAAAATGATGAGATAGATGTCGATGCAACAATGTGTGAGGATTCTTGACGCCCAAGGTATGCCATGCACAAAATCGTCAGATGGCTTAGCGTGTCGAAGGGTACTATCAGGAACTGCGCGTCCATGGAGGGCTGCTCCCTGAAACTCGCAGTCAGGAAGAGGTGCCGTCACCTAATCAATGCGCATCCGGCCGGCCTGGCTTGCGGCTAGCCGCAAGCCCGGCCCATGCCCCGCAAACAGTGCTACACCCGCCAGACGCGTGCATTCCAAGCTCGTGGGGGGGGGATTCCAGGAATCGTATTCATACGTGCGGCACTACATGAAAAAATAGCACGATGACTGACGGATATCTCAAAACTCGACTGACACGCCAGCGTCATGCAGGTAGATTTCGGCGCGACCATCGTCACAATCGGCAGCGGCGACATCAAAAGTCCGCCCCCTAGCCGCCGCATTCTCGTATTCGAACATGCAGAACGTGGTCGCGATGCTGAGCGAAAAAGTGGAATGTGCGCGCGAAGGACTGGTCCCAATCTTCGACCACATCAGCATAGCGCCTCGCGCGTCTCAACACCATCAAATGGATCGAACACAAGGCTAATGAGGAAGACAGCATCCAGATCGACTCAATTCGCTACCTCGCGAGCCCGTCACGGCACAACTAGACTCTACTCTCGAGTCTACACACGTTCAAAATGAAAATTAACACCACTAACGGCAGACGCGTGGACTCCCTTCCCGCTCCTACACGAACGGCAGGGGCGACAGTCAGGAGCCCAGCAGTCCTGCTGCCGGTACTGGCCAAGAAGCCCCACACGGGGATAAGTCGCCGTTACACGGCAAGCAAGTTCGGACCATGGCATGATTGCGGAGCATGGCAGAACCTCTGATGATGCCAGTCTGTTCAACTTAGCCGGGCGGATCGCGCAGGACGGTACACCAGTCATGGACAACAAGGTCGGTACACTCGCCGTCTATGACGAGTTCAACAACCCCGGCAGGAAAGGAGAGAAATCGTGATGGGACATCACGAGTCATGTCCGGCACCAGACACAAACGCTCGTCGATGAGAGGGAAAGGGACGTGATTATGAAACTTGCCAAAAGCTGCCCCAGCGACCAAGCAGATACTCGCGAACAGCCTCGTGACCGCAAATCCCTGGCCCAAATCCCAGATAGAATTCAGGTTCTCGTGGATGAACGAGGAACTGACGTCTAGGGAATGATCGAAACGCGCATCTGCCCAAGCAGTCCAGCCTGCTGGCCATCAAGAAACTCGGCGGCTATAAGAGCAAGCGTATAAATGGGAGTATAGGACCCGCTGACCGGCAGGGCCACTACGTGGTTAAATCGCATCACTTGGAGGCAAACGTGTCACCTCAACAAACGGCGTATTCTTGTCAATAAGATTTCACGTGTCAAAAGGAGACATAAGGATGTGGAGTTATGCAGCATTATCCAAAGCGGCACAACGGTCGGAGGGCCAGCTGGACTTGTCATCACATTAGTTGCTGGTGGCGTTGCCATCGGAGCTGCAGGCGTGGTAGCCATTCAGAAAATGATTGAGAATAACACACATCAGGAAATAACCGACGGCACTAGTGACGACGACAGCAAAGACAAAGACTGAATCAAGAGGAATGATTCATACTGTGCTGGTGCGGTAAAAATCCAATACAGACATGAATTACATTAGGATGGTCGGTGCCAGCGCTATCGTGGCACGATAGCGCTGGCACCATTCTAAAGGACGAGTGGGAGGACACATTCAACTACGTGGAAGAAGATCACGAAGATGCTCTATAAAAACAACTCAATAAATAGTCAACATACCCGTCCGATATGGCCAACTCATTGTTCGACCGTGTTGGACAATTTCATTTCATTATCACTAGTTTTCGTAGTATTTCCCATACGAGACAGAATCGCGAACGGAAATATTCAAAATATGGGAATCAACATCGTGCATGTCAAGCATGTCGCTTCAGTCCACTTCTAAGCTCCAAAAGGCAAAGGGCGGAACTCCAGCATTGAACTGTTGCGCATCATCGCGATGTTCATGATCCTCACGCACCACTTCATCGTCCATAACGGCTATGACGCACTGAAACTCCCCTTGGGACCGGAACGCATCTTCTTCCAACTCGTCATGGCCGGCGGCGGCAAGGTCGGCGTGGTCATCTTCTTCTCCATCTCCGCATGGTTCTTCCTCGACAAGGAACAGACCATCAAATCCAACCTGAAACGCGTGTGGATCATGGAACGCGAGCTCCTGTTCTGGAGCCTCATCCTCGTAACGTTCTACCTCGTGTTCGACCGAGCCGATCTCAGTATGAAACTCATGGCGAAAAGCATCATGCCGTTGAGCACGGACCTGTGGTGGTACGCCACCGCCTACGCCATTTTCCTGGCGCCGCTCCCCTTCCTGGCCGAGGAATTGAAGGCGCTTGGCCGCGAATGCCACTTCTCGCTGGCCGCGACCGTACTGGTCATATGGGGATTGACCAGCTTCATCCCCGGAATGATAAAAATTAATGATGGTTTCTTCGGATTCATCTACCTATTCAGCCTAATCTCCGCCTACAAGTGGTATATAGAACCGTTCACCACCAGACAGGTCTGGCTGACGACCGGCATCGGACTCGGTTTTTTCCTGTTGTACACCTGCGCCTCCATAACATTGTCGCTGCTCGGGCACGACATGGGAATATACATCACCGGCGCTTGGAAGCTACCCGTCGTCATGGTGGGTTTCGGCATGTTCCTGCTGTTCGACCGCGTCACCTTCCACAACCGCTTCATCAACCGAATCGCGCAATCCGCGTTCGCCATATACCTCATCACCGATTACACCGCATCCGAGAAACTGCTCTGGATCAAGTTGTTCAATCTGCAGAACCTGTACCAGCAGCCATTGGCAATCCTGCAAATCCTCGGCATACTGCTCACGATTTACGCGGTCTGTATCCTGATTGATTTCGCTCGTCAAGCACTATTCGCCTTTACTATCGACCGGCGACGCAGGCACTGGTTCGACCTGCTGTGGAAACGAAGCATCTCATTTAAGGCATAATCGTAATCACACTTTTGGTAATAAACAATACAGGGGTCTTGACCCCTCTTCTGTCAAGACCCCTACTCACATCGATGATAGCGAAATGCTGATTGTCCAGCCGAGACAAAACGAAGGTAGTGCCCGAATGTATGCGAGGGCATCCGCTCGCAGACGTTGAGCAACAAGTTCAAGAAAGTCTACGGGGAAATAGAAGAAAGGGCGCGGGCACTACCAACGTCCGCACCAGACAACCTCGTGATAGGAGGCTGCAGACGTTTTCTGGGAAATAGCCATGCAGCCTCAGCACCAGTTTGTTATCTTTACAGATGCAGATTCATTTCGGCCACCAGTATTGGAGTGACAGAATTCCTTGAAAGCGATAATCAAAGCTTTTTGATGATGCGCCTGAGCTTATTAATGACACGTCTGACGAGGTTCATCATACGCTTTTTGAAGGGGATGCTAACGCGCCAGTACTTACGTTCAAGGGGTTTCATATGCTTGTTGAACACGGCGAAATCCCCGGCTTTGACGGCCTCATGGAACGCTACAAAACTTTCATTTTTCAATGTGGTGCGCATTGCGTAAACCCGCTGACGTCGTTCAGGAATTCCATCAAGAGATGGCTTGATACGTTTGGTAGGAGTCCATTCGCCACGCTGCTGGTGGATATACAAACGCTCAGCAAGACCTTGACGACGATGACGGAATCCACTGGACTGCGATTGATAGACTTCTGCCGCATCTGAATCATGCAGGACGAGCTCATTCCTATACCGGTCAAACAAATCCTGAATAGCTTGATTGCGGATAATGATAACGTTACAGCCTTTGTCATCTGACACATATTTGGGAATCCACGCATCTCCGAAAGTCGCGTCAGCGGTCTCGGCAAGCACATCATCGCAGTAATCACACGCATTGTATTTGAAATAGCCAAGCCCCCAGTTCGCGGTAGACAATTCAGCAATGCGCTTAACAATAGGTTCATCCTTATCCGTACGACGTACCTCAATTGCATAATCCGAGGCACGTGTGCCGGGAGTCTTGTGTCGGAAGTCCACACGTGCAATCTTGTCAAGAGGCACGCCTGACTCCCATGCTTCGGCTTGTCCAAAGAAATCAGATTTCAAATGTCCGCATATCAAGCCGATGCAATAGGGAATGCGCTTCATTAGCACAGGATCTTCACGACGTAAAAGCCGTACGGCCTTGACAAAGCACGGAAGGCCGATAAACAAGTAACGCCCCTCGTGCTCACGTACCTGTTTAATGGCCTCGCTGAGTTCAATAGGATAATACTTCGCTTTTGCACCCGCTTTAATCTCATCAACAGTACGGGAAATCTGGATAGTGTACATATTCTTAGGATCAGGACCATCCTTGGCGTGAATGACCGCATCTACAAGCCCGTCCTGAAGCATTTTAGCAGCCAGCCAACTGATCATGCCACCGGAAGTACCCCGGGAACGCCAACCGTCGACAGCCACGTATCCGGCATAAGCACTCAGGTAATAACCTAGATGCTGGTCATACTTAACGCCGGACTGTTTGCTAAACAGCTCCTCCCCGAGCTGGTTTTCGTCTACCGAGGACGCGAATGGGCAAACACGCTCCGCCGCAATCCAATCACGAGGCTCGCCGACAACACTGGCTCGATAGCAACCATCTGCATTTTTTGCAATGCGAAATGCCGGATCTATTACTGCACATGAACCGCATCCTACGCAGTATGTGGCCGCGCCTCCAATTGCATCCGCGTCAGGAGACGATATCACACGTTCGATAGTATGGAGCTCATCATTTTTGACTCCGGTCATTTGTTAACCTTTCTCTTCGACATGCCAATCACGCAAAAAATAAGTAGTAGATAGTACTTAATTATCACAATTCTGGCGATGAACTGTTATGAAACATAGAAATGAACCTTGTACTGTATTTCAGAATACACTATCTGACGATAGTAAGAATATCCTGAACAGGATATCGTTTAGAAATACATGTATGTGTTTCATCAGGAAAATGTCCAGCAGCAATATACATAATCAAGAACTCGTTTTCAGGAACTCCGATTAAATTACGCGTCTGTTGATCAATCTGTTTTGAGAACATGGTGTTTAGAGGACATGCAGCGATTTTATTAGCCTCCATAGCCATGAGTAAGGCCATGGAGAAAAGACCACCGTCAACAAAACCTTCATTGTGTTCGCTTATCGAAAGAAAAGCTTCATTGTCTGCTGTGATCAAGAACAAAGCCGGGGGAACCTTATACCCATTAAAGCCTCCTTGCAGCTTCAACGCTTTCTCAATTGCAGATTTATTCGTAATCGCGTACACACGAACCGGCTGACGGTTACAAACCGACGGTGCTTTCGTAGCTACTTCAATCACATGTTGAATCTCGGTTTCGGTAAGAGGGCTATCAGAAAATTCGCGTACAGACCTACGGTTTAGGAACAGGTTCTCAAAGGGAATGGTGGCATTTCCATCTTTCAATGAGGCTTTAACCGGAACACTTCCACCGTTAGCGGAAGCAGATGCAGAAGCATCATCCCAGATGTCCGAGGGAAAAAGCGCAATCATATCATCTATGTGATAACCAGCATTTTCATGCTTATAGCGGTATTCCTGCAATGCTGCCACAGCACTCTGATAAGCCGCACATTCAGGGTAGTTAGAATCACATCGCTTCAAATCTTTTAAGGCTGAGGAAAGATTCATTAAAACTGACTTTCCAAATCCATAGCGGAAATCACTATGGCTTAATCCTTTTTCGATTTGATGACTGTAGAACGTTACCTTGGCGATGCAATGATTTACATTTTTATTGCCATCATTCGTAATGGCATTATAGAAACGTTTCAATTGATCAAACGACTCACGCTTTAAACGCAGCCATTGTTTTCTCTCCAATAAAAAATTTGGAGTTATTTTTTTAACTTTATCTTTAATATTCATCTGAGTATCCTTTCCCTTCAATTAAGAATATATGCCCATATTATCATCAAACTGAAATTCACACCCTCAGCATTCGTTAATCATGCTATAACAAGGAAGCGAGACAGCTATTAATTGGGAATATATTCATAAAATATGCTTTACTAATCCATGTATTATTTTCTCTTAAAAATCGAACGAACCCTGTCAACAACAATATGAATATTTGATCGTTCAAAGAGAACATGGAACAGCGTCACCAACAGAACCGCCAACACAAGATTACAGAAAGCATAACCAACCCAAGTCATCAAAGTGTTCGGATGGAACGGAAGGCAGAGCCATGAAGCGGCACATATCAGGACAATGACCACCAGCGTCTCCACCATTCGCCGTAATGAAGGGAGAATCGGAAGATGCGTAACATTCTTCGGAATGAAGAAAAGCAAATCAACACATCTATAGAAATTAGACAAGCAAGAGGCAACCAGAACACCCGTAAGACCAAATGAATAGCCGAGGATAACACCGCCAACAACCAGAATACTCGCCTGAATGGTGCTCTGAATCCGTGTTTCCTTGTAGAGACCAGCTGCAATCACTAGCATTCCTTGAGGTGTCTTTAGATTATAAAAAACCCCATTGAGGACAAACAATACGGCAAAAACAATATTCACGTACTGAACATCATTAACACCTTTTGTATACACCTGAATGAATGGAAGAATCGTTGCCATCGTAACACCGTATACTATGCTCATCGCCATATAATATAGGTATTCAAAGTCTTTATATGCTTTATCGAACGCTTTCATGTCTTTTTTCACTAAGAGTTCTCCGAAGCCAGCAGATACTCCAGTAGAAAACACCGACATTACACCATTGATTCCAGCGAGCACCATATTATAGACGGAATAAACACTGACCATCTTAAGTGTAGAGAATAACGTAGTCAATACAGCGGGAGAAGCATTTTGTACAGTCTGCACAACCTGCAGGTACAACGCACTCCAACGCTTATCCATGGCAGAATTATCTGGTGCTACTTTATAATCAATAAACTTATAGTGTATCTTTATATAAATATATAAGATCAGACTTCTAGCAAATATGGAAATAAGGGCGACGATCCGAAGGAGTAATATGTCAACTCTCAAAGTCGATAGAATAACGACAATGAAAGTATTAAGGATTGTATAAACGATTGATGCCGTGGAGATCACATAAGTTTTTTGATCCGCTGTCAATAAAGCTCTATATTTTGCCAGAGTGAAAAATTCAAGAGCACCATTTACGCCAAGTACAAGGACTAGACAAAAAACAGTTCCCTTATCCAGTACCTCTGTATGCGTTATCCAAGGATATACAAATGCAAGCAGAAAAACAAGACCGACAAAGATGAAGCCAGACTTAACATAAAAATTTCGCGCAGCAACTACAACACGATTGATTTGGTTATAATTATGCTCAGCTATTGGTTTATATAATGAATAAACAGCGGCACTTGACAACCCAGCCTCTACAAGATTAAAGTAAACAATGAACTGATTGATGGATGAGATAAGACCATTAATATCTGACCCATAAGCGACTAAAAGAAAACGGGGTGTAATAAACCCTGCTACCATAGTTACTACTTGAAGAAGCGCAGTCGATACCGCATTGAGAACAAATTTGCTTGTTCTTCCCAAAACGCTCACCCCTTACTTAAGCTTAATCCCAACAAAAGTTGCAAACGCGTAGATGATATCCTTGTAACTCACACAACGCATGCGGCATAACGAATAAATGGAGTCCGCAGCTTTTCTTCTATCAATATGTTCGTTGGCAATTCTCAGATAAATGCCTTGAAAATGCTGCCTGACCAAAGTGCTCATTTCAGCTTTATCGTCTTGTATACATATATGATCTATCAGTCTCAACAAAAGACGTTCTTGTCTCTCAAAACGTTCCAACTGAGCTTGTTCATCATGCTGTTTAGAATTTGAATGACTAGTAGGATGCAGAATATATGTGTATAGAACTTTATTAATATAAGCGTAATTATATCTATACGCTATAGGAAGAAGAAGCTGATAATTTTGTCCAGCGCGGCTCTCATCAATATGTAAGTTAGGATAACACTTTTTAAAAGTGGAAGTTCTGATAATATAGATACCTGGACAGAACTGTACGTTATTACTGACAAGTAAATCACGGAATAGATTATCATTTTCCGCAGGTATTCTTTTTAGAACACCTAAATCATTGCCACTCTCATCCACATGTATCGCCCACGCGATACCAAGATCGATACTCGGATTTTTTTCCATGAAGTCAACTTTGACTGACAGATTATCGGAGCATAGAGTATCATCAGAGTCAGGCCAGATAAAGTACTTTCCCTTCATGTATGGGAAACCGGTATTAAGGGCAGCAGCCTGTCCGCCATTCTCTTTTACAAGATAAACGAATCGATGACCTTTTTCTTCAAAAATCTTCTTGTATTGTAGTGCAATTTCCTCTGTATCATCAGTTGAACCATCGTTTATGAAGATCAATTCATAGTTGGAGTAATCCTGATTCAATACAGATTCAAAGAAAGAAACAAGATACCTAGAGGCGTTAAAAGCTGGGGTAATAATACTAACAAGTGGTTCCATTTTTCTGCAACGCTTTCTTATTGAAAGTCTGATATATAGCTATACAAATGCCGAGCACCACAAATTGACACGAATAGTAGATGGTATTGCCGGTTAAGCTGTATACGGCTATAAGAATGATCCAATATACTGCAGTAAGAAGAATGACAGGTTCCAGGCCTTGCATATCCTTCCAACTTAAAAAACTGCGAATTAGACCATAAACAAGTGTGGAAAGCAAGACAACGAATAACAAAAGGCCAGCAATACCAAGCTCAGCAAGAAGCTGTAGATAAACGTTATGGGCTTGATAGCTCCAAAGCAACCCATAATAACGGAAGCCTTGAGCATTTATGTAAGCATTAAATGAAAGGAATCCTCTACCGATAAGTGGAGATGCTTCAAACATCTGCATGGCATATGTCCAAATAACCTGTCTACCGCTCAAGGGATCGCCGTTATCTGCAAACAACCTGTCAAGCACTAGAGATACTTGAGGAATAAGCGAATCAGCTATTGTCAATGACGCAACGAGTACAAAGGATAGACCAAGAGCAATTGAAATTTTGTGCTTCTTGGAGAAGAATAATGCAAATACGATAAGCCCCATTACGGGAATAAGAAACAAAGTTCTTTTACCCGTCATCATTAATGCAGCAAAGACACCAACGATTTGGAACAATCTAGTTAGGGTAAAGCCTCTGACAAAAAGCTTTGCAAAAAGCACACCTAGTCCCATGTTGCATAGAAACGCTGCATAACCTTTTTCATAAGCTAGTCCCGAAATAGCACCACCAGTGTTAACTGAAACCGCAGATCGACTACTTCCAAGATCGAGAAAACCGAAAAGTGAGGCAAACAAATTAGGAGACAATAGCTCTAGATACATCGAAAAGATAAATATCCAGAACAGAAACTCGAACTGCTTAATGAGACAACTAAAAAAGGTGCTATCAAATTTAAAAAGCGTCAAAGAAAAGACAGCAAGGACGTAAGGAAAATACTTAGTATAAGTTAAGCGATCATCTGTGTAGAGAAAACTTATGCAGATAAGTAAGAAAAAAACCGTATAAATTTTCTCTACGACAGAAGATAAACTACACTTTCTTTTCGACATCAACACGAAACAGAAGATAGCAACTGTAAGAACATTAGCTAATTGTCTCGTGATAAATATCAGTTTATTATCAGTAGAAAAAACTAATATAAGTAATATGCTTGGAATAAAGTAATTTTCAATTGGAGTTGTTCTCAGCCATATTCTTAACTTATATATCAGACTATTCATTGGAACAAATTCCCCGGAGATAATCTAAGGCAGACTCCCTCTCGCTAGAAAGTACGGACTGCGCATGCTCAAAATCACGAACGATGTCAAGATTACAATCATCCAAAGTCTCGATAATCGAGTCTGTGAGACCAGTTAGTTTAAGTAAATTCTCTGCTCTATCGTTCTTCTTGAAATCTTTCTGTTTCGTCTCCACATATAGCTTGCGATTGAAGATTACAGAAAATGCCGTACCATGGAAAGAATTAGTCACAACGTAATCGGCATGCTTGAATAGACCAAGGAATTCTTCAACGGAAGTGCTAAGATTACCTTCAAAATCTGGATTCTTGACTTTGTCAATCAAGTCCTGACCAATATTAATGACCCTTTTTCCTGTTTTTTTTGCAAGTTTTCTAGCAAAATCATCAATAATATTTGACTTATTCAAACGATAAATAAGAATGTAATTATCAATACCAGGATCTTTCGCGAGTTTCGACCATTCAGCGGCATTTAAAAGGAAAACCGGATCGACATGTAATGCGCAATCTCTTCCCGTCAATTCACGAACGATACGGCGCCCAGATTCCTCTCGGACCGAGAGATGATTAAATCTATTAAGCAACCTCGTGTATTCACTCTTGTACTCTTGAGGAATTTCACTAATTCCGAAAGATGCTGCATAAGAATTTATTTTCCTCGGATCTTTTACAAACGAAAGAAAATAATTCTTATCGAAATCTGAACAAGCGTAGTTAAAGACTTGATCACTTCCGGTGATGAATACATCATAGCGTTGATTTGCTGTAGTGATGGACTGTGAATCATACGCAACAGGACTTAATTTAGTATGACTGGCAATCATAGAGCGGAAACTATTCATCTTCTTCCAAGACGGAATAAGATTAATAAACCCTCTGATATTCTGCTTAAATGTTTTCTGCTTGAAACCGCCAATCAATTTATACAGATTTTCCATATGCTCACACCGGTAATCAATTACCTCGGTATCAAAGCCAAGGTCAGATATAGCCCTCTGCAGTGCGTAAGTCTGCAGTGCAGCACCGTAGTTGATAGCGCGGTGAAACGTGATGACACCAATTTTCATTTTAAATACCCTTTCAGCTGGAAACATAAAAATAGGAGAGAAAGAATGATGTATTCTTCCTTCAAAAACGTTCTATATATAAGCTTATCCAAGGCAGAATTCGGCTTAAATAACGCTAAACAAACTCGTAAATCCTGATTTGAGACAACTGCTCTGAAAAACGACAAACGTCCATTATCCAACGGTGCGCTACGCAAAGCAAAACGGAGCGAGGCAAACAGCCTCGCTGCGTTTCTTGATGAGAAACAGAACTCATCCAGTGTTTCCGAAAATTCACACTCAATTATTTTATACATCGAAATAAGCTTGTCAATAACATGTACATCAATACATCTTGAATACGAAGATTCGCTTATATGGTATTCATAATAACTATTCGGAAGGAAAGATACTATATTGGACGATTCCAGTGCTCTTAGCTTGAATACAAGATCTTCGGAATAAACAGTTCTTTCCGAAGGGAATTCGATACCATTTTTTCTTAGCAGGGATAGTCTAAATATGCCATCCCAGACCGCAACACAGCACGAACCAACATTCCCTGCAGAAGAAGCTATAAGATCGGCCATGTGTTGTCGAATAGCAGCATCGTCTTGGAGTACTTCTCTATTGTTTGGATGCTCTTCTACCACTTTCCCGTCTTTAATGTCTCTATATCCCGAGAAAACAAGATCTGCGTCGAATTCTTTAGCTGAATCAATCAACGCCCTGTACATCTCAACATTACATGTATCATCAGCATCAACAAAAGCTATGTATTCCCCTGTTGCATGCGACATGCCAAAATTTCGAGCAATGCCTTGTCCAGCATTTTCCTTTGTATAAACGGAAATCCGGTCATCTTCCTCGGATAAACTGCGACAAATAGCTAAAGAATCATCTGTAGATCCATCATCAACTACAATTATTTCCAAATCAGTTAACGATTGATCCATGACCGACAGAACGCACTCTTCGATTGTCGACGAGGCGTTATAACAGGGTATGACAACTGAAAGGATGGGCATATCATTAATCTCCTATGCCTTCCAACATTCCATAAAATGTTTTTTCTCCATCATGCTCGACAGGAAAATCTTGTTTCCATGTAAGCTTGAACAAGGAGGTCTCCTTACCTATCTTTCCCCAGAGTCGTTCGTCATATGGCTTGCCCAATACTTTGAACAATTCATCGCAATTGGGGTTATTGGAAGGAATCGCCGCGAATGCTTCCTTCATTGCCGTATCATGCCGTATCGCCAATGTAATCAGGTAATCGACGAACAGATAATCCACCATGGAATCATTGGTACGCCAGTATTCCAGAACAAAATCACGAATAGCGGCGAATACCCAACGTTTATCGGAATGGCACGCAAAAGAGTAGTTCGCGAAATAGCCCTGAGCCACAGAGGCATGGAAATAATCCGGCCGCTTGATCGACCACAGGGAAGAAGCAAACGCGACATCCTCCAAGGAACCGGTGCAGAAGAACGTGGAATCCAGCCACAGCCCACCGTATTGCGACAGCAGCATGAAACGAAGCAGATCCGAAAGATGGGTCCGCGTGATGATGCCGGCCTTCTGCTTCTCCTTCACCCACTGGGGGATGTGCACGTAGCGTTCGTAGTTCTCATCGGTGATGATGATGACCTCGCGGCCACCGGCGTTCCGCTTGATGGATTCCACGCACCATTTGACGATTTCGGGAGCCTGATCGAGGCCCTGCCACCAGCACGTCCAGATCTTGCCTTCAAGAGCGGGGTCGCTCGCCTGCATGGGGGCATGGAAGTCATACTCATCGGCGAAGCGGCCATAACGCTGCTCGAAGTACTTCATGAGAATCTCATGCTTGTGTACCAGACGGTTGCGCACCGCCGGCGGTTCTTTGAATCCGTTGCGATTCATCATCTGGATGTCCACCTTCGCCATGAAGGTCTCCAACGCCTCCGGCCATGACGTCAGCCGGGCGATCTCCGCCGTGGAACGGCACTCCTCACCGATACGATGGACGATTCGTTTGATACTTGAATGACCTGCGACCATATTTTCTTGCTCTCCTCTGCTTCCACGCGTCTATCAGACGGCCCGTGTCAACTTACCTATTCCCGGCAACGCCGGAAACCACGGACATGCCGTCGGCATTGCGAGTGCCTCGGTAGACATCCTCCAGCTGCCGCACATACATATCCTGTCGGCACCGTTCCTCGACATAGCGGCCGCAGGACTCCTGCATGGAGGCGTAGCGTCCGGCGTCCACCTGTGCCGCCTTGGTCAATGTCCGGGCCAGATCGTCCTGGTTCCCGCTTTCGAATTTGAAGCCAGTTTCGCCTTCCACCACGAGTTCGGGGATGCCTCCGATGTTCGCGCCGATCACCGGGGTCTGCGCTGCCAAGGATTCCAAGCCGGAGTACGGCATGTTCTCACGCCATTCGGAGCATAGAACAGAGAAGCGGGCGTTGCCGACTTCGCGCTGGAGATTTTCGCCGGTTTTGTAGCCGAGGAGTTTAATGCGATTTTCGGCTTCGGAGCCGGCAGATTTGATGAGCATTTCGATGGTTTGGCGTTCTGGGCCGTCGCCGACGATGTGGAGGGTCCAATTGGAGGGGAGACAGTTAGCTACAAGGTGACCACCCTCAGTCTCGCTTTGCTCGACAGCTCCCGCCAGCGGGAGCAGACCTGCGGCCTGAAGGAAAGCCTTGACCAAGGTAAGGATGCCCTTTTCCTTGGAGAGACGACCGAAGAACAGAAAATACGGGTCCACGGTGGCAAAGGGAGCGCCCACCAGCTTCAGCAGCTCACGGGCCTCATCATCGGTCTTAGCGGTGGTACACACCACGATGTCCATGCCGCGGATCTTGTCGATCTTGTCGTAGCTGTGATGGTGTTTCAGGAACTCCGCCTCCAGGAACGCGAGTCCGCTTTTGGCTTTGGAACCCTTCACGCAAGTCTTCTTCACAGCATGGATGAAACGTCGATCAAGGCAGTCGTCGCACACCTTGCCGTTGCCGTCCACCATGGTGTATGCAGGGCACAGCAGAATGTAGTCATGTGCGGTGTACACCACTGGCACACGATGCTTCTTCAGGTACGGCGCATCCAGAATCGACAGTGTCAGCTGACGGTGCACGTTGTTCATGTGGATCACATCCGGCTGGAACTCCTCCAGCAGCGCCTCAAACTTGCGCTTGGATTCCAACGAATAGATCAGCGTTGCCGCTTCCTTTGCCTGTTGGAATGCGGAAATTTTACCGACGTAGTCTTTTTCAGATACGAAATACTTGCTCCAATAGCTTGGCTCGTTGTTCGGGTGCTGCATGGAGAAGAAGGCAACTTCGTGGCCTAATGATTTCAGGCCTTCGGCGAGTGCGAAAAAGTAGGTTTCGGCACCGCCTTTGCGGTAGAAGTATTTATTGACTAGGAGGATTTTCATTGGGAAGCCTCCTGATGGTCGTGGTGGGCTCTCCCCCACCCGGCTCCGCCGGGAGCCCCCTCGTCAGAGGGGTCTTTTCCTTGGTACAACGCCAAGGTTTGGTCCACTACTTTGTCCCAATTGTATTTTTGAGTGATGTAGTTGGCGGCGGTCGCTTGTAGCTGCGCCACGCGGGAAGGGTCAGTGAGCAAGTTGCTCAGTTTGGCAGTGAGATCTGCAACATCACCCTTGCGGAAGGTAACGGCGTGGTCTTCTACTACCTCGGCGCATTCGGGGATGTCGGAAGTAAGGCAACAATTGCCATAGCTCATGGCTTCCAGCAGACTCATAGGCATGCCTTCGAGATCACTAGGCAACACATAGATATAAGCATTGCTGTACAACTCCGCAAGTTCCTGACCCTCGATAAAACCAGTCAACACGATGCGAGGATCGGTAGCCGCAGCAGATTGAATCTGTTCATAGTATTCAGCGGAATCGGAAGATCCGCCGGCGATGACCAGCTTCTTATCAGTATCCAATTGCTTGAATGCCTCGATAAGATAATGCACGCCTTTTTCCGGCACGATACGGCCTAGAAACAGCACATACCCGTCTTTCACCAAACCATATTTCCGAGTAATCTCATTGGC
>OOAZ01001444.1_pt1 | contig 15885 bp, 11 predicted proteins | sample 1671221 | NCBI WGS metagenome assembly OOAZ01 (sample SAMN06348134, study PRJEB24527) | human gut metagenome | biome: human gut; feature: ankylosing spondylitis patient; material: feces | host: Homo sapiens | place: China | collected 2015-10
CGCAAACTGCGCGAACTCCCCTGCCCTGCCGGGCTGCCAGGGGCGCAGCGCGCCGTTTTGGCGCACGAAGTACGGCGCAGCCGAGAGCCCATACCACCGCCCGCCGTCCAGCAGGAAGGCCGCGGGGTGGCTCAGTCTGTCGGCGCGGACCATCCACCAAGGAGACGCGGGAAACTCTGGCGTGCCCGCCCGCAGCCGCGGGTAGCGGTTGTCGACGCGGAGCGGGGCCTCGCCGCGGTTGCGGCCGTAGAGGAAGCCGGGCAGGAAAAACCGCGGTGCATCGTGGGCGGCGCGGTATTCCAGCTTGACGACACCGCGCCACGGGGCGTCGGCGGTGTTGGTCAGCGTCACCTGCCAGACCGCCGGATCGGCCAAGGTCGAAAATCCGTGGTCATAGGCAAAGTCCACCGTCAGCGGCGTTTCGGCCAGCGGGCGGTAGTCCTCATCGTTCGCTGCCCGGGCCGTGCAGGCAAATTGTATCGACATAGGTTCCTCCTCCTTTTATATAGAGCGCCTTACAGCGGCCAGATGCGGTATTGACCGCTGAGGGCCAACAGAGCGAAGAAGTACAGGCAGTTGTCGTAATAGCGGCGCGGGTCCTCCCGCAGGGGTGTGTTCCAGAAGCGGCGCACGCAGGCCTCGGCGTTGGGGCCGCCCGCCGCCAGGCTTGCCTGGGCGTTGGTGGCTGTGATGGCCACGGGGTGCAGGGCCTCCCCGGGCAGCGGCGTGCCGTCAATCTCCCAGATTCCGTTTGTGCGGCCGTGCAGCGTATCGCAGAAAAATTTTTGCAGCCGCTCGGCATTTTCGGCCTGCCACGGGTCAGCCCTGAACCAGGCATAGTCCAGCGCCATGTTGGCGATGGTGCGGTAGGCATCGCTGTAATACAGGTCGTGGCGCTGGTCGCGGTCCGAGCGGTTGTGGGGCGTGCCGTCGTAGAGGGAATACTCGGCGCAAAGGCCCGTGACCGGGTGGCACACTTTATGGAGAAATGCGCGGCTGGCCCGGGCAGCCGCGGCCCAGAACGGGCGGTCCTCCTCGTCGGCCCACAGCGAGAACAGCGTATAGAAGTGGGGCAGATGGTAGGACGGATCGGTAAAATCACACTCGGTGATAAATTTAATAAGATGGTTTTCGGGGTCCCACATCGGGCGGCCCGTGCCGGGCCTTTCGCCCTTGTGCAGGCAGCTGTGCAGGATGCGGCGGGCCATGGCGGCATAATCGTAGATTCCGCTGCCGCAGCCCCAGCGCCCCGCCGCAAAGAAGAGCGCCATGGCAAAATACTCCTCGCCGTCTGGGGCGGGGCCCTTGGCGTTGGGGGTGCCGTCGGTCCGGCACGACCAGGCAAAGTACCCGGCGTTGGGGCCGTCCTGTATGTACATATAGTGCATGACCCAGTTCCACAGGGCGTCAAATTCGGCCTTGTGGTCAGTCTGTACGCAGAGCATCATGCCGTAGCTCATGCCCTCGGTTCGGACGTCGTGGTTGCCCGTGTCCTCGATGTAGGCAAGGCCCGGCCCGGCGGGATGGTAGAAGCGGTGAGCTTCGTCCCCGTAAAAAATGGTATGAAATGTATTTTCAATGCGCACATCGATCTCCGCCTGCGCATAGCCCAGCTCCGCAAAAACATTGCGGTAGTGTGTGGGCAAGGTTACTGCTGCCATAAATCGGCCCCTTTCGTTGTTCGGTTTTGAGCCCAATATAGCAGGTTGCGGCGGCAAAATCAAGGGGGTCCCGGGCCGGATTTTATGCAGAGCAACATAAATACAACACTCCCGCGTTCAACTTATAACACGGTGTAACAGTGGAATTAAGCGCAAAAAATGACGCATTTTGCAAGAAAAGTCCCCTAGTTTTCGGGCTTTTTCGGCTTTTGCAATGCTTATTTTGTGCTATTTTTCGGGCTGTGCAAATTTTGGCAGCGCCGAACGAGTGCAGGACGCACGCAAAATTCAGCGGTGCAAAATGCACCATTTATCCATAAAGGTGACACGAAAGTTACAATTCGCCTTTCAAATCGCGCAAAAACCGTGTTTTTCTTTCTAGCATATTGCACAAAAAATTCTCAGCAAGCCCGTAAAAAGCGCAAATATTGATAAGAAACATAGCAAAAAATGAGAAGCGTGTATTCTCGGAATGCGGTATGATAATGGCAGATGATATGTTCGGCCCGCGGATAGGGCCAACAAGCACAAAACACAGACAATGCAGAAAAGAGTGAAGCAAACGGTGTTGGACAAGATCGCACCCAAAGACCCGACGGCCAAGCGTCCGGGATTTTATGTGCTGCTGGACAAACCTGTGGGCGGCCTGCCGAGCAATGACGGCGTGGGCCGACACCCCGTTTACATCAACGGCGACCGCCTTGTGACTTTCGCCAAGATGGTCGGCGGCATTGATGACGAATCCATTCTGGAAATGCTCCGCACGGCCAAGGACTTCCGCAAGCTCGTGCACAGCGTCGGCGTCAGCATCGTCGGCGATCTGCCCGACAAGGTTGTGACGTTCACCCTCGGCTTCTCCGGGGAGCTGGGCAGTGGCGGCAGCCGCAGCAGCATGAAGATCACCACCGACGGCACCGAGCATGTCATGGTGATGGACGAGCAGCAGTGGTCCGACAGCGACGAGACGCCGCAGGAGTTCCTGTTCGAGCTCGTCAAGCCGAAGGACATCGCCACGGCCACCGTCAAGCTCTACTTGAACGACGGCTACACGGTCCCCGAGGTCGACCCCGACCCGCCCGTAGCCTTCGATACGCCCGCCTACAATGAGACGATTGCCCGCAGCTGCCTGAGCACCGGCAACAATGTTCGCATCAAGCGCGTTTTGCAGCAGCTGCGTGAGGGCAAGCCCACGACGATCGCGTTCCTGGGCGGCTCCATCACCCAGGGTGCGGGCGCAGTCCCCTCGCAGGAGTTGTGCTACGCGCACAAGACCTACGAGGCCATCTGCGAAAAGTACACCCCCGACCACGGTACCCATGTCCGCTACATCAAGGCTGGCGTCGGCGGTACTCCCTGCCAGCTGGGCATCATCCGCTATGATCGCGATATCACCCGTGACGGTGCGGTGCAGCCCGATCTGGTCATTGTGGAGTTCGCCGTCAACGATGAGGCCGACGAGACCAAGGGCTTGATGCACGAGAGCTTGATTCAAAAAATCTGGTCAGCCCCCAATGAGCCCGCCGTCGTGATGCTGTTCAGCGTTTTTGCCAACGACTGGAACCTCAAGGACCGGCTGGCCCCCATCGGCTGGCGGCATGAGCTGCCGATGGTCAACGTACTGGACGCCGTCAGCCCGCAGTTCCGCGTGGGCGTCGGCGAGCGCAGCGTCATCACCCGCCGCCAATACTTCTACGATGTGTTCCATCCCTCCAACAGCGGGCACCGCATCATGCGGGACTGCCTTATGTACATGCTGGATCGGCTGGACAAGCAGCAGGAAGGCCCGGCCCCCAAAGAGGTCGCCCCCTACTATGGCTTCGATTTTGCCGAAACGAAGCTGCTGGACCGCAGCGTGAACCCCTTTGATGCAGTCATCGACCCGGGCAGCTTTACCGAGACCGACACCGATCTGCAGAGCGTGCCCTTCGACTTCGAGGATGTCAACACTCCCGAGTTCCCCCACAACTGGAAGAAAGGCACCGGCGACAAACCGTTCACGATGGACATCACCTGCCGAAGCATCCAGCTCGTCTTTAAAGATTCTGGCAGCAAGGAGTTCGGCGCGGCGGCTGTCACAGTGGACGGCAAAGAGGTGGCCGTCTACGACCCGCGGCAGGCGGGCTGGACACACTGCCACGCCGCCATTATCTTAAGGGAAGAAACCGTGCAGAAGCACCACATCCAGATCAAGATGCAGGAGACCTGCACGGATAAAGTATTCACCATTTTAGGCTTCGGCGTTCTGTAAAGAGCACAGAAGAACAGGAGAAAGCATAAAGCATTATGAAGAGAACCAAGAATCCCGCTAAAGAGGCTGAGTACCGCAAGCGTGCTGCCGACCTTGTCGCGCAGATGACCCTGCACGAGAAGGTCGGCCAGATGCTGAGCTGGGCCCCCGCCATCGAGCGTCTGGACATCCCTGCTTACAACTGGTGGAGCGAGGGCATCCACGGCATAGGCCGCGCAGGCACCGCTACCGTGTTCCCCCAGGCGATCGGCATGGCCGCCGCCTTTGACGAGGACATGATGGAGCAGGTCGGCAACGCCGTCGGCGTTGAGGCCCGCGGCAAATATAATATGTGCCGCACCCACGGCGACCGCGACATCTTCAAGGGCCTGACCGTCTGGGCTCCCAACATCAACATCTTCCGCGATCCCCGCTGGGGACGCGGCCACGAAACTTACGGCGAGGACCCGTTCCTGACAAGCCGTCTCGGCGTCCGCTTCGTCGAGGGTATGCAGGGCGATGACCCCGATTACCTGCAGGCCGCCGCCTGCGCCAAGCACTTCGCCGTTCACTCCGGCCCCGAGAGCGACCGCCATCACTTCAATGCGATCGTCTCCAAGCAGGATCTGTGGGAGACCTACCTGCCCGCGTTCCGCGCACTGGTCAAAGAGGCCGGCGTCGAGGCCGTCATGGGTGCTTACAACCGCACGAACGGCGAGCCCTGCTGCGGCAGCAAGACCCTGCTGAAAGACATCCTGCGTGACAAGTGGCAGTTTGACGGCCACGTCACTTCCGACTGCTGGGCCATCAAGGACTTCCACACCGGCCACATGGTCACCGACGGCCCCGTTGAGTCCGTCGCGCTGGCCGTCAACAACGGCTGCGACCTGAACTGCGGCGACCTGTACGTCTATTTGGAGCAGGCCGTCGCCGAGGGCAAGGTTTCCGAAGAGAAGATCGACGAGAGCCTGACCCGCCTGTATGTGACCCGCATGCGTCTGGGCATGTTTGACACCGAGGACCAGGTTCCTTATAATAAGGTCGGCTACGACGTAGTCGACAGCGCCGAGATGAAGGCCCTGAACCTGAAAGTCGCCGACAGCATCATGACGCTGCTGAAGAACGACGGTACGCTGCCGCTGGACAAGTCCAAGCTGCACACTGTCGGCGTTATCGGCCCCAATGCCGACAGCCGCAAGGCGCTGCTGGGCAACTACGAGGGCACCGCCTCCCGCTACACCACCGTGCTGGAGGGCATTGAAGATTACCTCGGCGACGACGTGAAAGTCCGCTATTCCCAGGGCTGCCACCTCTACGCCGACAACATCCACGGCCTGGCTGAGTCCAACGAGCTGCTGAGCGAGGTCAAGGGTGTCTGCGAGGAGAGCGATGTCGTCATCGCAGTCCTCGGTCTGGATTCCGGCCTGGAGGGCGAGGAGGGCGACAAGGGCAACCAGTTCGCCAGCGGCGACAAGCCGAACCTGAAGCTCCCCGGCCATCAGGAGGAAGTCCTGAAAGCCTGCGTCGAGAGCGGCAAGCCCGTGGTCCTCGTTCTGCTGGGCGGCAGCGCACTGGCTGTCAACTACGCGGACGAGCACGCGAACGCCATCCTCGAAGCCTGGTATCCCGGTGCCCGCGGCGGTGAGGCCGTGGCCCGCGCCCTGTTCGGCGAGACGAACCCGCAGGGCAAGCTGCCCGTCACCTTCTACCACAGTGACCGCGATTTGCCGGAGTTCACCGACTACGCGATGAAGGGCCGCACCTACCGCTACATGGAGAAGGAAGCCCTCTATCCGTTCGGCTACGGCTTGTCCTACACGAAGTTCGGCTTCAAGGACGCTGCACTGAGCGCAAACGAAGCAGGTGCCGACGGTCTGGATGTGACCGTGAGCGTCACGAACGAGGGTGCCGTCGCGGGCCGCGAGAGCGTAGAGGTCTACGTCAAGGCCGAGCGCGAGAACACCCCGAATGCCCAGTTGAAAGGTCTGGTCAAGGTCGACCTGCAGCCCGGTGAGACAAAGCAGGTCAAAATCCATCTGCCGCTGGCAGCCTTCGCCCTCTGCGATGCGGAAGGCACGCCGATCGTCGAGGCAGGCAGCTACAGCGTTTACGTCGGCGCTTCTCAGCCCGAAGCCCGCAGTGTGGCGCTGATGGGTCAGGCCCCCGCAAAACTGACCGTCACCCAGTCCGCGACACAGGCCCTTGACCTGTGATCGAAATTAGGAAGGAGAGACAGAACCATGCCTAATACCGCGCAGAAAGACGCTTCGACGGCCACTGTCAAGAAGCAGGGCGCCGCGCTGAAGCACATTCAAAAGTACTGGCAGTGGTACGCAATGATGTTCATTCCCATTGTGTACTACATCGTGTTCCGCTATATCCCGATGTTCGGCAACATCATCGCGTTCCGCCGCTACCGCGCCGGCAGCAGCATCTTCGGTGATGAATGGAGCGGCCTGAAGTACTTCAACCAGTTCGTCAAGGACCAGAACTTCTGGCGTGCGTTCAAGAACACGCTGCTGTTGAACTTCAAGTACCTGATCATCAGCTTTCCCCTGACGCTGATTTTCGCGCTGCTGCTGAACGAGGTCAAGAACGTTCACTTCAAAAAGATCGTGCAGACGATTTCCTACCTGCCCCACTTCATCTCAATGGTCATTGTCGCGGGCATGGTCCGCGAGATTCTGTCCACCAGCGGCCCCATCAACAACCTGATCGTCAAACTGGGCGGCGAGGCAATCACCTTTATCTCCCTACCTGAGTGGTTCACCACGATCTTCGTCACGACGGGCGTGTGGCAGGGCCTTGGCTGGGGCACCATCCTCTATCTGGCTGCCATGTCCGGCATCAACCCTGAATTGTACGAGGCCGCTGAGCTGGACGGTGCAAACCGCTTCCAGCAGTGCCTGCACGTTACCATCCCCGCCATCCTGCCCACCATCTCCACCCTGTTGGTCCTGAACATCGGCAGCCTGTGCGGTTCCGCCGCTTTCGAGAAGGTTTTCCTGCTGTACACGCCCACCACCTACGAGACGGCCGATATCATCGGCACCTACGTCTACCGTATGGGCCTTGGCTCCGGCAACTACAGCTACGCAACGGCCGTCGGGCTGTTCCAGGGCGTCATCAACCTGGTCCTGCTCACGGTTGCCAACAAGGTCTCCTCTTGGCTGACCGGCAGCGGTTTGTGGTAATTAGGAGGATAAAACAATGGCAAAAGCAAACACTATGGGTCCCATGAAGATCAAGGAATCGGGCGGCTACCGCGCGTTCAAGGTCTTTAACTTTATCCTGTTGACGCTCATCAGCATCGCAATGCTGTATCCGTTCCTGTACCTGGTCGCCCAGTCCTTCTCCTCTACGCAGGCGATCGTCGCAGGCGAGGTCGGTTTGATCCCGAAAGACTTCAACGTCGACACGTACAAATACGTTATCACCGACGGCAAGTTCATCCCCTACTATGGCAACACCGTCGTCTACTCCCTCATCGGCACGGTCTGCGCGCTGCTGTTCAGCGCCCTGCTGGCTTACCCGCTTTCCAAAGCGGAGCTGTACGGCGGCAAGGCTATCAACAAGTTCATCATCTTCACGATGTACTTCGGCGGCGGCATGATCCCCAACTACATCCTGATGGTCTCCCTGGGCCTGCGCGATACCGTGGCATCTTTCATCCTGCCCGGCATGATCTCCACCTACTACGTCATCCTGATGCGCTCCTTCTTCCTCTCGCTCCCGCGTGAGCTGGAAGAGGCCGGCGAGATCGACGGTCTGGACAAGTGGGGCGTGTTCTGGCGCATCGCCATCCCCCTGTCGAAGCCCATCATCGCCACGATGGCTCTGTTCTACATCGTTCAGTACTGGAACGACTGGTTTGATGCTTTCCTCTACCTGGATACGACCTCGAAATGGCCCGTTGCCTACTACCTGCGCCAGCTGATCAGCAGCGCATCCGGCACAAGCGCCGATGCAGGCGACGCCATGCAGATTGCTTCCAACATCAAGTCCTGCGCCATGGTGCTGACGTCCGCCCCCATCATCTGCATCTATCCCTTCATCCAGAAGTACTTCGTTCAGGGCATGATGCTTGGTGGTGTCAAGGGCTAAAAATGCGACCGCCGCCTGCGGCGGATTCAGGGAGCATTTTTAGGCGCAGCGGTCGCAGAACGCGAGGGGCGCCCAAGCCCCGAAGCGCGATGCGGTAACCGCAAGAGAGTACCTTATCTCGTTCCCGTTTTTCCACTGTCTTAAAACCGACGCCGACTCCGGCGCCGGATGAAAGAAAACGCCTGTTTTCCCAGGGCCTTCCGGGGAGCAGGAAAAAACGTAATGGAGGTTACGAAACATGAAAAAGCTCACATCCCTCGTGCTGGCTACCGGCATGGTGCTGTCTCTGGCTGCCTGCGGCGGCTCCGGCAGCTCCACGGCTGCAAGCACCACCAACACCGATGGCAGCACTGCTACCACCGACACCGCTGCTGCGGACGAGTCGAACCTCGGCTATGAGTACGGCGAGCACTTCCACTCTGACGAGCCTGTCACCTACACGATGTTCTTCAACGACAACCCCGCCTATCCCATGAACGACAAGTGGATCAGCGAGGGCGTCTTTAAGGCCATCGAGGATGCCACCAACGTCCATCTGGAACTGACCGTCGTTGACAACTCCAACTACACCGATAAGGTTTCCTTGGCCGTTTCTTCCGGCACTTCCCCCTACATCATCCCCAAGATCTACTCTGAAACTGCGTATGTCACCGGCGGCGGCGTTGTCCCCGTTTCCGACTATGTCCAGTATATGCCCAACTACTCCAACTTCGTCGAGGAGTACAACATGCAGGACGACTTGGCCACCATCACGCAGGCCGACGGCAAGTACTACCGCCTGCCCGGCCTGAAGGAGACCTCTCTGCAGGATTACACCTTCCTCATCCGCAAGGACATTTTTGACGCTGCCGGCTACGATGTCGCCGAGCTGGAAAAGGATTGGACCTGGGACGAGTTCGCCGACGTGCTGATCGGCGTCAAGCAGTACATGGTCAAGCAGGGCATGTGCGGCGAGAATGACTACATCTGGTCCGATATGTGGTGCGGCCAGACCTCCGGTTACGGTCAGGGCGGCAACCTGCTGAAGCTGCTGGGTGCCTCCTACGATATCAACACCGGCTGGGCCATCACCACCAACTACGGTCTGGTCTATGACGCCGACAGCGATTCCTTCGTTGACGGCTCTGTCTCCGACAATTACAAGCAGGCCTACACTGTCCTGCAGAAGCTCGTCCAGAACAAGGTTCTTGACCCCGAGACCTGGACCCAGGATGACGACACCGCGCTGAACAAGTTCTACCGCGGCGAGACCGCCATCATGTCCACTAACCGTGCCCAGTACGCCACCCAGGACTCCAAAATCAAGGAGCAGCTGGGCGAGGGCAACTACGAGCTGTACCGCACCCTCGTTCCCATCGGCACATCCGACTATCAGGCCGAGAACCAGCGCCTTGAGTGCGGTATCATGATCTCTTCCAACGCTCTGAAAGAGCTGGGCGAGGACGAGTTCATCAAGATGATGCGCTTTGTTGACTGGCTGTGGTACTCTGACGAGGGCCTGACCCTGACCAAGTGGGGCAAAGAGGGCGAGACCTACACCGTCACCGACGGCACCTACAGCCTGACCCCCGGTTACTACTGCAACGGCCTGTCCATCGCACAGACCTCCGACGATCAGATCGACCTGCGTGAAGAGCTGGGCTACGCCTGCGGCAACTTCATGTATTCCGGCAACACCGAGCTGCTGACCAGCAACTTCAGCGAGGATCTGCGTGACTTCTACGACCGTCAGGGCCAGTACCGCAAGCTGCGCCCGCTGGATCCCACTGTCACCTTCGACGAGGACCAGATGGAGATGCTGAACCTGTGGGGCACCCCCATGACCGATACCGTCAACGCTTGGACCTGCAAGTTTGCTATGAACCAGGCTGACATCAACAACGATTGGGATACCTACGTTGCCGAGGTCGAGGCCCAGAACATGCAGAACATCGTTGACATGTACAACGACACCTACAAAGCCAGCAAGTAAGCTGCTTGTAAACCCGACTGTCCCTGCGACAGCAAACTAACTGCCGGGGGCAGCCTCACGTAACAACATGGGGCTGCCCCCGGTTTGTTTTATGGTACGCAAGTACCGCGCCCCGGTGACGGGGCGCACCGTGTGTGCCCGACACGGATGCTGTCGGGCCTGCACGGCACTTCCCGTCACGGCCTCCCGCATTTCCGGGTCAATGACGAGCATCCGCCCGCCGTTCCCGCCACATCCCTTTTACCTTTTATAAAAGGAGCTGTTCCTTATGAAACGCACTGATTTCAGCGTCGACTGGCTGTTTGCCGTCTGCGCGCCGGATACCGAGCTGCCACCGCAGGACACGCAGTTCACCCCCGTCGACCTGCCCCACGACTGGCAGATCCGCCACGCAGATGATCTTTACCGCGACGGCATGCTGTTTTATCGCAAATATTTCTTTGTCACTGCCGAACCCGGCACCCGCCGTATGCTCTGGTTTGGCGGGGCTTACATGGATACGACCGTTTTCGTCAACGGCACCGAGGTCGGCCAATGGAAATACGGCTACACGTCGTTCTGGTTCGACATCACCGACGCGCTGCACGAAGGCCAGAACGAGGTGCTTGTCCGCTGCCATCTGCGCCACCCCAACTCCCGTTGGTATTCGGGCGCGGGCCTGTTCCGTCAGGTCGAGCTGTGGAAAGTCCCCGACTTCCACCTGATGCCCGACGGGCTGTATGTGGCAGCCAAAGAAGTCGGCAACGGCGCGTGGAACATCTCCGTCACCGCTGAGCTCGGTTCCGTCACCGCCGCCCCCGCGGGCCGCACCCTGACGCTGCACCTGACCGATGATAACGGCCAAGTGCTGGACACCGCCGTTCTCCCCGCCGATGCGTGGCAGGCACTCCCCTCCCCCAAGGTCTGGCGCACGGGCAAGGAAACGGCCATTTACAAAACCGCGCACACCTTCACGCTGCAAGACCCCAAGCTGTGGGACCTTGACGCGCCGAACTTCTACCATATCACCGCCGAGCTGGATGATGACACATTGACGACCCGCTTCGGCTGCCGCACGATCGAGATCACACCAGACCGCGGCTTGCTGCTCAACCACAAGCGCGTCTTGATTAAAGGCGTCTGCATCCATCACGATTTCGGCTGCCTCGGCTCCGCGTTTGAGAACAGCGCCGCCAAGCGCCAGCTGGAAATTCTCAAATCCATGGGCGTCAACAGCATCCGCACGGGCCACACGCCGCCCGCACCACAGTTCATGGACCTGGCCGACGAGATGGGCATGCTGATGGACGTCGAGAGCTTCGACTGCTGGCGCAGCGGCAAAACGCCATACGACTACGCCCGCTTCTTCGACGACTGGCATGAAAAGGACGTTGCCGCGTGGATACGCCGCGACCGCAACCACCCGTGCGTGCTGTTCTGGTGCATCGGCAACGAAATTTACGACACCCACGCAGGCCCCGAGGGCGCTGACACGATGCGGATGCTGCTGGCCGAGGTGGCCGAGCACGACCCCGCCCACAACGGCATCCCGACGCTGGGTTCCAACTACATGCCGTGGGAAAATACACAGCACTGCGCCGATATTATCAAGGTCGCAGGCTACAACTACGGCGAGCGCCTGTACACAGACCACCACGAGAAGCACCCCGACTGGGTCATTTACGGCAGTGAGACGGGGTCCATCGTGCAGAGCCGCGGCATCTACCACTTCCCGCTCTCGCAAAGCCTGCTGTCCGACGACGACCTGCAATGCTCGAGCCTGGGCAACAGCCGCACGAGCTGGGGCGCAGAGAGCTGGGATGTCTGCCTGCTGAGCGAACAGCGCTGGCCGTTCACGCTGGGCCAGTACCTGTGGGCCGGGTGGGATTACATCGGCGAGCCGACGCCCTACCACACCCGCAGCAGCTATTTCGGCACGATCGACACGGCGGGCTTCCCGAAGGACGCCTACTACGTCGTGCAGGCCGCGTGGCTCGACCCCGCGACCCACCCGATGGTACACCTGTTCCCCTACTGGGACTTCAACGACGGGCAGATGATTGACCTATGCGCCTGCACAAATGCGCACAGCGTCGAGCTTTTTGTGAACGGTGAGAGCCTTGGCCGCAAGGTGCCGGACCCCGCCAAGGGCCGCACCGCCAACTGGCAGACGCCCTACCGCCCCGGCAGCGTCAAGGCCGTGGCCTACGATGAAAACGGCACGGTCGTTGCCACCGATGAACAGGATTCCTTCGGCGACAGCACCATGGTCTGCCTGCAGGCCGACCGCAAGACGATCTCCGGCGACGGCCGCGAGCTGGCGTTTATCACGATCACGACCTGCGACAAAAACGGCAGCCCCGTGCGCAACGCAAACGACCGCGTGACGGTCCGCGTGAACGGCGCAGGCGTGCTGGTGGGCCTGGACAACGGCGACAGCGCCGACCCCGACGAGTACCAGACCGACAGCCGCCGTCTTTTCAGCGGCATGCTGCTGACCGTCGTGGCGGGCAGCGGCCGCACGGGCACGATTACCGTGGAAGTCACGGCCCCGGGCCTGCGCCCCGCCGTGCTGACGTTGAACGCCGCCCCGTTTGAAGGCCCCGTCCGCCGCCGTCTGCCGTCGATGAAATTCAACGGCAGCACGCAGGAGATCCCCGTGCGCAAGCTGGCCTTGACCGCCGAGCGCACGGCGCTGGACAAGGAGCACCCCGTAACCCACATTACCGCCGCCCGCCGCCCCGCCGATGCGACGTTCACCGACATTGAGTGGCAGCTGACCGACGACAGGGGCGTGCCTGCCGTGAACGCGGCCATGCAGCCAGACGGCGACACACTGACCGTGACCGCCTTGGGCGATGGTACGCTGCGGGTCCGTGCCCTGGTGCGCAACGGCCACGACGCGCCGCAGCTGATCTCCCAGCTGGAGTTGTCCATCTCGGGCGTCGGCCAGCTGCACAAGAACCCCTATGAGTTTATCTCGGCCAGCCGTTTTGATGCGTCCTTCGGCGATATCGGCAACGGCAACGAGCGCGGCGTCTCCACTTCCCGCACGGGCCGCAGCTGGGTGCTGTTCGATGACATCGACTTCGGCCCCGACGGCGCAGACACGGTGGAGTTGCCAATCTTCGCCCTGGACGGTGCGCCGACGACCTTCCGCTTCTGGGACGGCGAGCCCTACGCCGAGGGCAGCACAATGATCGGCGAGCGCATCTACCACAAGCCCAAGCAGTGGAACGTTTACCAGCCCGGCACCTTCAAACTGGATAAAATCCTGCGCGGCATCGGCAAGTTTGCCGTCGAGTTGAACGTGAAGGTCCACATCAAGGGCTTCACGTTTGCCCGCCGCTCCCGCGCGTGGGACACGCTGGCCGCAGGCGCGTGCGATTCCGTCTACGGCGACTCCTTCACCCGCGACGGCGCACGCGTGCTGGGCATCGGCAACAATGTCTCGCTGGTGTTTGACCGCATGGACTTTGGCGAAACGGGCTGTCGCGGCATCCGCATCACGGGCCGCAGTCCCCTGCCCGCCAATACCGTACACCTGCTGTTTGCCGCAGAGAACGGCGGCGAGCCCGAACGCCGCGTCGTCGAGTTCGGCCCGCAGGCCGACTGGGGCGAGCAGACGTTCACGTTTGCGCCCGTCACGGGTGCGCGGCAGGTGACGTTCCTGTTCCTGCCCGGCACGCAGTTTGATTTTGACAACTTCACGTTTATTTGAGGCGATACCCATGAACCACGAAATCTATGCGGACCACGCCGCCACCGCGCCCATTGAATCCTTGGCGATGGAAGCGATGTACACCGCGTACCAAGCGTACGCGAACCCCGCAGCGCTCTACCGCAGCGCCCTGCACACCAAGCAGACCGTGGAAAAAGCACGGCAGACCGTGGCAGAGAACCTGGACTGCACCCCCGATCATGTGTTTTTCACCTCCGGCGGCAGCGAGAGCAACACCTGGGCCATCCACGGCACGGTGCCGCGGGGCGGCCATGTGGTCACATCCCCCATCGAGCATCACTCGGTTCTGAACGCCTGCGCATCAATCCAAGACGACGGCGGCCGCATGACGACGCTGGAGGTTGACGGGTTCGGTCGCATTGTGTCCGAGAGCTTGACCCGCGCCCTGACGGCTCACCCCGATCTGGTCAGTTTGCAATATGCCAACAATGAGGTCGGCGTCGTGCAGGACATCCCCGCGTTGGCGGCGCTCTGCCGTGAGGCAGGCGTGCCGCTGCATGTGGATGCCGTGCAGGCTGCGGGGCACCTGTCCATCCCGCTGGACGGCATCGATTTTCTGTCGGCATCGGCCCACAAGTTCGGCGGGCCCAAGGGCATCGGCTTTTTGTATGTGCACGAGCCGCGCAAGCTGCGCCCGCTGATCTACGGCGGCAGCCAGCAGTACGGCCTGCGCCCCGGCACCGAGCCCGCGGCATTGATTGCGGGCCTGGCCGCAGCGTTCAAGATCACCTGCGCCGAGCGCCGCCAGCGCGCGGGAGAAGCTGCGCCCCTCCGTTGTACCGCTGAAAACCACCACATTCATACGCCGCGATACCCCCTTGGCGTAACCATTCTGCCATGTAAAATCTGCGTTGCATCGTTGCCTACAAAGACCGTTGTGAACATATCCACGGCGGTGTCCGCCAGCTCGGCCAGCGTCAGCAGCCGTGCGGTCTGGCCGTCACGGCCAATGCAGCGCACCAGCCCGCAGACCGTGTCCGGGCCCTTGCCGTTGTCCCGCAGAATGTGAACGGCCTTTTGCAGGTAGTCGGCGCGGCCTTTGGACGACGGGTTGTAGAGCGCCAGACAGAAATCCCCCGCCGCGGCGCAGACCAGCCGCTTTTCAATGACGGCCCACGGCGTCAGCCGGTCCGACAGCGAAATCACGCAAAAATCGTGTGCCAACGGCGCACCCAGCACCGCGGCCCCGCTCAAAGCGGCGGTCAGGCCGGGCACGATCTCGACCTCCACCTCCGGGCAGTGCTCTGCCAGCTCCAACAGCGGGCTGGCCATGCCGTAGACCCCGGCGTCGCCGGAGCAGACGAGCGCCACCGTCTTGCCGCCCTTTGCCGTTTCCAGCGCCCAACGGCAGCGGTCAAGCTCCCGCGTCATGCCGGTAGCGTAGACCTCTTTATCCGGGTAAAGCGGACGCACAAGGTCGATGTAGACCGTGTAGCCGCACAGCACATCGGCGGCCTGCAGGGCGGTCTGCGCCTGGGCGGTCAAATACTGCGCACCGCCCGGGCCGAGGCCCACCACATACACAAGACTACGGTTCATCATTTTTCCATCTCCAATCCGGGGCAAAGGGGGCCAGCGCCACGGCAAGGGTCACGCCGTCCCGCGCCCACTTCGGGATGAACAGCACCCCGTCTGCAGCCAGCACCGCCGCGCGTTCACAGACATTGTCCACGCCCGTGATGTTCTGCACAAAGCCGGAGGACGTAAAGCGGCCTTTAGCCGTGCGCAGGGCAGTGGCGGTATAAAAGTCCATCTCCCAGCCGTGCGCCCGGCAGAACGCCGCCAGACCCGGCTCATCCCTTTTCAAGTCAATGCTGGCGGCGCGGACAATGCCTTGCGGGGCAAAATGGTGCTCCGCGCAGAAGGCGGCAAAGGCTGTTTCCAACTTTTCCGCCGTCGTGCCGCGCTTGCAGCCGACACCCAACACCGCAATGCGGGGGATCAGGTGCAGCGCCTCACCCGTCGGGGTCAGCGTCAGCGCAAAATCTGCGCGGTCAGCGGCGGCGGCAGGCTCCACACCCGCGGGCGGCGTACCGGAAACAGCCCAGTCGGCGGCATAGTAAACGCTCTGCCCGGCCAGCAGTGCCCCGCTCACGCAGCGGATGCGCTCCGGCTCAGCCACGGCGCAGTTCTGGCGCTTGGCCCACTCGTCCACGGCAAAAACGCCGCGTCCGTCGGTGGCCGTCGTGATGACCGGCAC